>Ga0123354_10001657_pt1 | contig 27756 bp, 12 predicted proteins | sample TergutLab28metaG_2_FD_97872 | JGI IMG/M metagenome (GOLD analysis project Ga0123354, IMG submission 97872) | Labiotermes labralis P4 segment gut microbial communities from Petit-Saut dam, French Guiana - Lab288 P4 | ecosystem: Host-associated > Arthropoda: Insects > Digestive system > Gut ... | reverse complement strand
GGTTTGGAGAATATGGCAGGTGTGGTAACACAGCAGTGTTGTGTTTCACCAGTTCTTTCTGAACAAGGATGGAGTGATGCGTCACCCAGTTGACTCACCATTGATTTGTGCATCGCATATGAAACACCATGCCTTGTCATTGGTAGTGATGTTATGCATGAATGTGGGATTGTCATTCACAGATGAAATGAGATCCTGACAAAGTTTCCTTCTTGTTTGGTGCAGCATTTCTTTGAGTGGGTGGGGAACCACATGTGATGCACTTTGTGATGTCATCAGATCCTTAATAAAGATGGCATAGCACCTTACATATGATATCTGCACTGCTGTGACATTGTCATTGACATTCTGATGAGGAATTCTGTGTACAGTGCACTGCACTTCACAGATCATCTCTGTTGTACGTACTTTTCTCAGAAAATAACTCTGTATGTCATTCTTCAACAACTTTGCACTCTTCTGAAACAGACATTACCACTGCAACTCAGTGCTTCAGCCAAGGCTGTGGTTACCATACACTTGATGTAGCATATCCAGCATTGCTGGCACAACTTTGTATTATCTCATCACTCCAGCCTCAACATTGCTGATTTTCAGTAGAGTGTCTCATGATGAGCATTCTGTTACAGTGTTCCTAAATTTTTCATAACTAGAGCTGAACCAGATGGTTGTGAGATGTGGCCACCAACACCACTGATGTTCATTCAGCCGCACAAAACTTGAACACAACAGATCAACAAATTCATGAACTTTCTGACTCTGCTAATGTTTTTTCTGTTCTGGCTGTGTGATTAAGAACGTAATGTATTATGGTAGGTTGAAAGCTTATTCTTCTGCATTTGCCCGCCCTCTTTCTTTCATTTTCCTATATTTTAGAACTGGAAGTTGTCACTTATAGTACAAGAACATGCAGCATCAGGCTCATCAAGCACAACTGAAATAAACAGAATTGACAGCTCTAGCTCTACAAAAAACATGACCATTTAGACAGAGTATGGAGGACATGAAAGTATCACATTGATAGCTGTTTGTGTAATGTTCATAAATAATACATTACTCAAGCAAAATATGTGGTGTTTAGTACATATTTTCTGTTACTGAAATCTCATCAGCATTCCTGCATGTAGTGAAATCCCATGTTTAGTGAATTTCGGTTCAGTAATTAACCCGTATTTAATTACTGAAATAAACATTATGACTTGAGTATGATTATCGTCTAGACAATAATCAGCATTAATATTTTCTGTCTGCTGGAAATAATTGCTGCATAGCCTTTGTGTTTATTTCCTCTCATTATTTTGGGAATTAACTTTATTTTGTTAAGTATGTAATTCATTATTTGCATAGAAACAGTGTCTGATTAAAGAAATTATTTTGATTGTTTACAGTACGTGATAGTCTTGCAAGAATATTAGCCGTGTCTTAATATTATTTCCATGTAACTCTCATTTAGTAAAAAATGGTGACCATTTGTGTGTGAAGAACCATTCCCCATAGAATAAACAGGGGTTTCACTGTATGGTTATAATTTTTTGTTCTACAGTCAAAAGTGAAAACTCAGATTCAACAAGGAAGTGACATTTCTTTCCAGTTCTCTGCCCTTTGTGTGCGGTAAATGTATTATGCACAGGGATTCAAACTACGTTCACACTACTTGGAAATGGTGTATAGTCAAACACAACTGTGTCACATAGGTGTATTTAATGGCTAATTGGACAACTACGTGTTGTCCAATTAGCCATTAAATACACCTATGTGACACAGTTGTGTTTGACTATATACCATTTCCAAGTTTCACACACACACAATGGGGATGACACACTTCCTAGATACAGTCACACTACATTTTAGCAAGTACTTCATGATATAAAGGTGACCTTTTACTGTGAAAAAGAGATTGGATTAAGAGTGCAAGGAAGATTTGAACAGGATTGAATTGCATTGGGATGGGATCCAATAGCCAGTTCTTGTCATGGTATTAATATGCCCTCAGATTTCTTAATGATGGTATGTTGTATTTTGCTGTCATGGAAGGCAGTTATCATGCTGTGGCAAATACAAGATTCAGATCCGTAACAGACAGAAAAGATGTTTGAAGTTGAAAATTTGGACTTAATATGTGACACGTTTTACAAGAAAATACCAGGGTTATGAAACACAGTCCTGGAAGGTTTCAGTAAGTTTATATGTACAAATGGGGCCATAGAAAAAAGATCCATGAGTGATTGTGCGCCGGGTTTCTTCCACTCTGCCTGCTGTTTTATTCCCTTCCATCTCTGTCTGGTTCATGTTACAAACCACCCGTCTATTCAGTTGGTAGGCATGTCTTTTTCTCAAGGAATCTAAGTGGTGGGTGGTGATATCATTAACACTTGTCACTATTGATGTTGTTTATTTTAACTACCGATGTTAACATTTACAGATCGCTGCATATGAATGCGCCCTTGAAAAGGTATCCACTGTTAGCTTTGGTATGCGAGGACAACTTGTCACTTCCGAGTTACAGAACAGACTCCTTTTCATTAGGTTTCCCAAAACTTGCAAGTTTTAAGTTCACCCCTTTCTTAAAATTTGTTACTGTACCCAATTGGTTGAATGTTAAATTTCGCTGCTCCCTGATAGGTCCAAAAATCAGAATTTTAAATACGTTAACCCCATTGGCTTCTATTTATGTAACATTCTTCCATTGTTGTTGCCCGAGTGAACTCTTTCACGCGTCTCACTAATTTCTTTAGAGTCCAAGCGTGCCTAACATTGTAAATCTTCCCCACACAATTTAAAGAGTCCCAGAAGCTGTCAAGGTTTTCAAAGTCAGCCTTCTTTTCTTTTTTTCTTTCCAACTTTTCTTACCCCATACACTTGATTCTGACAAAGTTGAAATTGTTAGGTTGCTACACCTGCCATAAAACTCTCTTCGCCAGTAAGCTGTAATACTGACACTCTCCAATTTCTCCCCCATCATAAACCAAACCAGCAAAATTTTAAAACAATTCTGACCTGGGCTTTAAATATACAATTTTGTCTCTTAATAAAAGACTTTCACCCTATATCAGTTATAATGTTAATGATTTTAAAGCACTTATTGCTACTGAAGATTATAATAGGGTGATTGCTACCAACATCCATGTGAATTGAATGGCTAGAATGCAGAAAATACAGAGAAGTGTGCCAGAGTGGGAGGCATAACAACCCAAGAGGGATGTGGAGGGGATCAATCCATAGGATGTCTTTGTGTGGCCTTAGTGTAGCTGTTACTTCTCACAGCTTGCATCACGTTACCCATGTTACATACCTTATAAAGAATATGGTTTGTAAAATGGAAACTGTCCATATTTTACTGCAAGACGTTGATATTTATTAATCCCAGCAAATCCTATGACTGTAAACTCCAGTTGGCCTCAGCTTGAAGAAAGGACCACATCAGTATGGTGTGTGTGTTTGGTTGGAAATATAAAACTTTGTATGCATCAAACCACATTTGCAGTTATATGACACAATTACACAATCTCAGGCCCTGTCTTGGCTTTAGTCTTTGTTACGTAATATTCACATAGGCTGTACATGACTCTGCGTATCCAAATGGATGGAGAATGTTCTGTACTTTTTCTTATTTATGTTGATAACATTTGCTCTGTCTTGCCCTTACTTCTAAGTACTCTGTTTATTATGAGTTATATGCCATTTGTGCAGTATGAATTTTTAAATCTGTGTTTTGTTGATGTTGAAATCTGAAGCATGAATGTCATATTCAAATCTTACTGGAAGGATCAGTAACATTATTTAGGATACAAATCAAAGAAATAAATTTCCATGAGGATTTACCTCCTTATTTTTCCTGGTGAACAGTGTTTATTTAGCATTGTTGTGTGGGCTGTTCTGGCTGGTAGTCTTTTGAACTTGGCTTTTGCCTTCAGTCCATATCTTCTTTGTTGCTTCTAAAGGGGGTTGGTTAGCCATACGTGGTACAATAGAAACTTCTTAGGTTGTGTCATCATATGTTTTGTTAGACTGTACGTCTGTGATTTGGCTCATTCAGAGACAGTACTGTCAGCAGTGAATCCTTATGTTTTTTGTTTATTTTAAGGTGGTACATGCCTGTTACATTATTAAATAGAAATGAGTAATTCAGTCAGTCACTGCAACATATACTGAGCAAGAACAAGACTAAATGTTTAGCTTTGTTTTTGCTCAGTATATGTTATGTTGCTGACTGACTGCAATGTTTACTCATGTTTCTGCATTTTGGGTAGTTATGTGTTACATGTTTATGTATTCAGATTTTATATTCACTGCACTTCATGAGGATAATATTTTATTTGCGTTAATGGAAATTGTGTTACTTGCAGATGACCACTGCGCATTTTAACAAACTGTAAAATCTTCCATTCAGTCATCAGTAGAACACGTGGACAGAATAATGTGAAAGATATAACATATTAACCAATGGTGTATTTTATCTCTGGCAGTTTTACTTTTAATCACAGATAGTTCGTAACTTTTGGGAATGTTGTGTTTCTGATCAAAGAGGAATTTTTGGTCTTTAAAATAAGCTTGTTTGTTACAGTGTTGTATGGAGTAGTACAGCTAGGCTTTATACCTATCAGTAATTAGAATGGTTCTGAAGCATTAGTGCCTCACAGCATTGACTGTCAGTTGTCTGGCATTCTGTTGAGGCTGAATAAAAATCCAACTTGCATTGTGAGTTTATGTATGTGCTCTCTTTTTCCATACATTTGAGTTCTCTCTCAATATTATGTATGTAAATAGGAGAGTTATCTTGTTTATAGCATTCTGACACTTGTATATTACAATTAGGGCTACTGAGATTTGGACTTTGTCCGTCATTTTGTGTTCCAGAAATTTAAACTCATCATTGTGGAAACTGGGTATTTCCATCAGTGAGTAAAATGGTGAGGAGACATATACTCCGTTGTGTCTGTTAGACAAAGGTATCCCAGACATTAAGAATATCAAGGTCTAATTGGTGAATAGGTGTTTCCCACTGTTTTACCCGAGGACAGAAGGAGATCCAGTTTGCAGAGCACTGAACGTAATTAATGTTTTTGGCTTTTGATTTTGGAGCACTTGACAATGGACAGAGTCTAACAGTTAAGTAATCCTAAATAAATTCACAGCAGTCCAAACAGTAAGTTACTGAAATCAAGTTGAGATTGGAGTCCATTATTGACACGCAACACTAAAGGAAGTTTTTCTTGTCCCTTAATAATCATCTTTCTTAAAATAAATTAACACTGGAAAGCTGATAATCTGTTTACTTCATATTTTAACCTGAAACTTTATCTGTATTCAGTATTAAATGCAAGATTTTCCTAAGGCATGGAGTGGCTTAACAGGAAAAGTATTACATGTTGTAATTCTGTTTAACTTGTGGCTGTGGCTTGCAAGGCTGTATGTTTATTGCTCTTGCAAATTGTGAACCCGGTGAACTGATACAAAGTTGTATCATTTTTCTCTTCTGGCACAGCAGTTAAAACGTGGAAAAAATAGTTCCCATGATTAATTCAGTGTAGAATTTATCTGCTTTGGGTAGTTGCAATATTTTCGAGATTAGTTACATTTATTGCCATGATCCATTTACTGGCTGCCAAGATAAGTTAATTGAAATATTTTCAGAAGTAAATGAGTTCCAGTGACTGTAGCACTGATATGCAGCCTGCCTCCAAAGAGGTTAGTGCCCATTCATATTTCCTGGACAATTCTAGCTCTTAGCTGGGTGTACCATTCCATGCAACTCATTGTACCAGTTTCAGGTTCTTTTATTTTTCATGTTACGTACATTTTAATTTCAAGTAAATTCACCGATTATGCAGGATGTAGCACCTGCCAGAATTAGCCCCAACACACATAATGTGTAGCAGTGTAATGGAAGTCCACATAGCCTTCCCCAGTTCAACACACACATTTTAACTCTCTAATGTGAATTGGAGCTCAAATGCAGATAAGTGCCCTCTCATGGTTTTTGAAATGACATTCCCTTTCTGAGTTTTCCTTTTTATTATTTATGTCACAGGTTCAGTATGAACTGATCTTTCCATTAGGGAAGACTAATAGGAGTATAACATTTGTACATGTGAAATGTAAATGAATTGTAACTATGTATGATACAGGGGGTGAGATAAATTCAATGGGCTTTCATGAAAAATACTTGTGTTAGTGATAAGTATTTTGAATGATTGGTAATATACTATACATACATACATATATACATATTATATATACATATATATATATTTTGTAGCAGCTGTGTATTTTTGTGTGCACAAATTGTCTTATTTCTAGTCATTGTAAAACAAGAGAAGAATTAAAACAATTCACATGGCATACATCTGAAGATACTGTAAACACAGACAATAATGTGAAATGATTTGATTAATGAAGAAAGGAAGTGCATTACCTTCCATACAGAGGTGACTGCACACAATTTGGGGAGAAAAAATGATCATTTAATGACAGTTTATCTTTGATAAGAATGATTTCCCAAACCGTAACTGTTGTATAAACAATGTGCAGAACTGAAAACTTTTTTTGTGAATTATATCAGCTTAATTTTTTTGAAGTATTGCCATCATTGTAAGTAGATCCCCCTCCCTCTGTGAGGCTGTAGAAAAGCGCAGGATTGTGAAGGACTAATACCATTGTATGATTTCTTGTATATAATGTATAGGCATATTATTATTATTATTATTATTATTATTATTATTGTGTATCATATTGCCATTTCAAATTTTAAAAAATGCTTTAATGTTGGGTGTATACACCTGTACAAACTTTAAATGACTGCTTGTTACGGTTTTACGTTAAAACTGGAAGTTTTCTGTGAAGCTCCATGGAAGCTTCGGATATTTTATTGTCATTTTAACATGCTACATCACATCATACAAGAAAAAATGAAGTTATATTAACAAAAAATATTTTTGTTAGGGGTTTGGTAACAGAACAGTGTACCTAGATTGAGGCTTCAAATTTGTGAACTTAGCATTAGTGTTCTTTCTTTTTTTTATTGTTTCACAAAGGAATTTACTGTAATGTAATGAAGATATCACACCAATCTATCTGTATGCATATATATATAAGTGTTGTCTTGGTCTGAAATTTATATTGATAATGGTTTGATTTATAAATGTTGGGTGTACATAAAACATTTAAATTATAATCCTTTTATTTCTGTATTCTACTTGAAACTGTTCTGAGACTGAACCTGGCTACCATTTGGTATGATTTGAATAAAATTGGCTGGAGTTCAATGAATTGTGTACTGTGCGTAACTGATTGTAGTATCAAATATTTTTTTTATAATTTATTAAGAGATTAATATTTTTGCCAATTTTTATTTATTTGATTATCTAATTTTAAATGAATAAATTTTTAAGGGATCTTGTTTGTTCTGATTTCATTGAGCTGTATAAACAAGCACTAAACAGTTATACACATGAACAAAGTAGATCACATCCATGTGAAACCATGCAGTTTATTTTAATAGACATTGTTTTTTACATGTAGGATTTGGTTTATTCCAGAGAGGTATTATTTTATTTTACTGTGGCTACCAGCTACTACAGAATTGTTGTGCATTATTTTATCCAGTATCCTGTAATGACCTGTGTGTATTTTTTTGATCACGAAATTGTTTCGCTACCTGCCTTTACATAAATAGAAAGGGTTGTATAATTGTTTATAGACTTCACATCCTATGTGAACAGAACAAGATTATGCGCACATGTGCAGAAACCAAAATGAAATACCAGTAAAAACTCTGCTTTTTAAAGCAGACCATAAAGTGACTTTATGCTAGTTAATTGTGTAACATTTCTTAATGTGATTTAAATGACTTTTTACAAAAAAAATACTGAACAATGGCAATAAGATTTTTTGCTGGCTGTCAAGTTGCTTATATGAATAGTATGTTGAATTTAAGTATGGTACTGAAAATAAAAAATGATTGACATATTTCTGTTTCTTTTATATATGTGTATTGTTGAAGTTCAGGATGTTATAAAAATTACTGCCTTTTACCTCGATTAGTTCAGCAGTTTAGTCCGTGTAGCTCTTCCACCAAGGATATAATATTTTCAAACGAAATTAATTCTGGTAATTTGGAGTACTGATTATTAGCTTTATGTAGTATGCTTCTTGTTACATTAGTAAATCTCATGAAGATGACAGACAGACAGACCATACATATGCAGTTTTCCAGAAACCAGTTTCTATAACAAGTTTTGTGCCATCTTCCTTTCTCTAATCCAGTACTCTTCTAACACTAATGTCTGAACTACTTGGTATGCTTTTGACAAGTTTTTGTAGAATCTGATGTTTATTGGACCGTGCATCATTGTGTTAACTGAAGAATGAAAAACCAACTAGATGCCATTTATTATTTTATTGTACTTCTTATAGGCTCATCATGTTTTGGTCACTACTATGCCCATCATCAGGAGCTCGCAACTATGATGTTGATTACCACATTGGTCGTTTCGTTCTTGGTTTGCTGTAGGCTGGAGTAGTGTCTGGGCTGCATCCCGGACACTACTCCAGCCTAACTGCACCTAACCTCCAACATACAGCAAAACAAGAGCGAAACGACCAATGTGGTAATCAACATTATAGTCGCGATCTCCTGATGATGGGCATAGTAGTGCCTGAAACTTGTTGAGCCTGTAAGAAGTACAATAAAATAATAAATGGCATATAGTTGGTTTTTTATTCTTCAGTTTTTGTAGGTTTAGGATTGAGTTTCTCATATGAGAATTTAAATTCTTAGCAAACCAATTAAAGTGCACCATGAACCTTCTCCATTTTATTTGAGAATGAGATAAGAGGGTTCTCTCAAAATGCTTTGTTCAGATGAAACGGTTCTGTATCATGTTAATCTTATAAATTTCAGGATTTCATTCAGGCGTCTATTCAGATAAAGAACATTACCTTATTCATAATAATACATACAAGGCTTCATTTATGTTGGCAAAATAATACTGTGTGTTCAGTTTAGGTGGTGGCTGTGTGCCGTAGGTAGTGGGCAGTTTCATTCGGAGGTGCTGAGAAATTATTACCTGAATTTACCCATAAAATTTGTTTTATTAATTTTCCAGAGGAGCCTGACAGCCTGCTTATGTGCAGAATTGAGATATTGATACAAGTTCTAGACATGTGACATGGCTGTTACCTTGACTTTATGTACTGCATGATAATTTCCTCCTTTCCAGTAGCTGTTTTTACATCTATGTGACAAAAACAGTTCCCCATCAAAAACAAGAAAGAAAACCATACTGAATACCAGATTCTTGTTTTAAAGTATGGACGCATAAGATTTTGTAGAACTCTGATCTTATTTTGGCATGAGATGAGTTTTTGACATGCCCACCCAAGATCCAGATGACACAGCAGTTTTTGGAGGTTCTACTTGAGCAACAGTGCTTTCCAGTTTTTCGTGGGACGTAACGTCAGATTTTGATATCCTTTGTCACAACAAAGCTTGTTGTACAAAATTTTGCATTACTGTAAAACCATAACATTGTGGTGATTATGCCATGAAGAATTTTTCATAATAACTATGTGCATAAAAGTCCTTGGTTTGAACACTTTGCTTCATTCTTTCAGTGCACCAAATCATTCTTGAACAGAACAGTCATTTATGTGTGTACGTCAGACAGTTCACAGTCTACAGCTGTTGTGGTGGCTGGTTGCTTTGATATCCTTTGCACTGTGTGAAGACTGCGTTGGTGTGTGTAACATCTGTATTCAACATTTTAGAGACTCTGCCTCCATCATCAGGTTGTTGATGTTAATGAGTGACATTACTGGTCACTTTCTATATACTCTTCTCAGAGCATTATGTCCATGTCTAAGACTGACCATGGAGGGGACTATCTGTGGTGCTGTCCATCTTAGGTCCTTCTCTGCAGTATTTTATTTCTTTGTGCTTTGCGCATGTGCTGTTGTGTGTTAGTGGCTGGGTACCATGTTATGTTTGACTTTACTTGAATTCTGTATCTGTGTTAAAGTTCTTGAGATGTAGCTACATTGTGATGGTTTCCTTCACTAATCAGTCCACATAACTTGGCTCTATAGCCAGTATTGTGGTGCCCTTGAAGTTTGTATGAACATTGAATTGTAAGAGCTGTGTAAGACATGGCATCCCTTTACATTGCCTCAGTAGTGCAGCCAATTTGTCCAATATGACATTACCATATCTACAGGGGATGCACTGTGTGCTTGGGACCTTGAGGTCAAAATCATTTTAGACCGGTCTCAACGGGTATGCATTCATTTTATGTGGAGTGTGCACAGCTTTGTGTTTTATGTTGGTCTGCTTTTATGGTATAGTGGTCACCCTGTCAGGTTTTTTACATTGTGAATGTGGTGTGTTTCTATGGTTGAGAATGAAGTGTTATATGCTGTTCCAGAATACTTGTTTTAGGCATGTATTCTGTGTACATGTAGCAAGGTGAAATTTCTTGCTGCTGTGGATCCTGATTGCTCTTCACCAGGTTCTGTAAGTCCCTGCACTGGGCCCTGTTTTGAGGAGGTCTAATCAAGTAAATGGCTTCACACTGTATTTGTCGTAAGGCTTCTGACCAGCAGTTTGTATACTTTTCTGATTTTTGACATTTTATTTATTTTTTACCTCCAAGTTTCTCATCAATTTACACGAAAGAAGATGATTTTGCTTGGTGTTTGAGATGATAGAGATTAGTGCAGTACATTTTACATTTTTATTTTCAGTGATAATGACTAGGGATGTGTGCACAGTTAGTGATTTGAGTATTAGAGAGATTTAAGCAAATCCAGTTTGGTTGGGGATTCAGATTTTAAGTATGACCACAAAATATGAAATCTGTTGCCACAAGAAGGTTCTTATGCTACACTTGAAAATATGTTGCATGTGCATCTTTTTCCATTATTTAAGGAGCACACACCCATTTGGCATATTTGCAGTGACAAATCTTGCAGAAATGTTCCTATTACATTTGCCCTGTCTGTCCACCTGCTTGTCACATTTTGAGAACCAGTGAATGTGTTCTTACGAAATTTGATATTGCAGAGTTGTAGTGAAATTTTTTTTTGACTTTTCCATTTTCCTTGTTCTGTCTTTGTTTTCTCCATGTGTCTTTCATGTGCACAGAGTTTCTGTTTCTGTTCTTCCACCATTTCATTCAGATATTTAGCTTTTAACATTTACTGGATGAAATAGTTGCAATCCAGCCACCATGCTTATAAATTTAATTTCTTCTAGTTGAAGAATAAGAGACCAACGTGATGACACTAGTTTTATTTCACTTCTTGTGTGCTCAACATGTTTTGGACATTAATACATCCATCATCAGGAGCCTGTGACTTTTCTGTTGTATCACCACATAGGTCGTGTGTTCTTGCTTTGATGTGTGTTGGAGTTTCGGTGTGGCTGGGTTCGGGTGGTATCTGTGTAGCAGGTTGAAGCACAACTCTCTCTTATTCTTCAACTATCACAATGATGCACAGTCCATTATACATAAGATTAATATCTTCTGTTTCTGTATCACATACATATTGCTAAAGATGACCAAGCTCAACTGAAACATGTAGGAAATGTGTATGTGGGAATATTATCTTGTCCATGCTCAGTGCAAATTTGAAGGTACTGGTTTGATATTAATCGTTCAATCTCTAATCTTGAGTGGTCTTCTCCTGTTATCCCTGTTACATCCACATAGAAGACGTTTGCAGAGTTACTAAATTACAGAACTTAATTTTAATTCTTTTCATAGCTATATATTTAGTTATTACATATATATCCCACAGATAGGGTTAAATTTAGTCCCCAGTGACTTTATCATTAAAACATGAAATATGGCAGTCAAGTATATTGTGTCCATGCATTTGTTTGACTTTTTTGGCTTCAGTTACCATTTAAATTCTAGTGGGATATGTTTAGAACCATTGATGTAAGTTACAGCTTTATACACAGTAGCTGCACTGCAACTGATACAAGTGCAGGAGTGTCATTTGTCCCATCAGAGTGACATGGCTTTTCTTACTGCTTGTTATAATAATGTCACTTTACATTTTCAACTCTTAGTTGCCGGTTAATAACAATGAACATTTTTGGAGATACTGGTAGTCTGTAGTAAAGGTGCTGGGATTGCCATGTCAGAAGTGTCACTTTCCATACCAGCCAGATGAAGTACAGGCCTTCTCTAGCCCCTTGTCTTTGACAAAGTGTGGAGTATTCCAGGCTGGCACTATCATTCAACGTGTAGACCAAGTTAAGGTGTGGATCTACTTTCATGGCACTCAGTAAACTGCGTTTGGGAGTAAACTGACTCCTGCCTGCAACAATAGGTTACATATCTCCTGCCAAACCTGCAGAGGCCAGTAAATGAAACATGAATACATTTAAAGGTTGTCGCTTGCCCATATACAATATATCTGCTGTTGAAAATGCAGTATATCTGTTCTCTGGAGAAGAGGGTGAAGTCGTATTGAAGTTCCTGCTATGAAATTTATGTTACATGTGTCAGACTTCGTATGTATGAGAACAGCTATAACAAATTGAAGTAATATTTGTGATGAATTGAGCAGATTACCTTTGGGCAGTACATGCTACTGTCCAGTCCAGAATATTTTATTTTCCTGTCTCCTGGAATTGTCATGAAATTAATAAAATACGGAGTTACCTTAAGCAGTGTGTCCATGGGAGGTATGAACTGTGTATCCACCATGATAGGGCCTCACTCCCCCTTCTCTCTACCCCTCCAACATCCCCAAGCCAAGTGCTGCTAGCACTGGAAAATAAGAAAACAAAACTTGAGTTTTGTATATAGATGGATACTGAGGAAGTTTTCCTGAAGAGCTCATGAACATATGTGTGCACCAAGATAAATTCTTCCCACATAATGTACAAGTGTTTGTTCATATTTCTAAGTAAGTCATTGTCCAATTTTTAATTTTTTATGTATATTTGCCTGAATTTTCATGTTCCCTTTTGGAGGGAGATACCATGTTTCAAGAGAGGGTACTGTCAAATTGTATGTGTTTATAGTAAATCAGGAACTTAGAAGTTTGACTATCAATGGTCAGCAAGGGTGTATTCAGGTGATAAAAATAAGTTTGAAAGATCTGGATAACCTCATAGAATTGCATAATTAGTGAAATAACAGGTCTATATTTAAGCACTGATGGAAAGTTGTGTGTTTTGGTAATGGGAGAAGTACGGCATTCAGTTATATAAATTCAAAGTAGGTGACCTACTTTTCTTTTCAGATTTATGAGCTATATAGATATTATCTTAACAAAATAATTCTGAAGTACTGGCAATACAAAATCTTCTTACTGGGAAACTTTACCAATGGCAAGCCCATTAGGAATTACACATGACAGGTAATTGTATTTTTTTGTCACTTTGACTGCTGTGTTTTGAGAAACATAATCTTCTGTTCTTGTTACCTGTGCTAGTAAATACCACTTAGGAAGTAAGCTGATTGGTCTTTGATTTTTGGATTAGGAGCTAGGAGCGCCATATGTCCTGTATCTAGAACAAGGGCCACACTGGTGTATGTTCTTGCAGATTGTTATAAAATGAATGCAACATATTTAGCTAAAGTTTATGTCTTCTGTTCTGACACTGTGTAGTTTCGTATTTTGTTACCAGTGTTGTGAAAGGACCTGCTGCCTACAGCTTCATCTCTACCCTGAGTATGCAGGTGGTTGGTTCCTTTGAAATGTAGGGATACCAGATGTGAAACAATATATTGTCATAACTGAGACAACCACAGGATTCATTTTTCTCATTGCTGTGTAAACCTCTGAAATTATCCACAATATGTGGAATTCACAACTTCTTCACATGAAGGTGAACATCCATTTACACTGTTCTTTGTATGCTTCTGCCCGAAGTGGACCTATTGTGTGCTGGTATGGAACCCATTGATTTGTAGTGGTAAAAGAGATGGATACGCAACTAAATGTGGTTTATCGATGTTTGGCATGGATTGTTTTCTGGATCAATAACAAGGTTTTATAATTTAGTCTTTTCTTTGTGGGTGGGCTTACTGCAAGGATGTGAATGTATTTGACAAAATATTGTACCACTCTAACTTAGATGATGTGTTTTGTAGCAGTTATGGAGAAAAAGTCTTCATTTCTGTGTTTATTGTTAACATTAATATCACACATAATTAAATACACTAACCTTACACTTAAAACTGCAACAACAACTATAGTGTGCTTGTATATATACACTGTGGTAAGTAGTACTGTGTGTTTTCCAGTGTCTAATTTTTGGGTATATGTTTTATCCCAATAGCTTTACATACAGTTACATTTATGTAACATTATTAGAAGTATATCTCAAAAATTCTTATAGTATAACAAGTTAGAAGTAATTTGATATATTTCATCATTTTTTTGTTTTTGACTCCATTTCTCTTTCTTTTTTTGTGAACAGTGGTGTATGTATAAGTTTAGTTTTTCCTTTTAAATATTTTTGTAATATTTGTTGGCCTTCATTCCTGAATTCTGTTTGGACTGTTATTTTGAGAACTTTTGCATCAGCCTTAGTGCTGAGTACTCATTAAAATACAGTATAATGTTTCAGTAATTGTGAACATACTCAAAACTCGTGTGTCCAGGACAATGCTCATATCATCCAACATTACCACTTATTTTCCTTAACACTAAAGGAATTTGCAGATTACCAGAATGATGCTTACTAAACACAGTACATAGTACATTATTTGTCAGAGTGACAGTTGAGTTCTGTCATCTGATGCCTCCATGCTGCTCTATAAACTAACCAGTAATAATTACTGATCATATTCATAATCATAGTAAATAACTAGCCACTGGAAAGGTTAAACCAAAGGAGCTTGTTGTGGGTATGGACAAATTGTAATATCTTTCATACGCACATAGTCAGTCTTGTGTGTTACAAAAAATTGTAAACATATTTTGTTCTCCCCATCCCCCGTGTTGTGGTGAAGTGAAGCATTAGAAAGTCCTTAATGCTGTGTTGTGAAGCATTTTATTAGACGAGTGCTTAAAGCAGCTGTCTTGCTGTATGTTGCATTATTGGTACTAGAGCAGTAGCATATTCTTAACTTCAGTCACATCACAGAATTGAAGAAGGGGTTAACAAAATCTTAACATCACTTAGAATTTGTACTATTGCTCTGAACATACCTTAATCACACCTCAAAGCCTCCCTCTTATAAGGACTTTCACAAAAGAAAAGCTATGAAGGCTACTAAATATGTTCACAGCCATTTAAAGTACATGGATTTTGTTTGTGATGCTTCAAGTTCATTCCCAGCTGCAGTTAATTACCTGCTGTATTGTAGTTTATGTCAGTCCTTCCGGGTAAATGTTGGACAGTATCTCGAAATAGGCCACACCAAGTTCCTTAAACCTCAGATATGATGATATGTGTTTTTTATCTCATTTTTTGTCACATGAATGAATAAAAGTAATAAAAATAAGAGAAAATATAAGTTAAGATAAGAATGCAGTAGTATGGATATGTCTTAGTATGAATGAGAGTAAAATTATTTCACAAGCGTTAGCAATGAAGATAGTGAATACTTTGAGAGGACCAATGACTTGGTGGAGCAGCCAAGTGGCCAGCAAAACAGAGTGACAAAAGAGTGGACACAGCTTTAAAAGGACTGTTACTGGGATGAGGGGGGGTATATCCTTGAAGATGAGACTGCTAGGTTGTTCCAGAACCACTCTATGCTCCATAATTCCAGAAGAGCATATATCTCAAGGATTGTTTACTAATAAAGCTGTTTTGATCAAATGTAATAGTTTATATTGATTCTTTTTAGGAAATACAACAGGATGCCACATATTAATGTTCTGTTTATTGTTGATATTGTGATGTCCCTGCAGAAGCTGGCCACGTGTTAGCTGAAACACATTGAGGATTAAAATTTAAACTTAAGTACTAAGTACATAAATGTTCTATTGTGATGGTGTTGATCTGATGCGTATATGTTAGCATCTGGACATTATCCTGAGTAAGTTAAATCCAGTCCACATCTTACACTGTTTTTACCTAAAACTACATTTCACACAGCTGCATGCCTTGTCCATCTTATCCTTCTGCTATACAGAACTGTATATGCTTATCAGTAGTCTATTTTCAATTTCCCATAATAAATGTTCTTACTGCTGGTTCATAGACCTAGTTTCAGACAAATATAAAACAAAAAATAAAGTTATACTTCTATATATATATATATATTTTTTTTTTATTTTTTATTTTTTTTATTTTTTTATTTACCTTTTCATATAATGCAGTGGTTCCCAAAGTGTGCTCTGTGGATCCCTTGGGATCTGCTGTGAACAGCTCCCAGTGGATTTGTGGATACATTTCTTGAATGGCTACTTTGAGGTTGACTTATTTTTAATTAAAGGAATAATGTTCTTTTTTACATATAATCACAGAACTTCTTTAACTGGTGATGTGTTTATTTCGTATGAATGTTAGAATATCTAATTAAGAAACCCCCTGTAACCATGAAGTGACCAACAGTAAGTTTAATTAAGGCCAAATCATGTACTGCATTGCTACATATGCTACTGTTGTGTAATTATGGCTATCTAAAATTAGTTTTCTATTATAAATTTTTAATTTTGGACATCTATGATCTGGCCACACTATATTTACATGAGCAAAGATGTGAGGATCTGTGGTTATTTTTGAAAGCCAAAATGGTCAGTGAGCAAAAAAAGTTGGGGAAACACTGACATAATTGATAAGTAGAGAACAAATTTAGAACTGAATGGAAGCAGAGATTTCTTTAATCAGCTCTTCCTTGTGATGTAGTTTTGATTTGTTATTGGCATTCCCAAGTATTTTGTCTGTACTGTATTTTCAAAGGATGTATAAGCTTGACCTACATTCTGATGATGAGATACTACTTTTATGTTGAGTATCATGACCATATAATAATGCTTGTAACCACAAGAGTACATAACATATGTTAGAGTATGGCAGATTTTAGTTTGTAGCTTGAATTACACATTTTTACTCCTTTGTGCTTGAACGGGACTATAGTTTAAGTAACATATTTTCAAGGCCGGCTGGAATTTGTTTTGTATGTTGTATAAAGAAGCACTGTAAAATATGAAAACTTTCAGTGATATTAAGATAAAGAATATCCAAGTCATTTTGTTGAAATGATGAAAATAAGAATAACCTGTAGGTAGGGCCCCATTCATGCTGCGAGTTTAACACCATGTGCTGTGGTAATTGTTTTAAATCCTGGTTGTTGCCACATGTATGGAATATTTCCATTGACTGGGTTTTAAATTTAAATTTGTTTGGTATTTTGGATATTTGGGTATATTTTTAAAGCTATCTCTACAACATTATGCCAGTACTTATTAGTTGGAACAGGAAAGGGCCAGAGTTTTTGTGGTGTTAAAGATCAGGCTGGACAGAGATTAAAATTACGTAATAATCACTTCATAAAATGTACCAGATATTTCCGTTTAGTACCATTTTTCTTAACTGTAAAACTATGCTATTAGAGAACTCGAGGGACATTTTACTGTGGTTTAAATTGGTTGGGATTACTGCTGCTTCTTATTACATGAGCTCTGCTTTTTGAATGCATTCTGACAGAATGGTACCTACCCAGTGCCCTATTCAAAATATGCCATGGGCAAGTTCCCTGTGGGTAAAGTGGTCAGGGCATGAAGCAGACAACTCACCCCTGTCTAGCTCCAAGACTGTGAATACATGGAGCTATACCTGCACTCCCCGATATCCTTTCATGTTGTTATGCTTAATTAGACACAGGAACAACTTTATCCTGAACTTTATCTACAGCAAAAGATAATTTTGTAAATGACTTCAAATTTCAATTATATTATTGAACATTTTTCAAGTATTCTTTTCAGGTTGTGAAGGTCAAAGTTTGAAGATGGTTGATGTATGTCAGTATGTAACCTGAAAATATTTCCTGTGGTCTGTGCAGTAGAGTGTAAGTTGGAGTTATGGCCAACATCCCTTCTATTTCCTTGTGACATCAAAGAAATCTTACATGATGTGGTTCAGTCTTTGTAAAACTGTGACCAACATTTGTATCTCCTGGTGAGCACAGTGAATGAAAGTCATCTGGTACAAAGTGTAGTGACTTCAGGTAGCTTCACTGTAACTTGAAGTAGGTGCACCCTCGCAGAATCATAATTTTTTTGTAAATAATGCACAAGCATAAATTCTGCAATATAAAATTATGACAATGTGACAGAAATACTTTTGTGTGTACAATGATCATGGTCATGATATAGAAAGAAACTAGACAGGAAATTAAGAAAGAAAAGCACTTTGCCGTCCACAGCTGACCTGAGAGAATGTTGCAAAGCAATTAAAATCAGGAGTTTTAAAATGAATGACATTTTTTGACAGAAGATTTTTTTATTACTTAGCAAGCTAAAGAATAATGAATAGAGGTCCAGGCGAATGTCATGGTATTTTAAAATATTTTAAATCTACAGGGGATGTAGTTCATTCATATTTTGTCTGTGGCAACAGTTGTTTTATACATTGTGAAAGTTTTATTAATTTTAATAAAGCTGAGAGTTTGTGAATTGAATTTGTAATCAGGAGAATCAAAATACTTTAGATAATATTTGTGTTACACATAAAATTAGTCAGGTGAGAGTGGCATGAGGGATCAGCAGTTTATTTTGAGCTGCAGAATGATTATTTTCATCTATTTGTATTAACATTTAACTGTAATACATTTATGTTTTATGCCATATGTAATGATGTCAGTTACTAAGATTGTAAATTGTTATTAATAGTTGAATGATCTGTAAATATTGTGCATTGAATGATACACACGAAAACCAAGTATTGGGAGCAAAACCACCCCCATTTGCTACTTGTTCACCAAAATTCCATAACGACTGTGCTGTGACAACTCCCGTGCCTCCACATGGAGAGACCATCAAGTAATCAGCTGAGCCATGGTTTGCTTTGGTTTATTTGTTCATCCGCTTAGTCACACATGTAGCATTGGACACTTCAGTTACAGTCTACAATTTATATATTACAACACAACTTATAATATATGGACATCCACGCAATATAATATAATAAATAACAGTACAAAATTTAAAGACCAATTGGAAGTGGAATCCATCACTACATCTAGATGTATGTGTATTTATATAAATATATTTAAAAGTTATGGATTCAAATTAAAAGTAATAATATAGAATGGTATTGAGTTACATTACATGCAAGATTATTTAGATGTTTACTTTTCAAATGATTACACTGAACCAAGATCTGCTTCAGAATTCCAGTAAAATATTCCTTCAATGAGCAAAATGAACTTATAAGAAGGAAACTTTTTAGAACCGATTTAAATTGCCTTATGTCATGAGATGTATTTTTCCTATGTATGAGATAGAAATACATATGTTAAAGGTTTCTTGTATTCAGGCAAAATTTCTGTATCATCTTTTAAGCTTGTGATATATATTAACTTGTATCTGTCTGATCTAAATTTACTTTTCTGTAGTCTCCCAGCAACAGATGCATGGATGCAATGTGCAAGAATGTTTAAGCTGTAAGCATTACAAAAGGAAAGCAGTGGGTTTAAAATCTGTAAACGTAAGACTGCTTCCTGTAGACATCTAGGAAAAGAGTAAATAATCCAGTGGGTTAAAATGCAATATTAAACATTTCTGCAGTTATATTAGGGTTTGTTTTGAAATCGCAGGGGAACAGGAACTTTTGCTATCTAAGTGAATTTAGTGGCATTACCACTGAGTCTTGTTGTACAGTGATCATTCACTGTGTACTTTAATTCCATGGTTAATAAGGAGCTGATTGGATAGCTACCCAGGGCTTAAAGCTTTAGAATGCTCATGCAGATTTAGATAGCATTTAGAGTCTGGATGCAGGAGGAAGGTATACCTCTTTTGAGTAGTTCAGTACTTACTGTGCTCAAAACAGGGGAGAGGAGGAAACAAGAGTATTTAAATCTATGTCAGGTGATAGCCCATGCTAGAAGGAATGTAAGAATTATATTTGTATGGTGAAAGCTTGTAACTTGTCTGTTAGTTTCAGAAATTTGTGAACAGTTCTTGTCCTAAATTTGCTATTGTGCTATTATGCTAAAACTCCAAATGTTTGTGTTATTTTTTACATTTTGATATACAGTTTACAAATTAAATATTTTATGTTAGGTGCACCTGATGAATAGTTACCTTGTCAGAATCCATTTGCTGTGTGCTTTAGTCTGACTATTGTTGCAAGGTTATTTCATTATTTGTCTGAGGTATCACGTTGTGTTTTCTAGATATCACATGCATGCAACAAAGTTGCAAGTTAACTGTTGTACAGCCTGACTTAGTAAGTAGTCCCAGTTCTTCCACTTGAGTGCATACCTGCAGAATATCTCACCACAATTTGAATTTGAAATCCTGGGGCTTCACATATTAGATGGATATTCACCCTCCACACTTTCGGAATATAGTTTCCCAAATAATTTCCATTGTTCCTAAGTTTAATATATATATTGCCTCCTTCCACTGTTGTCTTGTTTCGGCATATGCACCACAGAATACTTAACACGATGATCAGATAGAAAGCCATCATCATCATCATTATCATCGTCATCATCTAGCTAACATGGAGTTGAGCCCTCAACCTTTTCAGTTGCACACTTCTAGAAGTCTCTTGAATAAATGAAATACTTTTAAAATGTATAACAATATGAGAGGTTGTGCTGGCTGGGCCATTTTGTATGTCTTGTTAATATAGTCACAAAGAGACTAAATCACAAGTTTGAGTTTGTAGTTATGATTAAACACTACAGAATTATATCAGTTACTAACTTGAAAATTGTGGTGAAGGTCACATTTTATAAAGCATATCATGTTGTTTAGTATGTAACAAATAACACATTAGACTTGCATTTGGGAATTTTAGAGTGAACTTTATTACCTGTAATATAATATTTTCCACAGCTCCTCTTTGTGAATGTATGGATAACACTTTAAAAGTGTCTCATGTTTTCTTTGTATCACAAATATTCATTTCACGCTTCATTACCCTAACATTAATTAATATTACCTCAATGGTGTCAGTTGCAGACCTATAGTAGTTTTGCTGTTGAGGTTTAAAACATATTTAACATAATTTTACATCAGAAAGCAGCATTTAATGTTTTGTTAGACATCAGAACCTTACTGCACCCCGGACTCTGTAATCAGTGTTGACAGAGGATTGCAGATTGTAATCAATGTCAGGCTGATCTCATTGCAGAACGTCCATTCACATCACATCTATTCTCTCAAATATGGCAGTCCTTTGTTTATCTGTAAGACATTTTTTAAAATTGCCATTAATGGCAAGATGAAACCATAGAGCAAACTAGAGTGGTTTAGGGAATTGCAGTCACTGCTAACAGTTACTTTCCTCCTCCTCTTCCTTCTTCTTCTTCTTCTACTACTACTACTACTACTATTGCTACTACAACTACTACTGCTACTACCACCACAAACCCGCAGTCCCAGCAACCAAGCAGCTGCAGACCCACGACCTAGACTGCATGACCACTGGGATCAGCTAACAGTTACCTTAGTCTGGCATAATTGCCTGTTTCTTCACTTCACTTAGTCAGACCTCTTCTACAGATAGTGTAGACAGTGTTCCTTCACTACATTAACTATGTAACAACATGTGTCAAAATAACACATTTTCAATTAACACAATATTGGGTATGATGGGAAGATGGATGGTCACACAGTTTGCAGGAACAACATAGATATTGGCTTTACCAGTGTAATACTGTTCAGTTTATGTTATTCCATGAGCTCAGCGGTGCATTATAGCAGTATTGTGCACATTGCCAGTGGAATTTTTGCATTGCCTTTCTTCAAATCTTGTCATCCACCTTCCCACAGCAACTGTAGTAATTAACACAATGTACTTAGTTTGAATATTTGCCTGTAGGACAGTGGGTTACTGAGAAGTTAAATTGGTGGTGGTGAAGTTGGTGGTATTTGTGTGTATCTTATTCTGTTGCACTGATTTGTGTACTCATATTGAAAACATGATACATACAACCAGATATTACAACTCAAAAAACTGGAAACATATGGGTAACCACAGACAATTGAAATCTGTGATTGGCAAAACCCACAGTTGCCAAAGGACTGCTGTTCATCAGACTGACAATTTTAATAGTATTAATTACAACATTGTAGTTACTCTGATTGTTTTAAAAATGTGACTTGTAAATTTATAGTCACAGTTACCTCAAATCATTATCATTTACCTCCTTCAGTCACTGGTCATAGTCTCTGCAGTTTGAAGCAATATATTGTCTAACATTGCTTGTGAAATTGTGAATAGTAAAATTCCATTTTAAATGTTCTTATGTTCTTATGTGCTTATATTGCTTGTTACACCTGGTGGAACATTCTGGCTTATCAGCTGTCAGATATTAAGTATGGTCATTGTCTGAGGTGTTCACAGCTTAAAGAAACCAAAACAGAGATTTTGGAACTCAGCCGCATATGACATTAACCACTTTATTGTTGTTGCTTCCCCATGTTTACTTGCGAAATTTTGACTTACAGGGCTGAGAAAGAGAGGAATTTTTTCCAACTATGTCCCTGAAAGTCTGACAAATTACTGCATCATAACACAACTTTGTCACCAAAATCTCATGATTATTTGTTGGCTTAAATTTAAAAGGTGTGAGAGAATTGCAATTTGTTTTCCACAGCATGCATGAAATTTCATTCATATGATACCAAAAAACCTTTGCTGCCTAAAAAATTACCTAAAGTTAGTGTGTTAAAAAGCATAAAATTGGTAAAAATATTATTTCATATCCAAGTTCTTAAATCTGTATCTTCACCTGAATACATTTGCAGTATTCACAGCATGTGAACTGAGTTAAGTTTTCATAGGCAGTCAGCAGTGTCCTTCTTGACTCATTCCATCTTTACAGGATGGACTGTCTAAGAAAACTTCACTGTATGCATCACCACCATCTGTGTGTGACCCAGAAAGGTGCCTTGATTGCTTGGTTGTGCCAGTAATACAGACTATTTTAGTTCATATTCCTGTGTACCCCATGTGTATAATAGTAGTAGTAGTAGTAGTAGTAATAATAATAATAATAACAACAACAATAATAATAATAATAATAAGCATATTTCATGGGTGAAATAACATTACACATAGCACAAATTGTAAATACAGAACAGCTGCGACACTATATACCCTAGAAACATGTTTTGTTGTGGGTGTGTAATTGTACATGCCCTGCAAAAATGTTATAACAAGGTTAATAATAATAATAATAATAATAATAATAATAATAATAATAATGCAGGTTGTGTGTGCACATGTCATCAGTGTGTAGGCTTTGAAAACTGATGCCAGGACTCCACTCTTTGTGCTGTGTTTGGAGTACTGGTTTTTTATGTTCCTTCTCATAATAAAGCCAGGAATATCTGGACCTCTGTCCAAATATTCACTACCTCAAGCTGAACATATATTTAATAGCAAGCAATCAGAGACTACAGTCAGTGTAAAACAAGACCAGATGAGTAAAACATCACACTGACTGTGAAAGGTAATTAATTTACACTTTTGTTTGTGCAGATAACATCTTAGTATGTTAATGTTCACAAGTGAAATATGTTGTAGCAATTTAAAAGTACTGCATGAAATGGAATTAGAGTGGCAATATGATTTATAATATTAAGTCTTTGAATTGTTTGTGAATAAAGAATAATGTCCTGAATGAGACATTATGTCCTCTTCTGTTGAGAGTGAGTATGTCTTGAGATGTTCCTGCAGAACAAAGCTTTGAAGAATTTGATATTAATGCTGTTGCAAATATTAAGTTTTAATGTCATGTTACTGTGTGCTTACCTTACAAAGGAGCCTTTGTGGCATTGCACAGCTGCATTTTATGCATTAATACAAAGAACAGTGTTAACCCTTCCAGTGCTAGTTTACTGTGTATTATTTTATTCTCGAGTATAATGCTCTGGTAATGACAGAGAGTTGTTCTTGTACAAAATTGAAATATGTTTGCAAAATTTAGAAATATGTCACCCTGATTAATTGACGTGGTGCTGTACACTGCAATTTAAAAATATTATTATATTTTAAAGAGTAAAATAACTACCTTTTTCCTGTTGTGTGACAAAATCCTTTAATTTTTCTAGCTAGGTGGCACTGGAAGCCTGGTGCTAAGAATCTGAATTGGAATTGTAAAATAGGATGGTATGATGAAGAAAGGGACTACAAATTGAGTGTAAACCTTGATTCTGGGAAGATCTGTAACTGAACTATGTTCTGGGGAGACTCCAGCAAGTTCCGTGTGAGAAAAGTGGTTAACTGTAATACATCTTATTTGTTAAGAGTATTACTGCATTTTCTTGTGTCTAAGATGCAGATTAATTCACTTTCCTCAATAAGTACCTGAGCTAATAGACAGCATAGGTACATTTAGCGAAGTAAGTTTCTAAAAATATGATGGTTGAAATTCAGTTAGCAACAGTAATTGCTTATGGACTGGCCAGTTTAAATGTAATTCCATGTAGGCTCATATGAATTATTTTCAGGTACTGAGTTGGTCAAAAGTGTGTCAAATACCCATTATTTCAAACATTTACTGAAGGAAAAATGTTTCTTTCTTATTCACATTTAACACGGGAGAAATGTGCATTAACCCTGTCTGATCGGGTAAGGTCTGTCTCTCTCTCTCTCTCTCTCTGGGGTGGGGATCATTAACGAGTGTGCAGAGTTGATCCATCTTATGCATGCAGAATTGCAGTTGAAAATGCATTACGCATTATTTCCACTCTCCCTATGTGCTGCCACGGCATGGTTCATAGGCTTGTTGTTGATCTAACTTTTAAATTTAACAATCTTTTTATTTTTCTCAATTGTATAATAATATTCTGCTATTACTTATTTTCCAGTTCAGTAATAATGTCTGCTAGAAGTACTTATTTCCCAAATGTGTTATAACTGAAATTCTAGCAGACTGGGAGAAGTATGGTATATGTGTTCATTTCAGTAACAAATTTATATTACACTGTGTTGTGCATTATTATTGTGATTATATTAAATGTTTTTTCGTACATGCAATTAATTGCACATAAACATCAGTCATAAACAAAAATGTTCCTTTGTGCATTAAGGTTTTCATTTGTAAAATTGTCATATGCCAGTAACTTGCAACATTTACATCTGTTGTATAGGAAGAGTGTTCCCTCATATGTTCTAAGGCTTTTGCCATGATGAAACATGTTGTAGCTCTTTTGGGTTATGACACAATGTAATATAGTAGTAATGGTACAATGTTCTGGGATATCCTTTCAATCCCATCCTGAGGCTTAACGAAACTAGGATTTTTGTGTCATCAAGCCTGAGAATGGGATCTAAAGGATTTTCCAGAATGCTGTATCTTTCCTACAACATTATGTCACATCATAACCCAAAAGAACTACATCTGTTTCCCTCATGTAAGTGAAAGGTTAAGGTGATTTTCTGCTTTGTGATGGATTCTATGTTATATTTCTGAACAGATCACTATTTTAGAAGTAATGACCACCTCTATTTTGCACGCAAATGGAGGTTCAGAATAATGTTCATACCATAAGAATAGTTAAGCAGACATGGTCCAACCAGCATCCTCTGCTGGTGAATATTTCTGCATCATTTGTCCCCACACACAACTTAATGAGCCTGCCTTAGGTCCGGCTAATTTTTGACAAACAAAACAGTACAGTTTGCATCCAATTCTGTGTACTTTCCATGCATATCTGCCAGTTTCTGTGTACTTGAATTGTATGTCACAATAATAAGTTTTATAATTAGTTTGTAGGACAGTTGACGCAACAACCTCATTTGAAGGAGTATTTGCTGATAGTATGGATGATTGGATTTATTTGTGCAGACTTAAGTTTCTTTATTAACTGTAACTGTGCATCTGCTTACTTTTGCTTAGAGGATGATAACCCATGAACTTAAAATTATTAGTAATATATGGCTTAACCTTCTGTGGAAAGGAAAGAAATGGTCACCAAATAATAGTAATAATAATAATAATAATAATAATAATTACAACAACAGTAATAGCACTGATACATGAGTAATTGTGTGTGTCTCTTATTATAATGCATGGGACAGTAGACACAAACTGTGACTACAGCATAATGAAATATGTGCTTGAAGTCTGCATTACTGATGATCCTTCTGTGGACTTAAGGAAAGGATCACTGAGAAGAGCTTTTATACTGAATAGTAAAGAGTGCTTGCAAGTTGCATTTTCATCTTTCACTCTAGAGATGTGTTGAAAAGTACAGGTATTTTTTTTCTTTCAAATGTGCATAAACAGACTTGTTAGTATGTTATAACTGATAATGTGCTTGTCTTGCTAATATGAACATATGTTAATTCACCCTACTCCATGGTCATAAATTATTTTATAATGGGCTTGTAACAGCATTGTAATTTGTATCAGTCTGAAAGAGCACAGTCTGATAAGAATAATAGTAATATATGAAACTCCTTACATCTCATTAGATCAGTTGTTATTGAAAACTACTAAACTTACTGTTACGAATATTTTGTCGCTTCTGTCCTTTTGCAAGTTTAAAAACATATGACAATTTTCAGTAGTGTTCTTCAGAAAAGATTAAAAGACAAGTAAAGTCTTTTCATGTAAATATATTGTAGTAAGCAGAGAAAATAAGAAATAAGTGATAATTAATGTTGAATATAATGTTGACTATAGAATGTGTATACTTGTCTCGGCAGAGTGCTTGTAAAATATTGACATCATGTTGGGATGTCAACAGTATTGAAGTGTATTGTACATGTGTAATAATATGATACAGTGTATAAACTAATAACATAAAGAAGTGATGATGGTTTTTAGGTTATAACTGAAAGAACACAATAAATGGAATGTGAGAAGAATTGCATCTCAAAGATGTGCACAATGTATAGGAATTATAAATAATAGGAAACTGAAACAAAACTTGTTTTACAACTGTAAATTAATGAACATACTTTATTGATATGACATATATTCTCACAAGATTGTTAGTGTTTTAATTTGCATGTGCAGTGATACCCAGAGTTACATATGTGCAAATTAAAAGTGTAAGAATTATGAAGACAATTTTTCTGTATTGTAGAACAGTCTGTGAAAGAGCATTAGTTATTTTGTTGCTCTGTTTCATAAAGGACTGGGCTTATATGTGACCTGAAAGGGTAATCAATTTATGTGGTATAAAATTATGAAATTATGTAGTCATACACAACTCTCTATGTATTAGAAGTATTAGTTGTATTTCTAGCTACATATTTCGGCTCATATACAGAGCCATCTTCAGGCTAGTCTTAGGAGTGGTGTGTATGTACAATTGTTGGTGCGTTGAAAGTTACGATATCTTGTATTACAAATAGTATTTAAAATATTCATGGTAATTAACTACTATTTGTAATACGAGATATCGTAAGTTTCAAAGCACCAACAATTGTACATACAAACCACTCCGAAGACTAGCCTAAAGATGGTTCTGTATGTGAGCCGAAACATGTAGCTGGAAATACAACTAAACTGAACTCCATGGCCTTAGTCCGCACACAAACAATACCGACAGAGCGGCCGCCGCCGGTCGGCGAAGTTAGTGCCTACTTTTGCGGATAGAGGGGTGTCACGTGGTCAGCGCAACGGGTCCCCACAGCCGTTAATC
>Ga0123354_10001655_pt1 | contig 27767 bp, 29 predicted proteins | sample TergutLab28metaG_2_FD_97872 | JGI IMG/M metagenome (GOLD analysis project Ga0123354, IMG submission 97872) | Labiotermes labralis P4 segment gut microbial communities from Petit-Saut dam, French Guiana - Lab288 P4 | ecosystem: Host-associated > Arthropoda: Insects > Digestive system > Gut ... | reverse complement strand
GGCGCTCAAAAAAGAAAGTAAAAGTTATAAAGATTTGAAATTTGTGGTTATCTAACTGAGTACTGATTCAACGGTCATGTTTAGAACTACTTCTGAGATATCACTGGCATATTCTGCGATACGGCGTACGCTTTCAATAAGTAGCCTGAGGTTGACGATTTCTTCGAGTTTGACACTGTGTACTAAAATGATGGCTTCTTTTTCAAATTTATGTGTTTGTTCAAGTTTTTCAATTACACTTTCTGCTAAATTAAAGTCCTGCTTAAACAACGATTGTATAGATTTTTCAAACATTATATTAGCTAAAACACTTAATTGTCTTATTTTTTCTAAAAGCTCAGCGTTTACAGGCTCTTTTAGAAGTAGAGTGTTTTCAGCCATTTTTGTGGCGTGGTCAGCGGTTCGTTCGACTGCTTTTGCGATTAGCCTATAGCCAATGCAGTCTCTTTGAGCGTTTAACCCTATATCTTTTACAATTCTTGGATTTGAGACGGCTAGTTTTAGTAGTCTTACAATGTAGAGTCCAAATCTGTTTACTTCACGATCTGTTTTTATGACTACTTTTGCGTTTCGATAATCCAAGTCGTTTAGGGCGATTAGTGCTTCTTTTTGCATGGATGATGCAATAATTGACATACGGCTAAGTGCGTTGCGAACGGTTAGTTCTGGATAGTTTAGTAACACTTGCAGTGTTAACTCATTTGGGGTGTCGATTACGATTTCTGTTCCAACAAGATAGTTTCTGGCAAAGTTTTTCAGATGATTGCGGGTTTCTATGCTTAAACTTTTTTGGCCTTGTGCGCATATGTGTATAATGTTGTAGCCGTTTAGGTATGCTGAAATTGCTGTTCGCATAGTGATGTTGGGATTGTCGGTTAGGTTTGCTTTAATGTATGCTTCGTCTTTTTTTTCTTTTTTTCCAAATTTTGTTGGTGAAATAGAGAGAGTGCCGTCTTCTTCTTCTCGCACAATCATGGAACTACCCTGTTTTAGGTCATTTCTGGTAGCCCAGCCTTTTGGGAGTGATAAAACAAATGTTGATCCCCCTGTGACTTGCAGTTTTCTTTGTTCTTCGTTTAACTTTTCGACCACTTTTTCTGTCAACTTTAGCTTCTCGCTACGTTCTTTACACTTCTTTATATATTAATTACACATATATAGTTTATAGATTTTTTGATGGTTTACTATATATTTCAGAGAGTATTTCAAAAGAAATTATGAACAAGGTTCCATATATCTTCCGTAAACCGTTGACATGAAAACAAGCAAAAAGAAATACGGTTAAATCAATCATACACAGACTCCTCGAAACCATGCAGATTTTCCGACAAAACCGCTACACCAATGCCTCTGACGAAAACTATTACGCTCCACCCCATGAGTCTGCGCTTTCGTCTGAACAAGCAACTCAGGCGGAATCAACTCCGCATAAGCTTCCCAATTATCCGCAAAGAAAACCTTAACCGCCAACTGTTGGAGTTGATCAAGCATTTTTCTCAGTGTTTGGACGCTTCTGCTTCCACATTCCCAATCAACCAGTTCACCGGTAGTTCGACAGCACACCTTCCACACCCAGACCTATTTTTTTGAACGTAAAAAAATACCACATTTCATAAGCTCAATTAAAACCTCGTCCTGTGGAGCAGGTTTTTGGCAGGTTTTAAGGGCAAAGTTTTTCACCCCGTAAAGGATGGTTGAGGGTTCAACTTTGAGCATACGTCCAATAGTATTCAGCGATAAGCCAACTGCGTAGAGATATAATGCGAAGGCTCGTTTTGTAGCGTTTTTATCTTTTGTCTGCGTGAATTGGAATCTGCAATATTTGCAATTGTAGCGTTATCTATTGTGGTTAAATCCTGCTTTTTACACAACACTAACTTCCACACTTAGTATTACAGTTGCAAATGTCGTTTTTTGCAGGTGTGTTATATTGTGGTAACGCTGTTTATTTTTGTTAAAGTGGCTAATGGGCAAGATTGAGTGCTATTTCTTTGTGAGCACACAAATTTTTTACAAACATAACAGCAAATACGCCATATCCCCCAAAATAGAACTCAGCATAGATGAGGTAACTAAGAACCACAGTGATCACCAAAAAAAAACCAACGACGCTGGTACGTGGGCAACAGAAACGGCCCCTTCAAAACATAGGGAAAACATGTTCTAAGTTCTATTGAAACTATTGAGTCTATGTTAAAAGAGCTTATAGTTGTGGAACCGCTAAAGAGTTTAAAAACCTTGAATGGCTGCTGTTTATGAATAAAAAAAGTGTAATTCTCTTTAGCGTACTGCTTTTGTTTTGCGTTTTTATCATTGGCGAAATCATTGTAGTTGATGCAACAGATGATGTTCTAGATGTTCTTGAGGTTTCATCAAGTGGTACAAGTGTTGTTTCAAACATTGCTCTTCAAGATGAAGTGAGCTATGAGATTGTTGTTTCAGGCGTCTATTACACCGGAGGAACACCCATAATAAATTATGCTCATGATGCCATGTATGCAACGCAGAACAATTGGGTAGCTCATACAAATGACCAAAGCGGATTGTATATAGACCAATGGGCTGTGGGATCTAAGCAATGGGGAACCTACAATGCAGACCACATTTATCGACATACAATAGTTGGGAACGGCTCTAAAATCAGTTTTAGGATCTACGACACATCATACAGTGATAACAGGGGTAGCCTAAATATTCAGATTTTAGGATCACCCACCACACCTCAGGCGCCCACTCCAACACCAACATCAACAACACCAGATAATACACCAACATCAACAACACCAACACAGAACACACCTACCAGTCCAAGTACATCACCAACGCAACCGGATGACCCCTCCAGCACAGCCCCAACTCCACCAACTACACAAACTAATACCACACCAATAGCTACAGAACAAACAGAACCTTTTGGGAACACCTTTGTGATTGTCACCGCTTTGGTAGTCACTGTTACCGTTACAACGATTCTCATATTCACGCTGAGGAAAACAAGTAAAACCTAACCCGTTCGCTTCAAATATAGCATCGGATCGTTAGGCCCATCTTTTCTTGCCCATAATCTATCACTCAAATTGGTAGAAATCCAAAAATTTTAGCGGACAACAAAATTAGCCTTTGTTATAGGAGAGGGTTATTTTGGATAACCAAAAGTTGCTTTTCAAGTTATTTTAGAGTCTATCGATGAGGCCAGATTTGTGGATAACATAATTGTGTTCAGTATGAGGCAGGGTTGGGTAAGGTTTTAGCCGAATTTACCGTTGATGTAGTTTGAAGTTAGTTCACTTTGAGGATTTTCGAAGAGGACATTTGTTTGATTGAATTCTACCAGTTCGCCTACATACATGAAGGCAGTATAGTCAGAGATTCGAGCGGCTTGTTGAAGGTTGTGGGTAACAATTACTACGGTATAGTTTTCTTTGAGTATGCCAACAAGGGATTCTATTTTTGAGGTTGCAGCTGGGTCTAGGGCACTACAGGGTTCGTCCATTAGGATTAGTTCGGGTTCTGCGGCTAGGGCTCGGGCGATACATAGTCTTTGCTGTTGTCCACCCGAGAGACTGAAAGCACTTTCATTTAGGCGGTCTTTTACTTCATCCCACAAAGCGGCACCTCGGAGACTTTTTTCTACGATTTCGTTGAGTTTTTGTCCTTTTGCAGTTCCGTGGATTTTTGGGCCAAAGGCTACGTTTTCAAAAATTGATTTTGGAAAAGGGTTGGGTTTTTGGAATACCATACCGATTCGGCGTCGTATTTCGTATACATTACTGGTGGTGTCGTAGACGTTTTTACCGTCAAAAATTATTTCTCCGGATGTTTTGCATCCCAAGATCAGATCGTTCATGCGATTGATAGACCGCAACAGGGTAGATTTACCGCATCCAGAGGGCCCCATTATGGCAGTGACGCTTTTTTCTTTTATCTGCAGGGTAACGTCTTTTAGGATGTGATTGTTTGTGAACCACAAATTGAATTTGTTGGTTTGAATTTTAAGCACCTCATTCTCTCCGTTAATCTATTTGCAATTGTACGCCGCCAAGTAAGAAGGCAAGCTATATAAAAATCCGAGGTCGAAGGTTATATTAATTGTCACAATAGAATTAATAGACTATAATTTCCCATATATACTGTTGAGGGAACGAATTTATTAGCTGATTAACCATAGTCACAGCTTGCCAGTTGCAGACTAGAAAAATGACTACAAGACAAAAGATAAACCGAACAATGCGTTCACCGGCGGCTCAACAACATTTGTTTGTTGCTATCAGGGATGATGTATGGAAAAGGTACTTTGTTAGTTGGAGAACTATGTGTGGTGCGTATGGTAGATAAATTGGAGAATAGTAATCTAAATAGGTTTAAGGGTAAAATTGTAGAGTTAACATCTGACCGGCCTTTAATTATGGATATCATAGCTAAACTTACCATCACATTTGGAGTTATGTTGTTGATTTCAGGTCTTGCACTTATGCTTTCTGATTCAACCTTGGTATCCAAAGTGCCGTTGACAGATTCAACGGTAGAATCAGCCGCAGGGGTAATGAGCTGGATTCCAGGCATCCCCTTTAATATAAACGAAACAGTCAGCTTTAACGTCACAACCGCGGGCTTAGCAACTTGGATTGTTGGAATCGATCTGTTACTAATCGGACTGGGCATATGGGCTAAGCACCGTCTAGCACATCTAGCCGCAGTCGTTACGTTTGGCCTAGCAACAATTTTTCAATTCCAACAATTCTTCACCCTAGGAATAATAGGCGCACCTGCATCAATCATAGGACTCACCATCAACGGAACAATCACATACGTCCTTTTTGCAACACTAAACTGGAAAAACACCCCCAACAACAAACCGCTAAACATGCAAAAATAACCTAACAAACCAGTAACTTTGTGCTCCAACCCATCATATAGGGCAAGGTTGTGTCAGCATCAGATTTTATACGTATGGCTACGAAGGAATAATCGAGAATAATTAAATAAATCGCATAACTTGACGGCGAGTTTAGCAACCAGACTGTGTAAAAACACCGTCTTCAAAAACAGTCACCCATTTTTTTGTTAATTTTGACACATTTATTTTAACTTTTCACAATTTTCTCACTAAACAATCAACATTAATAAAAATATATGGCAGGATTGTGTGAAATTTCGCTATTGCACAGTTTGTAACCTATAAAATAGGTTTGAAGTTACTGTCTATGCTTAGTTGTTTAGAGAAGGGGAGTTAAGTTACCCTCATCGATGTAGCTCACTACAAAGAAGACTAAGTCGGTGAAATCGATTTTTTTGTCATTGTTTAGATCACACATTTTGTATTGGTTTGGGATTTCTTGGTATTGATCAAAGTAATCAAAGGCGTCTAGAAAGATTAGGAGATCTTGTGAGGTTACTTTGCCGTCTGAATCAAAATCACCCATTAACTCTATGTATGTGGGTATGGTCAATGCTGTGAGGAGTTTAGAGGCTTGGTCGGTTATAACTATGCTGTATTGGGCGGGTCCTACAAAGGCATAGGATGTCACCAGCAGATCTATAGCCATTGTCTCTTGTGCAGTTACGATTGTGTTTGTGTTTGCAATGGCTACCGCCACGCTGTTGACATCTATTAGGGTTACACGAATTTGAACATCAGCTTCAGATAGAGAAGTAAGAGATAGATTAAGTGTTGCGGGATGCCCCCTGTATACCAAACCAGTCTCATTGCCCCATGGGTTGAGTGTTGTTACATGCACAATATTTACTGAGGCGGCGTCCACTAATCGGCATTGCCACCCAGACAACACTGCTAAAATAAGCAGAGTTAAAATCGCACAGAATTTTAAGGATTTCATAATACAGCAGAATACAGAGCAAAATAAAAGACGACCCCTAATATTTTATAGACAACAAAGGTATCTATATAGTACATTAATTATGTCATAATAACGTTAAACACTAAAGAATGAAACGAAATATGCAATCAAATCACAAAGGGGCACTTAACAAGTTACATAAAAGAAAACACCGTCGGTTGCGCCGACGCTGGAAGAACCACGAAAGCATATAATTAGTTACTCATATTGTAACAGCAGGTTTAGAGAAAGAAGACCGGTATTACTTTTTGGTGTCTTTGAACCCGTATTTGGGAAACTGTGTCTGTGTCCTATGTAGACTTGAAGAATGGTGCCACGAGCCCGCATGGGAAAATTAGCCTAAAAGAAGACACCCAACCTAAACTTAACCAAAAAAAGAAGAAACGAATAAACATGAACACCGTATGCGGAATAAACATCGCAAAAGACGAAATCGTCGCAACCATACTATCTGACACCTTTAAAGAAACACGCAAATTTGGAGTAAAACTAGACGACCTCTTTGAACTAAAAAAATGGCAAAAAACTGCACTCAAACCATAATGGAATCCACCGGAGTATATGGGTTCCCATCTATGCTTCTCTAGAAGAGAGAGATTTTGAGGTGATGCTGGCTAATCCGCGCCAGGTCAAAGCCATACCCGGACGAAAAACCGATGTCAAAGACAGCGAATGGCTCGCCTATCTGTTGCGAAGCGAACTGGTTAAACCCTCATATGTTCCCCAAGCAAACCTACGATCCTTGCGCTCACTGACCCGATTAAGAGCTGTTCTGGTGCAAGATCAAGCGGGTTACAAAAATAAAGTACACAAGATTCGCCAGCTCAGCAACGTACGGTTAGATTCTGAAATTACAGATATATTTGGTAAAAGCGGCCGAATCCTTATTGAGGCTAATCTAAAGGTGAGCGCCTAGACAAGGCTTTAGATCGTTATCCCGCAAGTGTGCGAAAGAATGGGAATTCGATTAAGGCTAGTGTTATGGGTGTTTTGAGTCAGGCGGATTTGTTTGCGTTGCGGTTGTGTTTGGGGATGGTGGATGAGTTTGAGCAAAAGATTGGGGATGTGGATTCGCAGAAAGTAAAGTATGTTGATGAGGCGGTTATTGAGCAGTTGAGTAGTGTGCCTGGTGTGGGGGTTGTTTCTGCGGCTACGGTGGCTGCGGAGTAGAATAGGAAGCTCAGCGCCTTCCCCTTGATAGGGCAGGATTCTGAGCCCCTTTCTCAAGAACCGTACGTACGAGTTTCCCCGTATACGGCTCGCCAGCCATTCCTAAAACACAGCCTAAAGCTTCACAGAATGAATTTCAGCATGACAACTATGACAAACAACCAGCGTTTTTCTTCTGATCTTCAGCATAGTTGCAGCCCAAACAGGGGGCATCTTACCCTGTCTGCAATATCTCTGCTTAACCTCTTTGAGCTTTCGAACATGATGAACCACTACACCATCAGACGAACCACACAGTTCGCAGACACAAGCTCTGAAACGTTTCAACAAGTGTCCGCCACCCAAAAGCGGCCCAAAAAAATCCAACAACTTAACCGGGGGATATTTCACCCATACCAAAGGCTCATCAAAATAAGTCATTGTCTTACTGCCCGCCTTAGTCTCATACTGCACACCGATAATTCGCTTTACACCAGTACCCTGCCTTCTTGGAACCACAACGCCATACTTGCAAACAACAGCCATAACCGAAGAACGCTCTTTGCCCGCAATGGTCTTCAACAAACTGCCGTAATGAAAATACTTAAACCTCGTCAGCTTCTTACTCACATCCGTAGCCAAACAATAGTACTCATAGAGCCCGCGTATCTCTGCATTGTACATATCAAATATTTCTCTAATCGAAAGATTACTTCTTGCTTTACAAGGATAGGGTTTACAGCCTATCCTAAACGGTTCTAACTTATCTCTGATGACCTGCCCGGGAACTAAGAGCTGAATATTGCCATTTATAGACCTCCGTTTATGTCCATGCCTGTCTTTGGTAAGCTTTGTGTTACATTGACTCTTAGAGAGTTCATACCCTAGAAAACGTACCCGCGTCTTTGCCAAATTGGTAATGGATGTTTTCTCCTGATTTAGCTCTAACTTCAACGTTTGCTTTAGAAAGTCACCCAGTTTCTCTTTGATCTCACACGCCAAAGCACGACTACCCGTAACGCAGACTAAAAAATCATCCGCGTACCTACACCCGTGTACCCGAATAAACAGTTCATCCATAGGATTTGCTGAAGGTATTGTTTGCATCTGCTTTAGTACCTGCATAGCTTTTGCTTTGTCTCCTTGTCTGATTGCCTTCTGTCTTTGAGAGATGAGTTGCTTGTAGAGAGGATTGCGGTGTTTTTCTGTACCCTTGCTATATTGCTTTGAAAGCTCTTCTAAGTACAGGTCAAACGTATGCAGATATATATTTGCTAAAATCGGGCTAAGACCGTTGCCTTGGGGTGTACCAGATAGCGAATTGTGCACCACTTTAAATTCAAAGTATCCTGCCTCTAAGAAGCGCTGTATCAACACTAGGAGGCGTCCATCATCGATTTTTTTGGATAGCAAGTTGATCAGGATGTCATGATCAATGTTTTCGAAGCATCGGGTTATATCGCCCTCGATTGCCCAGGTTGCTCCTCTGCTTTTACGTTTAATCTGGTTGAGAGCCGTATGACAGCTGCGATTCGGCCTAAATCCATGCGAGCACTCGCAAAAAATGGGTTCGTAGATAGCCTCTAGAATTTCGCGTATGACTTCTTGGACTAGTTTATCCTCAAAGCATGGGATACCTAAGGGGCGGAGTTTTCCATTCTTTTTGGGGATGTAGGTTCTTCTTGAGGGTTTGGGCCAGTAGTGTTCCTCTTTTAGGAGTTCAATGAGCTTTAGGATCGTTTGTTTGCTAAATCCATCAATAGTTGTGTTGTCGATGCCGGGGGTCATGTTGCCTTCTTTGGGGTAGAGTTTTTGGTAGGCCCGGAGAAAAAATGTCTCATTAAAGAGATTCCGGTATAGGCGTTCAAATGTGTAGGTTTCATCTTGTTTTGATTTTTGCTTTAGCATTGATAACACCGTTTGGGCGCTCTGCATTACGCATACCGCTCCGGGATTATCAATAAAACAACCTGGCGCTCTTTGCCATGCAACAAGTTTTCCTTGCTTCGGACTACTATAGCGCCTCCGCTACCCACTGGATTTTTAGTGTCATCACTCTTGGTTTTCACCTTGAGCTTTGTCTCCTTTGTTGGATTTCCACATAGCCTTTTTGGGCGTTCCAGTTTGGGTAGTCTCCGTTTAGTGCATTCGCACTTGGTGTGGTTTAGGTTTCCATTTGGCTCTTTAACGGACTTCTTGTCCGCCGATAGAACCCCGATGAGTGCAAACACCGGCGGGATTAGTGTTTGCAGGGGTTCTTTGTACACGCTTCAATCAGTCTTTGACCGTGTGGTCCCGTGTACCTCCCGCATTAGAGCCAAGAGCTTGGAGTTCAGGCATTTCGCTTTAACCATGCCACACGTTGGCCTTGCACCCTGTGTCCATACACTGATTTCGGGCACATGCGCTTTTTCTTCGTGCTCTGTTCCCCTGTGCTTTTCAGCCGTTGGGTAAGAAGAATGGCCAACTGGATATCTTATCAATCCAGTATCGCTTCCGACATGTCAAATGTACCTTTTACGGACGCACTCCACCCTGTGGGCAACCGCTCATAGTCTTGTTGTATTTTCAGTCTTCCATGTAGCCGCATTTGAGAAAATTCTCAATTAAACGCAGAAAACGCTTGTCATCAATTTTCTCACTTAGAATATTTAGCAGTATTTGATGGTCTATACTTCCAAAGCAATTTGTCACATCTCCTTCTATAAACCACTTAATACCCATCCAACCGTGCTCTTTATGCCCGATGGTTTCTAACGCCGTCTTGCAGCCCTTGTTTTTCTAAACCCATGTGAATCCTCACTAAACTGACAATCATAGTAAGCCTCCAGCAACATATGCATAACCTCTTGCAACAGTTTGTCTGACCAAGTTGGCAGACCCAACGGTCTTTGTTTGCCATTCCGTTTCTTTACATAGGTTCTTCGAACTGGTGTCCAGTGATACGTTTCCAATTTTAGCTTTGCAATTATAGTTGTTATCTTTTTTATTGACATGCCATCAACAGTCTCATCATTAGCTCCTTTGGTCATGGCGCCATCGTTAGCATAGATATTTTTGTAGGCTTCCAGGATAGCGTGGGATTGTATAGTTGGCGGTTAGTCTTCTTAGTGGTTTTTGGTGTTTTCCTCGTTCACTAATGATACCTATTATTTTTTGGGCATCTCGCATCTCGCGTACCTACTCAAATTTTGGTATCTTTGTCACTTGATTCCCTTCCCCTACCTGTTGGTCAGCGGCACACATTACAGTCCGCCTGTGCAGTCTCCATTACAGAGACCACTTTGGGTACTATGGTACTCCGTCGCCATGAGCCTCGCGGCTTTTAGGCGATCCCGTGTTCTTCGGCATGAGACATTAGCAGCGTAACTTAGGCAGTTACTCATCACCTTGACTTGTTCATTACCAAGTGGCTCACAGCCACAGATTTTTCCATGCGTGATATGTACATGGATATGCTGTGAGGGGAGAGTTTTAGACTGCGTATCTCCCAGACTGCTTTTTGTCTCCTAGTGATTTGACTTTAGGCAGTTTTGCTTTTGCCTTATTACGCAGGACTTGCAGAGCCACACACATAGGCAGTCTTTTGTGTTCTCTGCTTTACTACCATGCGATTGTTCCCTCTTCCTTTCGGATTTAGGTGAGGTGTTGTCCTTAGGGCTGTTCTGGGGGACCCTATCCCGATGTTCGGAAAATCTCCCTGTCAAATGACACGGCACACCATCTAAGTATGGGTCGAAGTGGCTTAAGGCGTATTTTGATTCAGTGTGCTTTGGCTACTAGTAGGGTTCGCGGGGAGAGCCGGTTTAAACAGTTTTATATGCGGGTTAAGGCGCGTCGGGGTCATGGGGATTGCCATTGTTGCTTTGGCTAGAAAGATGCTGGGTGTTATGTATTATTTGCTTGTTTGTGGTGAGGTGTTTTTTGAGGAGGAGTTGAAGTCTAAGCGGAGGTCGAGGATGATTAAGGCACGGAGCTTATCGGTTCCGTTTGAGGAGGCTTTGGGTTTGCTGGTTAAGGCGGGTTATGTGAACGTCAAGTAGTTAACTGGACGCTTTTATGGGAATAGAAAGGGATTGGTAAACTGGTCTGAGTAGATTATAAGAGGTTAGGTAATTTGGAAGGCCAGGGTTGCTTGGGAACAGCAGGATGTGCCGGATTTATCCGGGAGATCAGTTAAAATGTTAACGTATACTATGGCTTGCCCGGTAAAGGCCCAAGAGGGTATTGATACCTCTGTGGTGATAGTTGTGGTCCCCTGTGTTTGAGCCTTAATGGGAGTTATGGACATGCCCAGAGGCACTTGTGCTGAGTCAAATATGCTGGCTGTAAGCACTAAGCCCTCGGGAATATTACCCTCCAAGGTTATATTGAGGGGTACACGACCTGATCTTTGAACTGAACTGGATATCGAAATCAACTTTATAGACAGTGAAGACCCAACAGTAAACTTGGCAGTATCAGTTATGACAACCTCTGAAACACTAACTGATGCCAATATAGACCACTCACCGAAAATAACCGCTGGATCAGGTTCAGGCGCAGGAACCCTAAAAATGAAGCCCGCCAAACCCGAACTATTGGTAGTATCAACATAAGTTCCCAGCGCAGTACCATCAGGCTGAAGTATTGTAAAAGCAACATTACGATTAACAACTTCACCACCATTAAATGTTATTCTAGCAGAAACCGACACCAAATTTCCTATAGCATAAGACGACTTATCAGTAGAAACAACAATCGCCGGATCCCCTTGAGGACTTGGAGAAGACGAAGGAGACGGACTTGGAGAAGACGAAGGAGACGGACTTGGAGAAGACGAAGGAGACGGACTTGGAGAAGACGAAGGAGACGGATCAGAAGAGATTGTGATCACAGGAATCTGTCCGATCGTAAAAGGTATGTCACGATTATTTGGGCCGTTGCTATCTAGAAGCCTCATACTACGAAGGGTTAAATCTGCATTGCCTGTCCCTATCACCTCAAAAGAGATCCGCACTAAAACACCCCCGCCACTAACGCTACTCCGCTCAAGTAAAACCTGTGATAGCCCCGATGGAAATGTACCACCATCGTTATCAAACACAACTGGAGTATACATATCCCCGGCACCCTCTGAGGTAAGAAACGGCCCCTTAGCAGTTTTAGTTGCCCTTAGAACATCCGGATTCCAAGATATGTGAGCATTCCAGCCCCAAAGATCTTCGACGTCAGCGACGTTTATACTTGCAATAAATATATCACCTATTTTTGTTGGAGTAGAGTCAACGGTTAAATATACAGAAGTGGATTCGGCAGCAACAACTGCGCATAAACATAAAAGGGAGCCAACTAAAAGTAGAACAATAATCGAAACCATAGTTATTTGCCTATTTTTCATATTCATTTCTGCAACACATCCGATCTTTCGCATAGCTTGCAGTTGTTTATCTGCGCACCTACGCTTCCATTATACACTCCACAAACAGTTTAAGCTATTTTACCCTTCAGTAAATACTAACTATAAACTATAGATAATTAACTGTTATATATAGAAAATGCCTTACACTCTTGTGTAGTAATATAGTGTCAAGAGTGGGTAGGTTTGGATAGAGATATCGATCAGATTAAAATGTGGATTGTTAAGAAGAGGTTGCAGGGGTGGGTTGTTACTGATATTTGCGCTTCTGTTAAGATAAGTCGCGATATGTTTTATCGTTGGTGGAATCGCTATCAGACCTTGGGCTGGAGTGGGTTAGAAGAGAAACCTAGGGGACGTCCAAGTGGTCCTGAACTAGATCGGGCGCTAAAAGACCAGATTGTAAAGTTACATGAGCGCTATGAGTGGGGTCCAAAAAAGATCGCAAGCGCTCTGAGGCACAAGGGCTATTATATAGATAATAATCAAACCTACAAAATCATTTGCCACGCCGGTCTAAACCATCCTATAGCCGCACCTAGAAAGACCTAGGATACTAAGCGTTTCCAAAGAGAGCACAATAATAGTTTGTGGCAGGCAGATTTCAAGCTATGCGATGATGATTTCTGGATGATAAGCTACCAGGATGATCATTCCCGCTTCATCACCGGCTCAATTAAAATTTGGAGTCCCACAGGCGAGAATGCTGTACTGCTTCTTGATCGGGCGGTTAGGACGTATGGGGTTCCACAACAGATTTTAACGGATCAGAGTACGCAGTTTAAGCCTGCACGTAGCGGAATTTCTGCATTTAGACGCCATTGCACAGAACTTGGCATTGAACACATCACAGCTAGTGTACGCAGACCCACCACCTGCGGCAAAATTGAAGCCTTTCATAAGGCCTACCAAGTAGAATCCCACCTCTTCAAACAACAGTGGAGCTTCATAAGATACTACAACTACACAAGACCACACGAAGGCATAGACTATTTAACACCCGCAGAAATATACCTAAAACCAAAAGTGTAAGGCAATTACTAGATAGAACACTATAGATAATTAACCAAAATACATATAGACACATATATCGAAACAGTGCATCACTACAGCGATGCAGTTGAGTATTACTGACTGCGCTGATTTAATGTGGAATTCAGATTTATATAAAGAGAGGGGAGCACTCACGTTAGATGGATGACACTAATTTTTCATAATTTTTCCTGTCCAACACTTCTCTCTGATGGACCTTCACTCATTTTTACCCAATTTATACCCTTTCACTGTCCTGTGACCACTGCACCAAATTTCTATTTATAACTAATAAAAACGCGCTCAAGTTTTATAAAAAGGGGATATTGACATGCGTATAAGCATTATGAGTAGTATGTGATCCAGTGGTTTGCGAAGGCTGTTAGGTCATAGAAGTCAATTTTACCGTCTGGAAGACCATTGGGTCCGCTGATGTCAACATAGGGATTCAATAGGCGGTTTGGTCCGTAGTACTCTATCCAGGCATTTGCAAAGTATATCAGATCTTGGATGTTAACAATTCCGTCAGGAACGGCTTGAGTTCCAACCGAGGGGTTAGGATTTCCTGAGGGAGCACCCGTAAAATCTATCCGATTCATTGTTATATAACCATCAGTTACTAGGAACTCATCATGAGCTTTGATGAAGCTAATCCAGAGAGACTTCACAGCTTCGGCATTATTTGCAGACGGAATGCCGTCCATGAAGTAGCATAGGGGGCGAACGATAGTTTCAGGGGTAGCTTGGTCGTTGACGTAGAAGCCATACCGGACGTTGGTAACACTGGGGGTAACGTATGCACCGGTTGTGGGGTTGTAGAGTTTGAGAGGTATGACACCGTTTGGATGAAAGGATCCTAGATCATTTTGAACAAAGCCTAAACTGACAAAGCCGATTGCATACTGGTTTTGTGTCTGGCTAATTGCGGTCATGACATCTGCATTAGAGTTCAGGCCTTGATAGTTTGATGGTAACCAATTTCCTGCAGTTAGGCCGGTCTGCACATTGTAGGCCATGTTATAGTCAAAGGGTTGGAGGAAAAATGTGTTAAAGCAGTCAAATGTACCGGAGGAGACATCTCGGCCGATGCGTTCGATTGTTTGGCTGGCAACACCTATAGGTAGAGCTACTGGCGGAACCTGAGCTGATGCCCAGTCACCCCAAGTTCTATAGAGAGGATGGAGGTCGTCGTTTGCAGAGGCCCTAAAGAGATCAGCTACCTCAGATGCACTGGCTTGAGAGAGCCAGGTGTTTGTGACGGGAACAAGTATAGCGATGCTGTCATAACCGATTAAGAACTCTTGAGGGTTGATGATAGTTGATCCGGGCAAGGGATAATTTAAATCATATAAACCCGAGTTTACACCGGATCTTGAAGAGGCCGCGATGTCTGCAGTTGGAGGAGTGGATTTTAGTGTATTTAAGCCCACACCGCTTCCAAGGTCATTTAGAGTAACACTGGTCGCAGTAAAGGGACTGCTCAGGGTTGCAATATATGTCTCAAAGGCGGGAACTGCTTGTGCACTTATTGGATAGATTGTTGAACTGCCAAGAACATAGAGGTGTTCTGGAGTTATTATTGGTGTTTGCGCCTGCGTTGGAATTGATACAAACAATGAAACCGCAACGAACGCTATTATAATTGCGCATATTATTGTTTTAGTTGTTTTCAAATTTATATCACCTGTTCTGTGGCAGTGTATGTTTTACTGTATGTATCCAGCTTGTGTGTTTTTATTAGAGTGACTATACATGAACCTGTGTATACAACCATGGTTGTTGAGTAAAAACAGCATTAAAATTTAAATTCTAATGATATTTTCACTGAGAGCTGAATACATACGTTTTACTTAGTAACATGTTAGCATTTCATGGCTCAAGATATATTTTGCGGATATAGTTTATGTTTAATTGTTAGATTGAGAGTGTTACTAAGTATAACGTATTTATGTTGAGGTGTGGTGTAAGGTGTTGGTTTTATCATGTTTTGTACGAAGTGTGGCAGTGAAAGTGCCTACAAGTCTGGTTTTGTTAAAGGTAAGTAGCGCTATAGGTGTAAAGGTCATGTCCTAAACTCATGCTGTGGGTAGTTTCTTCCAAACATGTGTGTATTGATTGTATAGCCCACGGCAATCTCGTGCATCTCAACACTCTTTGAAAAACGAATCCTCCTTCGCACCAACCGAGAACACCAAGTTCTAAGTGAAAGATGCTTACGCTCAATCTTTTGCGTAAACCTCTTACTCACAATCAACCTTTCAGCAACAACATTATCCGCATACGCCCAATTCCCATCAACATAATTCATAACAATGTTAAGAGGCGCAAGCAATTTTTGCAGTATCTTAAAATTTCCCGATTCACGGCTACCAAACCAAAACGCAACCGGAACACTAGACACGTGATCAATTGCCCACCAAAGCCAAACTTGACTCGACTTAGAATAGCTGTAACTCCACATTTCATCAAGCTCTACACTGATTTGAGCTGCTTTATGTGTGTTAAAGAATTCTTCATTGATGTTTTTTATCCAGTTTTTGTTTTTTTAAAATGGAGGTTACGGTGTCGCGGTGGATTTTTTCTTGTCTTGCTATTGCACGTGTTCCTGCGCCGTCGGCTGTCCAGGCTAAGACTTTTTTGCGAACCTCGGGTTTCCACGCATTGTAGGCATATTGTGTGTAAAACGTTTTTTGGCAATTGGTGCAGGAGTAGCGTAGTTTTCCGTTGCTTTTTCCACGTTTTCTAATTTTATTACTGTTACAGTGAGGACATTTTATTTCTATTGATGCCATAACACACAAACTCTTTTGTTGCTGTTTGTATGCGGCACCACACTTTTAAAGCTTAAGTTTAGGACACGACCGGTGTAAAGAGACTCTATTTTGAAAAATATTACATATCTTCAATTTTATGTAATTTATATCTAAAGAATCATCGCTTTTTAGTTAACCTGGACAAAGTTTTTTTGTGCCAAATTAAAATGCCTGCGGATGAAATTAACACGACAACAATAATGAAAATGACAAAGGCATATACAGGGAGAGGAGATTGTACTAGTGAGAGATTTTGATGTGCATTTTTAGTAGGACCGTTTGGGTTGTTGTCTAAATTGGTCTCGGGATCGTTATTTAAATTGTTATCAGGGCGGTTATTGGAATTATTGTCTAAATTAGCATCTGGATTGTCGTTTAAATTGTTATCAGGGGCAGTTATTGTAACGGTCCCGCTGTTTAATGTAGCAGATATATATTGGAGTACTCCTGATCGGGAGGGGTTAATAAGTTGGGTGCCATCAATAGATATAGGGGAAACCCCGACACTTAGGACTTGGAAACTAAGGGTTGCAAGGACACCGTTTCCATCAGCGCTTTGTGCTTCAAGCAAGATACATCCAGTACTGTTGAGATAGCCTTGGCTTCGAGAACTCGGTGATAGTGAGGGAGCCCAAGTGCATAGAGTGGATCCAGCATTTGACAAAAAGGGTCCTTCTTGGATATTAGTCAGGTTTAATACTTGGGGGTTCCAAGTCAGGTTGAGATTCCAGCCGAATAAATTTTGAACATTCTCTACGCTTAGTTGGACTTCGATAATAGTTCCAATTTGTGCTGATGAGAGCTGGGTAATACGGGGGGTTATATTGACTGCAACAAGCGGCTGCGCCTTTGATTCAGGCATTACTATACAAATCAGCGCCAACAAGAGCAGAGTCATAAGCAACCGATTCTTGAGCTTCAATTGAGGTTTCATCCTTTGTGCTTAGTTTTGAGCGCAAACAATATTTAGTCTCTCCCCAAATAATAGATAGAGCTCTAAATAGTCTACATATACATCTAAAAATAAAGACGCGTATGCGTCTTATTGGATTAGATCATATCGGTTTTTTCTCAGCCAAAATACAGCCCCGCTTATAGCAAATACCGTCACAAATATTAACGGATAAAGAATAGTTGGAGGTAGATTGAGAGTATTTTGTTGTCCACCTTGATTAGCTGACCTATCAAGAGCATTAGTACCATCAGATGAGGAGACTGGCTCACCGGAGCTTGGAGGAGAGTCGGTAACACCATCACCTACAACAATTGTTTTTGTTGCTGTCGCATTAAGATCAGCACTATTTGTTACCGTTAAAGAAACAACATAGGTTCCAGAAGCACTATAGCGGTGCCCAACATCGGCCATATTAGATGTTTCACCATCACCAAAATCCCAATGACACGTGCCTTTCAGCGGAAGGTTGTAGGGGTCGTAGCTTTGATTATAGAAGACTATGCCTTGATTAACGGCAACGTTAATGGTTTGACCAGAATACCCTTCTACATGTATTACGGGAACAGGAGGTGTTATACTTACAACTGTTATACCAATAATAGCAGTGGATGTCCCCTTAGAGTTGGTAACTGTCAAGGTAACGGGAATAACTCCAGGCCAATCAAATTTATAGTTAACAATCTTTCCCGTTAGAATTCTAGATGCATTGTCGGTGAATGCCCATGTATAGGTTTGGTCCTCGACATCTTGTGGAAGAGTTTGGGATGCATCCAAGGTCACGCTTGTGAATTGATTAACAGTTTGATTTAACCCAGCATTGGCAACTGGAGAGCCATCAGATGGAATATAGGATACGGTTGCAGTCGCATAGGTCACAGCAGGATATGGATCAATAGGGGGGTTACTAAAAGAACCACCTGAACCTGTTGGAGCGGGTGAAAGTAATCGGGTAGCATTAACGGTAATTATTGTGCTAACAACTGGCTTTAAGACCTTGAACGTAAAAATTACTAACGATCCGCTACCGCTTTTCCCAACACGCTCTAATGTTACTTCATTAGCTGTAGCTGTCCCGTAAGCATCACGGGCACTTTCACGGGGCAAAGCAATTTTGTTGACTGAATAAGTAAACTGGGTTTCACTTTCTTGGTAAAAATCACCCTGTACAGGGTTTTTTGTCATTTCGAGATATTGAGAATCCCAAGTGACATCAGCCATCCAGCCCCAGAGGTTTGTAACATCGCTAATTTTAAAGGCTAACTCAAAAGTTTCTGACGGATTTGTAATTTGAACGGTTGAAGGCACAAGACTTAGGAGTGGGGAACTTTGCGCTTGACTGATGGGGATAGAACTAAAAAAGGGGACAAGTAACAAACAGGCAATTATCAGAGCAATTGTTAGTTTTTTTATCATTTTATACCTCAGTGTAGTATATTATCCAAATGTTTGCAAATGTTACTAAATCTTCAAAATCAAGTTTTGAATCTTTGTTGAAGTCAAAGATTGGATTCCAAGGCTGACCCTCATAGTATGCGATCCAGCTGTTTGCGAATAATACTAAGTCGTTGAAGTCTAAGATACCGTCTCCATTTGCGTCGCCTGGTTGCTTTACGGCAAATGATGCCATATTGGAAGTTGTTAACCCGTTGACCCGTGAAATTACATAGATGGTGTCTTGACCAACTGTAGCTCTATTAGCAAGTTTAAAGGATAACGCATAGGTACCTTGATTTCCACTGGAGGTTGAGGGTTGATTTGAGCCTTGTGTGGTTCCGGTCAGGGTAAATGGTATGGATACTTCTGGAGCTATGGGATAGCCGCCTTGATTTGGCCAGTCAGAGTATAGTCCAGCATATGCGTATGCAGGTCCTCCGGCAACCCCCGAGGGAATTTTAACAGGCAGCGTTGTGGTAAACCCGGTGCCGCTGGCTATTGCGAGGTGTTTTGTAGAACCAGAGGATAAAGGCACACCATTGTTATCGTACACGTTGATAGCAGCAAGCAAATCTCGCGGTATAGAATCAGTGTTATTTACGCTGATTGTAAAGTATGCTGATTCACCAGCTATAACAGAGGTTAATTTGTTGCCTGTTTGATCGCTTAGATACGCTGATGTGATAACGCCTGGGGGATTGCTTATTGTTCCGGTAGCTACGGTTCTTATTACGAGTTTTTCTCCTTGAGCATTAACAACCGCTATGCCTACTAGACCGGCTACTGCTTGGTCGGCAGAAAGTTTTCCGCTAACGGTTACAATGTCGCCCCGGTTGTATGACTGCTTGGTGGTTGATAGAGTTATTTCTAGTGATGTTTGAGCGTTAACTGCAAGAAGAGTCGATAGGATTGTTAAACAAAAAAAGAAAGAAAGGATGGTTGTTTTTTTCATTGTTTATCCCTAGAGTTTAGATGCCTATGAGGAACTGGGCTGGCTGGTTTTGGACACTGCTGACAAATAGACCGTTACTGTCAAAGGTAACTGCTGCACCGTTTTGAGGACAGTAAGGAACACCGCCGGCTTTTGGATACTCGCTGAGCAAGTTGACGTTAACTTTAGCTTGGCCGACGAACGCATAGTTGGGAATGTCTAGTGTCACCTGAACAGAAGAGCCTGCTATTGTGGTGGTTGCTACTGCAATTGGAACATTGTTAATATCTACTATGGTGAAAGTAACAATACCTGCAACATTAGCGCTATTGTCGATGTTTACTGTGATTTGAACTTGGCCTGTGCCTCTAACGACTGTAGAGGGGCTCACGGTGACATCTTTGATGTTTGCTACATAGTTGAATTCGAATTTGAGCGAGTCAGTGTAGGTTATCTCAGAGATATCGACGGAGACAACAATTCCCCAGTTAGCGCCAAAGGCTGTCTCTAGTTGAGTGTCAGGGGTTGGTAGACGGAAACTAAAAGTTGCATCACCATTAGCGTTTGTACGTGCGACAGCGAATGCGTATTCAGCACCGGTGTTGGTGTAGACTGTAAAGATTACGTCTTTCTCTGCGACTGGTGCACCGTTGAAGATTACGTGTGCAGTTGCAATGACTTGTTGCTGAGGACCAAACATGCCGCTTGGAGCGTTAGGACCTACACCGCCTTTTTGGGTGTAAACATCAATACCTGAAGAGGCAGTTTGGATGATTGTGTATGTTCGGCTTGTTTGAGCTGTGTCGACATACCCTGCAGGTGGATTGGTTGCGGGGGCAGTAACGGTTAGGGTAATTTGTAATTCGTCAGGGGCAACATCGGTTAAGGTTACTTTTTGGGTGTTTGCAGTTATGTCACTGAATAGACCGTGAACTGAGTGGATTACCCAGTTATAACTGGTGATGGGGACAACCTGTGTGCCGTCATAGCCTGCGGCAGAGGATGATGCATCAAAAACCATGTCTGCGCGGGTGGCACCAGATGGGATAGTGATGTATTGGCCACTGATACTTGCGTCAGTTGTAACGGTGAACGCGGCTGTTGGTGCTGTCGCTGGTGGGGTTGGGTTGTTTACACGAAGCGATGGAAGAGACGCGTATGTTATTTCTGCTTGATTTTGAGAATCTAACAACTTGACGTCAGTTAGAGCTATGTCACAGGTACCGAAGCCCTGAACCGTAAAGGTTATGGTTGCCAAGAGTCCTCCGCCAGTAACACCGGTGCGTTCAAGCAAAACATGGGAGAACTTGCTTGGGAAGTGACCATTCACGTTATCGATTGAGGTTGAGGGGTTCATGTCAGCTGCGCCTTCACTAGTTAAGAAAGTGCCTTTCTGGACTCTTGTAACGATGACAACATCGGGGTTCCATGTCAAATCAAAATTGACACCCCACAGATCCGCGATGTTTGCAACAGTGACTTGAACTGTGAAGGTGGAACCAATCGCTAAGTTTTCCGGATAAGTAAGGTCAAGCGGAGTAGAAGAATTCAATCCTAAAACCGCTGGCCCTGCTGCATTAGCATAACTTATCCCTGATAGCATCGACACAACCATAAAAATAGTAAGTGTCACAGCCATCATAAATTTTGTTTTGTTAGTTTTTTGATTCATTATTTTTTCTCCATCTAATTTAATTTAATAAAAAAAGGGATGATAATTTTTTTATGCGTAATATGCAATCCAACCGTTTGCGAATGCTACTAGGTCGTAGAAGTCGATTTTACCGTCTGGAAGACCATTGGGCCCAGTGATGTCAGCATAGGGATTCAGCAGATGACTTGGTTCATAGTATTCTATCCAAGCATTTGCAAAGTACACTAGATCCTCGAAGTTAACAACACCGTCTGGAACAGTCTGAGTCCCAACAGAACGATTAGGATTACCTGAGGGTGCACCAGCAAAATCTACCCGATTCATCGTTATGAAACCGTCGTTTACTAGATAGTCATCGTGTGCTTTGATGAAGCTGATCCAGAGAGATTTTACTGCGGCTGGACTGTTTGCAGAGGGGATGCCGTCCATGAAGTAGTAGAGAGGGCGAATGATTGTTGCGGGGGTAGCTTGGTTGGTGACGTAGGATCCGCCTTGGACGTTGGCAATGCTTGGGCTGATGTATGTGCCTGTTGTGGGGTTGTAGAGTTTTAGGGGTATGATGCCGTTTGGATGGGAGGTGCCTAAATCGTTTTGGACAAAGCCTAAGCCGACAAAGCCGATGGCATATTGGTTTTGTGTTTGGCGCATTGCGGTCATGACGTTTGCGTTGGAGGTTAGGGGTTGATAGTTTGATGGGAGCCAGTTACCTGCTGTTTGTTCTGTCTGGACGTTGTATGCCATGTTGTAGCCGAAAGCATTTAGGAAAAAGGTGTTAAAGCCGTCGAATGTACCGGATGAGAATTCTCTACCGATACGGTCTATAGTTTGGCTGGCGACGCCTGTTGGGAGAGTTACTTGTGGAACTTGAGCACTTGCCCAGTCACCCCAAGTTCTATAGAGGGGAATGTTGTTGCCGTTTCCTGTTGTTCTAAAAAGATCTGCCACTTGAGACGCAGAAGCCTGTGAGAGCCAGGTGTTTGTAGCTGGGACGACTATGGCTATGCTGTCATAACCAATTAAAAACTCTTGGGGGTTGGTGATGGTTGAGCCAGACAAGGGATAACTTGTGCCATAAAAACCTGAGTTGGCACCGGATCGTGATGAGGCAGCAATGTCTGCGCTTGGGGGGTTGTCTTTTAGTGCGTTTAGACCTGCGCCGCTACCCAAATCGTTTAGAGTGACTGCGGTAGCAGTGAAGGGTGAGCCTAGGGTTAAGATATGTGACTGGAATGCTGTAGTTGCCTGAGAACTGATTGGATAAATAGTTGAGCTGCCAAGAACATAGAGACGTCCGGGAGTTACTAGCGTTATTTGGGCTTGGGTTGGAAGTGCCGAAAACAGTGAGACTGCAAAGAGTACTATCATGATTGCGCATATTACGGGTTTAAATGTTTTCAAATTTGTTTTCTCCTTTTTCTATTAGTGAACGATTACTCGCTCAACAGGTAGTGGTTTATTTCAGAATATGTTTCTTGTCGATGTAGTCTATTTTCGGATGTTTAGACTATATACAGCCCACCCCCGAAAAACAGACAAGCATAGTCAACTATAGGACTAAATATCAATAATTATACACCATAGACAACCGTTATCTGCCCCAAAACCACTGTAGCGCAAGGGAGAAAAAAGTCATCAAAATCAAAAGGAAATACTTCCAAGAGTATGCAGTCCAAGCAATATTCCTCATCTGTGCCACCGTATCAGTAGTAGCAGTCTTAGCGATATTTTGTTCATTAGTATATGAGGGATACCCAGTCATTTCAGATTGGTTCTTAAATGGCTTTGGAATGCAATGGATCTCTCACCAAGGGATATATGGACCAATTCCATTGGCTATTAATACATTTAATGCTGGTATTGGATGTACCGTAGTCGCTACAATAATTGGAATTCCCACAGCAATATATTTGGCAGAGTTCGCAGATAACCGGTTGCGAAACATTATAAAACCTTCTTTAGAAATTTTAACCGGATTTCCCTCAATAATACTCGGAATAGTTGGGGTCACCATAATAGTCGAGGCTATAAGTACAGTTGCTGGTCCCCCAGCTGGGGGAGGGTTGCTTGCAGTGTGGATTGTTGTAGGAATAATGTCACTTCCAACAGTTGCAACCATATCGGAAGATGCAATAAGAGCTGTGTCTAAGGATCTCAAAGAAGCAGCTCTGGGTCTTGGTGCGACTCGATGGCAAACGATGACCAGAGTCACAATACCTGCAGCTAGCCCAGGAATCTTGGCAGCTATTCTTCTAGGAATGGGAAACGCAATCGGCGAAACAATGGCGGCATTTTACATATCAGGCATACAAGATCCGTCGGTGATTGCGACAAACCCTATACGTGGAGTTGCATTGATCTCTGTACAAATCGCACAAGAGGCTATGAGCGAGACAAGGGCTATGACACCCTATTTTGGATTGGGTTTTCTACTCTTCCTCATAATTGGGATATTAAATCTGATAATTAGAAGGCTAACTAAAGAACGATTAGCAGTGGGTCCACCAAGGAAGCGTTGATTGATATGAAGTTTTTTTTATTATCGTGGATAAGTCAATTACATAATTACATAAAAACCCGTGACAGAAACAGCCTGCTTGCTGGTGCACTAATTTTTATACCTGGCGTAGTATTTACGATTTTTGCTCTATATCAAACAATTATACCGATAAATGAGTACATAACGATAGGCATGCCATGGGATCACACAATTGACCGTTTAGCGATAGATATTTTTCTCAATATTTTGCTATTTGCCCCTGCACTTATAATGTTTGTAGCAACATATCTCCAAGCAGAATCAAACCATCTAGGTTTTAAAGTTTGCTTTGTTTTGTCAATTGTATTTTTGTGTGGATTAATCTTCAACCTCACAGACACAACTTTACTGATTATCTGCATGACCTTTAGCATCTTAGCCACTATAGTTGGACTTGAAGAATCAAAGAAAAACAAACACACGAAATATTCGCCTATTATAGGCGAGAAAATTGCCATACTATGCTTGCGATTGTCAAGCATAATAGCCATCGCAGTATTAGCGGGAATTATGTCCTATGTAGCCCTCAGAGGAGCACAATTTCTATCATGGGAATTTATAACAGCAAACAACATAGGGACCAAAGAGATTGTTGACCAAATTGTAAGTGGTGAACCGGGATCAATAGGAGGAATAAGAGTCTTCATAATAGGATCACTGATCATTGTCGGCTACTGTGAAGCCATAGCGATTCCCCTTGGGATTGGAGCCGCCATTTATTTAGCTGAGTATGCCCCAAAAAATAAGTTTGTAGACGCCCTTCGGTTTTTTATTGAAACTCTAGCCGGAGCTCCATCAATAGTTATAGGTCTGTTTGGCTTTGCTTACTTTGTTAGTATGTTAGGTATGGGAGTGTCCGCTGCAGCCGGAGGGCTTGCATTGGCTATCATGATTCTGCCATGGAATATAAGAACCACTGAAGAGGCCATGAGAGCTGTTCCGCAAACTTACCGTGAAGCATCATATGCACTTGGAGCCACGAAATGGCAGACGATAAAAAGGACTGTTTTATTATCCGCCAGTCCCGCCGCGATTACAGGCATAGTACTGGGATTTGGTGCAGCCATAGGAGAAACAGCAGTAATAATGCTTACTGCAAGCTATAAGGGAACAACCGTTTTTCCCGATAATATATCTCTGATAGGCGCAATGGGGAACCCTTCACTAGGAGGCCATGATATACCAACTTTACAGATGTGGATTATGAACGCCTTTAGCTATATAGCCCATGGAACTAATAGGCCTGGTGGAACTATAAATTGGCAACTAGAAAACGTCATGTATAGTGGTGTACTTGTTTTGTTGATAATATTTATCGGCATAAGTTTTGCAGCTTTAATTCTAAGAAACTATTTAGCCAAAAAAACTCAAGGAGTCAGATAATATGAATAAATATATAAAAACTAAAGTATATATCTTATCGTTTGTACTGATAGTATTTTTAATTCCAGCGGTCAGCTTAACGTATATGGGTGTTGCCCAAGCAACAGAGGATTTAAAGCTTGATTTAACGTTTCATGTTAACAATGGCACTGCATTAAATGGTACACAGATGGTTTTTGCGCCGTTTGATCTCATTACACTTAAAGCAGAACTAACTAACACAGATACGGCTGTTGCAGAGTCCACAGTAGTCTTTAGTATCAAAGGACCAGTCTCAGCGGCAAATTCTACAGATATAGTGCGCAGTGAAGTCACAGACAAAAACAATTCGGCCAGTATAGATTTCCGTATTCCCACAGAAAGCACAGATAAAGTTACAGGCACATGGCAGGTTTATGTAAACGTTAAGACAGCAAACAAAGTATTGACTCAGAATGCAACCTTTCAAGTTAGCTGGCCAATACAGAAGCTAACAATCGATTTTATAGATGCTCAAGGGCATAGCCAAAACAACTTTAATGCCGGCGATACCGCCACAGCTTTAATTACCTATGAGAGCAACCAAGCGCAACCTCAAAACGTTAGTCTAAACATCAAAGATTCCACCGGCAACCCAATAACCCAGCAAACTCGGCAAGTCACCGCCAACACAACAACCAGCAACAAAATAGCCCTTGAATTTATAATTCCAAAAAGTGCATCCAACGGCTCAGCCCAAGCAGACCTAAACATCTACGCAGGGAACTATCAAAACAGAAACATTCCAGCGGCCGAAAACAAAACCGTCTACCTCTCAATAGGCACCACCACAAAAACCCAACCACCCCCCTCAACCACCCTGACCTCACCCACACCAACCCCCGGACCACATATTGAAAACCGTATAGACTGGCTACCCTGGCTGGCGGCAATAACAGGCTTAATCACATTTAGCGCACTGTTCATCTTTCTGAAAAGAAAACCCAACCAAAAAGAAAACCAAACCATCACCCAGCCAACCCAAACAACAACCCCAACCACACCCCCCAACCAACCACCACCAGCAACATTCTCGGATGGAACCATCAAAGCATCACTAATACAGATGCAAACTATTTTAAATCAGAATACACAACCAGATCTGGTCACTCAAGATGCAATGACACTAACACAGCTAAACGACATTGCACTCACAACCAAAAAAATCCAAGAACTACAAAACGCCCTCAAAATAGAACAACAACAGCTAAACAAAAACATAAACGAACTAAACCAAACCATTGAAAAACAAGAAAAAATCATCAAAAACTACTACGACACACTACGAAACGAAATCAAAAAAGCCCAACAAATAATCACCCAAGACAACCCAACAATAACAGAACCAAAAACAGAAGCAGACAAAAACCAAAAGCCTAACACATACTTTTAAGAAACCAATTTCTTCTTTTTCTATATAGTTATTGTATTCTACACACAGATCTTTTAACTTAGCCACTGACAAAAGTTAACAAGGAAAAGAGAGCAAGCGAGGCAACAAAAAGAATCACACCAACCCCAAGTTGCCTCGCTCAATCTTATTAAACCTTAAAAATGGGAGTGAGTGAAAAATTTGAAGGTTAAATGTATAGGATGCGAAAAAAGATTTGACGTTTATCCCGAAAACTTTTCCGACCACGAAATCATATTCTGCCCCATATGCGGCCTAGACCACGAAGTCGTCAAAAAATCAAGTCACACCAAAGTTGAATCCATACAGCTCGCATAACCATAGCACCACCCCTTTTTTTAAAAAACCACAATCAACCAAAAGTTCCGACATACCTACATCCATAAATGATAAGAGAGGGTCACCAAGTTACCCAACAGAAGGATTAAATTAGAAAAAATAACGCATAAACTCGGCAAATAAAATGTGTTGTTCACATTTCGATGGGAACCAGATATCACTAAAACTTAAAAAAGAGAAAAAGGGAAAAATAGCGAAGAGGAGCGAATGCTTATGGCGATATCGCCATAAACGGTGAAGTTCGAATCCCACATACTCGACAATTACACAGGGAGTTTAACCCACACCTAACACATTTCGACGTCTACAGATCCGGTGTAGTGTAATTCAAAGTTTCCTTCCTGACCACCTTCAACCACTAACCCCAATATGACCACATTATTTTGATCAGAAACCAAATCAATCGGAACCCCAGATGACCGCTCAATCACAGCCAAAGAATGCCCATCACAGGTTACTTCAAAGCCATCTAAACTAATCTGAATGTCCATAGTTGTGGTGACATTTTGATAAATTATCACATAAGTAACATCACCAACATAATCCGAGCCAGCAACCAAACAACTCAAAGTCCTATTCTCATCAGCTATATGCTCAACCCCAGAAACTAACTCAGAAACCACCACCGTCACATAAACTGACACAGGCGAAGTTAAAACCATAACTCCAACAGCAACTGCCACAACCACTGCCAATACCACAACAACCAAAACAGCAAAAAACTTTCCTTACCACCCTAAAATCCCGTGTGTGTAACTATGTTTTTTGAGGGATGTTAAAGGCGTCTATTATTGTTCGTTGTAAGGGTCCAGTTTCAGAAATAGTAGAACCATATTTTTCTGAGTAGGTAATTTGT
>Ga0123354_10001653_pt1 | contig 27772 bp, 16 predicted proteins | sample TergutLab28metaG_2_FD_97872 | JGI IMG/M metagenome (GOLD analysis project Ga0123354, IMG submission 97872) | Labiotermes labralis P4 segment gut microbial communities from Petit-Saut dam, French Guiana - Lab288 P4 | ecosystem: Host-associated > Arthropoda: Insects > Digestive system > Gut ... | reverse complement strand
ACTACTACTGCCAATGCCGTCACTACTACTACTACTACTGCAACTGCCACCACTACGACTGCTACTACTACTACTACTAATAATAATAATCCAGCTCCTACTGCTGCCACTGCCACCACTACAACTACTATTATTATTACTGCCACTGCTATCACAACAACAACAAAAACAACAACTACTACTACTACTACTACTACTGCCACTGCCACCACGACTACTAGTACTACTACTGCCATTACTACTACTACTACCACTATTACTACTGCTGCTGCCACTGAAACCACCATCACCACTACTACTATTACTACTACCGTTGTTATTACTACTACTACTACTAATGCCGCCATTGCCACAATGACAAACACCGCTGCCCCCCACTACTTTCACCACCTTCCATTAATAATCGAACTTCTGTTTCACAGGTCGTACATTATGACGTGAACTGAACTCAAATGACGCTATTACACTGCCAGCGAGGACACGCAGGACGGTTATGATACCATACCGGCTGTGCGGAACTTTCGCTGCGATGGATTAATAGGATAATTGGGAGAAAAATAGGCAGTCTACGACTAAGGTGGTCACACAAAACTCACTGTAACCGAGACCGGACTCTCCTAGGAAAAGATGACTCTAACCTAGTTGTGTCCAGATAAAACAAGAGATGCCATGCACGCATTACGAAACATTTAGATACGTTGGCGTAACCACTGTTGCCGTGGAAAAGAAATAAGTATTACGTGTTCTTAGTGTGTGTTTGTATCCTTAGTTATCCAGTATGCAAATCGCATGCGCCGTATTTTCATCTGTGGCCTGTCTGGCCGTACCATATTCTGCCACCTTATCTCATAAACGTCACGATTTTGGGATAAACATTACTGGACATAAAATGTGTTTTGATTCTCTACTACCTTCTGTCTGTAATATTTCTCATTCTAAGAAGAAATGAACAAGATATTATCACAAAGGTGTTTACTTCTCTGTGTAAAGTACATGTTATTCTAATCAGATTTCAAAGAAACATGACTTTTCTCGCCAAATTTTCACAAAATATTCAGATATATAACTTCATAAAAATCCATCCAGGAAGTGCCGAGATGTGGTCGGACGGAGAGACGGGCATAACTAACTAACTAACTAACTAACTAACTAACTCCATGAAGCAGAGTCTTTCTTGAAAAGCTAGTCAAGAAATTCCCCGCATTTTATGGAACCGGAAAGTTAATGACCGCTTTCACAAGTGCCCGCCACTTGTGCCTATCCTGAGCCAGGTCAGTCCGTGCCCTCCATCCCACGTCCTGAAGATCCATTTTAATAATATCCTCCCATTTACGCTTGGATCTCCCAAGTGGTCTCATTCTCTCAGGTCTCCCACCAAACTCCTGTATGCATATCTACCTATGTGCTACATGCCCAGCCCATCTCACTGTTCTTGAATTGATTACCCAAATATTTGGTGAGTACAGATCATAAAGCTCCTCGTTATGTAGTCTTCTCCACTCTCTTGTTCCCACGACCGACAGACATGTCGGAGCTAACAGGTGTTTTTTTAAATTTTGCGAACGCGCCTAAAAAACTACAAAAATTCTATATAATTATGGCATTTTATTCTAAGGCGCTAAAATTAAAACTAGTCATTCTAGACCACATGAGGGTATAATAAAACAATCAGAGTGTCAAGTCGGAGATAATAAAAGTTAGGCATCTCACCTCATGTGCAAAAGGATTTTTTTCGATAAAGTGGAGTTGCTGATGTAAAAAACATGAACTTGAAAAGGCCGTTCCGATAAAACTAGGAAGAGGAACAGTACTCACAACGACAGCTTTGGTTTTCAGAGAAACTTTTCTTTACAAGGCCCTTGTTCTAGAATTTCTCCCACCACTTTACAACTGGGAAAACTTTGTGTCGTCAGCAAGCATTGCGCACAACAAAGAAGCCACCTGTTCCATTGAATACAGTGTTTGTCAACGGTAACACAGTGCCAACACCTGCCAAGTGTCGGAAACGTCGCCATAAAGTAACTCCACATGTATCCCCAACTGGAGCCCCTCAGATATTAAGATGCACGGAATACAATGTTCTGGATTGTAATTCAAATGAAAAATATCGAATGTTCTAAATAATTCAGTGAAATGTTATCTACAAATCTGATGACAAACAGACCTGCCCGTCATATAAATGGCTGCCGGTAGAATTGAATAGCGTCCCGCGCTTTTCCTACGTCACATATTAAGATAAAAAGCAATGGTTTCCGACAACTTTTGAACAAACTTTTAACTATTAATTTCAAGTATTTGACAGCTCCACTTCCTCTCCAGTTTTGCGATATGTAACTAACGGAGTATAGTCCATTCCATCTTAACGAAAACACGTTCCAAAACTCGAAATGTTACAAATGGACAGGCGGACAATCATGGAGCAGTTAGTAGAACGCTTTGTTTATTTCGTCGATAATGGACCACAAGTGTTACTGAAGGTTTCACAGTCGTTTGCAGCTGCAACATTAAATCGAAGATTTCAGTTTCTGTTCATGCAAGGTGAGATCTGGACGAATTATTAGGAACTTCTCTGAAGGCACAGATATACTGGTACAAGTAGCTTAGGTCATGGGAAACAAGGCTACAGGTATTGCAGCCCCTAGGGCATGTCCCTGTAATGATCTGTTGGCAGATGCTGGCAGTTGTCGTGCAGTACCCAATATAGGAAGGTCACGCATCAAGGGGAAAATACAGCAATGATGTCACGACATGGTCATTGACCACTTCAGAAGGCTTAACATGATCATGAGTAAACAAAACGTACGTCTCTACCCCCAATTTATCTCGATCTTACCGATGCATCGTGAGAATGTCCTGGCTTCAATACACGGCAATGACAGCGACTACACTAATGGATGTTCTCTATATTTTGCAAAGGTCCTCCAGGCAACTGTAGCGACAATATGTGGAAGTAAACCACAACTGTCTCCTTTCAAATTCTTACCCAATGCTCATCTTTCCATAAAATCCGAACCTCTGCAACCTCTACAGTAGAAACTCCACGTAGAAGACTGAGCTGTTCATAGAAGCTCACACTCAACAATTTAAGCCAGAAGAATCTAATATATACCTTCACTCTAAATTCTCTGATACATTTCCAGTAAACGACTCACCCCCTCAAATGGCAGTTTTCCCTACATGAATACCAACAAAAACTTTACATAAATTTGTTGTTTCCTCTGTATAGGTACTTGTTGCACTTCCACAGTCCGTCTTGGGTTCGGATGCAAGTCTTCTAGAACACGCCGCCATGTCGACTGGCAAATAGTTCACGACGTTTCGAAACATCTTATTATCCCTAAATTAATGGTAGTCCAATAAGACTTCATTGCCTACATACGCAGACGGAAACAATAAAGTGTGCCACATTGTTGCGCCCTGAAACTGTATTTTATCAAACTTATTTCACTGTCATTCTCTGAACGGTTTAATGCAAAGAGTCGATGTAATCCCAATGCCTGATGCCACATAAAAAAGTTTTACTGCCTTTTAACCGGCTGATGGTAGCGTTACAGTGTCTTGTGGTGCAGACATGTCTGTGGCTGAAGTTACGCATGCACATAAAAACACACGAGACAGGCATGCTGGAGCATTTAAAATCTATTAACAGACACTTTGACTCCCCTCCCTTTGGGTCCAGAATAAAACCTTTTTTTTACGTCCGTCAAATAAATCTCACGCCACGTCAAAAAATTTAAGATAGTTCAGCTTTTCATCCGTACGCGAGATTTGAAATTCACATGGTCTTGCCTACGTCGAGTACTGCTTTCCGTTATGTGACGCCGTGTAGGTGCTGACGTCAGTGAAGTCTGCTGTCTCCATCATCATGGTTGATGAATAAAATCCTCTTGACACCGAAACAGCAGACATGAATAAACCGTTTATGTATTTGCATTACATTTCAGAACACACTCATCAGGTAAGCCCATAACCTATCAACTTGGCGCACTGCTCTTTCTCCCATTGTCTACACAACTAAATATGTACTTCTCAAATAATTTGCAAAACAAACAAATTGAAGTAAATTTTATTTTTGTGTGTCTTCCATATCAAAACAAAAAGATGGTTATGAAATTATAGTTTGCGAAAGAAGCAAAATGGTTTATTAGAATTAATATATCATAATTATCATTAGAACAAAAACGCCGAGAATGTGGGTGACGGAACAGTTCATTCAGCATGGCAATTAGGCTACGAGCTGAATGACCTAGAAAAAGTACTTCCGATTGTCAGCGGAAAGCATGTTTCTCCCTCTTGTCAACAGTGCCCAGACCGACCCTGTGCCTCACCCATCCTCCTACACAATTTGGTACCGCAGGCTCATCTCTCGAGGATGAATTGGTCGGAGAGGCAAGCTGACTACTCACATCCACCTAGGGCTGAGATAAAGAAAGGTGGAGCGATACTACCACTCCCTGTATGTCTTCGTGGTATTTTACTTTGTAAAACACAGGAACAACTTTCAAGCGTGATTTATGTGTGTAGAATAGTGACCTTAAATAATGCAAGTCTTAATCAATCAACCTGCAAAACACGAAGCACGAAAGTTACTGGGACACACAGTAGAATTACATGCAGGCTTTAGGTAGCGTACAGCTGGTCTAAAGAACACCATAAAAAGAAATTTAACGATGCCGTAGAGATCCTTAAAATGGCTCCTTTTTTTCTACTTTTTACGAGAGATAAGCGATAAGACGTGCCGTCTTTATTATAAGACAGAAAGATTGCCCTGAAACTACATTACATAATAACGTAACTGTGTACAAGAGAAGTGGAATAATTTACGCACCGAACTGCCTCTACAGCCTACCACAAGGTGTAGTACCCATGTGAAAATTCGAAGAAAGACACTACTGGCCTAGAGATCATTAAAAATTAACAGCACCTGTCCCAGCAACTTAACCATTTAAAACACAGTGGTTACTGATAGTACCACCAGTTTAACAACCAAAATCTGCACACTTGTCCACACAATGTACTAATGTATTCAACATAATTTTCATAATAAAAGGATTATCTTCCTAAACAAAATTCTAAGGACCATTTTTGCAATTCAGATAATGCGTGTTTGCTGTCAGGTACATCTTCATTTTATGTACCATTTAGATCGCACTAAATTAACTGAGCACTACACATACAGTGGCACAGTGGCAGCACTCTATGAACACTCAAACAAACCAGTTTGCCTACACAGTATATTTACGCGTTTCGTAAAAATCTCACAAAAAGAACTGTGATTACGTCACACCGTCAACCACAAAAAAAAAAGGTTGGTCTTTGTAATAGGGACGGAGAGTTTTTGTACGATACTAGGTACGTTTTTCAATATAGCTTACATTCAGTTTAGTGTTCATGGGGTGAATCTGACAATCAGCAGGGTAAGTGTCAGCCATTAACCTAGTTCTGTGTCCCGAAAGTCGCTCTTTGAAATGAAGCCTGGAGTCCGATTCCTTGATTTTCTCCATACCCTTCAGACATACCTTAGGAGCTCAGTGCATTTCAGGCCATTAAGCGATCAGTTTACTCTATAATTTGAAGGTCCACCTTTATATTACTGATAAGGTAAATGAGGGAACGTTGATATCACCATAAAACGTCCTATACGCTCTCAGTTAAACTGAGCGATTTTACTGTGTGACGTCACACCTGATGGAAAAATTGAGTAAATTGTGCAGTTTTGACAGGCAATAGCGCAGGCCTCAGAACTGTTCTTTCCAGTCGTCTTTCACACACAGAACTGCGCAGTTCACTCAGTGAATCCCATAGTTTCCTCAGTTTACCTGTCGACACCACGATGGCATCATTTCAAGGCACGTCCGTTTCTAGCAATCCATTCAGCTGATGAGCATCGCTTGATATATTCCTTTTCAAATAACACTTCTTACTCCACATTTTATGCTTTATTTTCTTCTTTTCGGATAGCATTATGGCCGATGTGGCTAGCTAACAGCAAACGACAACCTTGTTTTTATCCACCACAGTCACACGCACAAAAAGATACACAGAACTGACAAAAAAAACTGACAAGCCTGATGGGAAACCTGTGCTGTCCCAAAGAACATTCAGTTCAGTTTTTCGTGCAGTTTTTCTACGCGGTTAAACTGCACAGTTTAACCCAGAGTGTATGGAGTCCTTAACTAATGCCAAGCTAGGTTTGGTACTGTATTTCCGATGCAATGCTGTTATTATTTTGTTTTAATGACAAAGAGATATGCAATGTAAGTAAACATAACATTAAGGCGCCCTCGTGCAACCATTGTTGTAGTGGAAAAGCAACAAGTACAACAGAACCTGTGTGTGTATTGTTAGACTTAGATATCCAGCATGCAATACGCATGCACCACTATTTTTCTGTGGCCTGCCCCGCTCTACAGTATTTCCACATTATCTCATAAATGGCACGAATTTAGAAAAAAATTATTGAACATAAAATGTGTGTTTCGATTGTCCCTACAACTTTCATCTGAAACATTTTTCATACTAAGAAGAACTGAGCGAGATATGGTTTTCATGTGAAGTGCCTTTTATTCTTGTCCGATTTTAACGAAACTTGAATTTTCTCGACAGATTTTCGAAATATTCTCAAATATCGCATTTCATGAAAATCCGTCCAGTGGGAGCCGAGTTGTTCCATGCGGATAGGCGGACGCACTGACAGACATGACGAAGCTAATAGTCGCTTTCCGCAATTCTGTGAACTCGCCTAAAATGATTATTCCTAAATGCTGAGAGACGGCTGTACACCCTTCTTTCCTATTTCTGAAACACCGCATAAACCCAGACCAGAAAGGAATGTGTTATCAGATGATACATCTGTATCCAGTGTGAAGAGATTTGTCTTCCCAGGGAATCATGTTATGACACCTGTAGTATCACAGATAGTTACTAAACTTTTGAAGGAACCGGCTGCCCTGTCCATGGAAACGCTGGCAGTTCCTCATAAAACCATAGGGTGGCGTACTGCTGATGGCCAATCAGTGCCACGTATATCTTAAGCACAATACTAAGCGACGTTTTTATGTTTAAGAAGCAAACTCTATTACGTTAGCAACTTCACAACTCTCTCACATCAGCTACGGTGTACAGTACAACAGAAAAACGTACGATGTAGCTAGCCTATCGATGCACAGTGAACATTGCACTTTGTTCCGGCTGCTGGCTGCATGGAATGTTGTCAGCCATTGCAAGGACATGGTCATCTGAGGTGGCACTTTGTCTGCATCTGCCCATCGCCGATAAAATTACATCAGTCACATTCAGGCTTCGTGTTTTTCTCGCAAAACAACTAGATGTAGTCAGGCCACTGGAGCTGATACAGGTAAAACTATTTTAAATGTCTCTTTTAAGAAACTTCTAAAGGCTTGTCCAGTAATGAGACACGATTCAGTAAAAACGGTAACATGAATTCGCCCTGCGCTGAATTGACATGCCATGAAGACAGAAAAAACAGCGGAGACGTAGCTATATGCATTATTAGCTTTGATACTATATAGAGGACAGCGGTTTAGCTTCAGTCCACGGCGACATTTTCGTTGAAGAAACATCATAGTGCTCAAGTTGTCTCAATAGCCACTCTAGACACTGTGCAAAACGAAATATCTCCCACGCTATATACCAAATTATTTTCAACTTGAAACTACAGCGTTTTGTGCGTTTAAAAGTAAAAATAAAATAGAAAGTTGAAGTTATGTGGTTATGTTTGAGAAGAAACAAGACTAAAGTCTTTAGTAAGAAGTATCTTGTTACTTTTGCAGAACTGCAGTCCACAAAAGAACATCAAGAAAGCAGAACAAGTAATTACGTCAAGGTCAACGAATAAAATTCTTTAGACTACTTGTGAGCGCCTCAAGCGATAGTTTACACAGTGGTGATTACGGGGTAATTGAAAGCAAGAAATATTACAAATGACATGGGGAAGTGCAGATTACAGTTCAGAAATACTTTACAAAATATGGAAGCGTTTTATTATAGACAAAATAAAAAGAAGACAAAAGAAAAATGGTGTGACCAGTCGTGTCTTGAAACGGGTCCCTCGAGGCATTATCCTTAGTGAAGTGGGGAGGAGAAGGGGAGGGAAAGGGAAAAGAAGGAATAAGCAATACGCACAAGATGTTCTCGTAGTCTCCATTTCATTATTTTTATAATCAAGTACGAAACTCAACCCAAACCACCCTCCATGTCTTCAATCGGATGGAGAGTTAGTATGTTTCAGTAGGCCGTGACCGGACTATTCTAAACTGATGCTTACTCGTAATTCATGACCATCATTGTACCGTATTATATGCTACATATCCGACGCAACTGACACAGTGCCGTAGTTTTGTAGGACTATGATCACATTTTCAATGCCCAATCCGTTCCATTCAAACGCACTAATAATTTTGATTCTGCGTTTTACAGAACTTGCGAGAACAAATTCCCTATACACGTTGGTTTTGTGTTTCCCATTTTCTATATCTCGTATCACTTTAAATTTTCCTTTGACGCTCAAAACCTTCATTTTGTTCGACACTGTAATCATATTGTCACTCTAGCAGTCTCCTATTTGCTGAAGGATTAGAAGACAACAGGGAAACTTTATACACAAAGTGGAATATTTGCTCTCCTGGGATGTTACGTAGTATAGATCGTTACCGACGTTTCGGGACAACCTATCTGTCTCATCTTCAAGAGTCGAGTAGTCAAATAAACGTCGGTAACTATCAATCTACGATGTACAACATCCCAGAAGAGCGAAGACCTCATTTACATCGCGGCGGAAGCTTGAAATCGTGAATGACCGTTACTGTTGACATTTTACAGGCCTGGAATTTATACAGCTACCTGAAAAAGTAGAGGGTTTGTTTTCTCAAGGACAAGGATTGAATACTCAAGACAGCCTACTTGTTGGGAAATGGCAATGGAAAGGATGAATGGCAATGTCGTTATATCCGAGGTACGATGAACTTACATACGTCGTATTAAGGCAAAAAAGTGGCTTACGGGGAATTAGTTTGTACCACAGAATGTTCAGCGCTATAGATGAGGCGTCGCACAAAACGAGGTCGTTATAACAGCGTTCAACTGTACTTTGTTTTCAACAATTTCCCTTTCACATTTAAAGTAGCTTAATGCTACACTGTTTCTAATGACTTAAACGCGAGGCAACTTCACCATGCCAAATGCAAAATGTGTCTACACAAATACACAATTCTTGCAAACACCACGCAACTGTCAGGTTTGATATGAAGCCGTGTAGTGTAAAAACACATACTAACGTTTCAGTGTAACCTCATGGTAGACAAAAGTTTCCTCTAAAATATTGATATACATCTGAGATAATGCAAGACATAACATCAAGAACAGAACCCTCGCCAAAAAGCGCTTCACTGATATTTAAAAAACGGCAAGATTCTGGTTAGGATTTTCAACAAAGAGCTTGCTCGGTAGCGGGGAAATCGCTATGAGCTTAGGTAGGCCAAGCACTGTGTAGAGGTCAAACACAAAGGAATCTCTAGCCAATAAGCTGAAGCAAACACTGGTTCGTTCCGTGTTTGAATAAGAAGTTATTTTAACGCGGTGAAACTTTGAAGAGGGTTTGTGGTGGAATAGCGCTCTCTGTCTCTCTCTGCGGAACCAGAACGAAAAGTTCGTTGAAATCTAAGCAAACAACTTAGTAGATTAGCTTTCATTACTCTAAAACGGGGCTAATCAGCTGTGAGTTGAAATCTGTTTGCAGAACTGTAAATAATTCAAGGTGTAGCATCATATGGGCTACGTAACTAAAGCTACAGTGCAGTCTGTGTAATCGCGAAGGTCGGGGGAGTGGCAATGGCAAAGACCCTGATACTCAGAGTACTGCAAGTGCGAAACAATTTTATGCGAGAAGGGACCTAGTCTTAGTCACGAAAAGCAGTGCTAATTATGTATAACACTCTGCATTTCGCCCATAAAGCGTGCTTATTACTGAACCAAAAGGTATTAACCGACTGGTCTTTGTAATGGGGGCGCTGAATATTGAAATACAACCTGGATGTCGGCAATGGTCAATAACATGATGCCAATTTATAGTCTGTAGAATAACGAAGAAACACAATGGTAAAATTATGTGACTTCGGTGACGGACATTCTCGTAGTTCCACGAGAAGCAGTTACTTGACTAAGCAAATAAATCAAGCAAGGCTGTACTGAATGGCGTTAACTTCTCGCGACTAGTTAAGCTGCTTAGTTGTATCACCAAACAAAATGTATTGATTCTATGCAGAACAAGTACTATGGGAATTTCGTTGCCAGCTCACACGCGCATAATCGTCATTTCTGGTGCTATTCATAACACATCGTAAAACTGCCTGTATGCTCACACTTCACGCCCTTCATACCGGTTTGAAGGCAAGCGGTTGCACAACTGAATATTTAAGCAAATTGTAAGAGACACATCATAAAATGAATACGCGAAGAGACTGTAAACAAACAAAAAAAAATAGTAAAGAAATAAAAGCAGGCAAATACTAACAATATGATTTTAGGATTGATGAAGGCAGAATCCATATAATGGCATGCATAAATGCTTGCAAAGACAAGAAAATCTTGGAAGGCCTAGGAATAGCCAGAGAGATCAATTTATGTTCTGAATGTTAGAACATAATTCAAGCTTTCTGAAACACACGGACACGTGCGACTGAATCACAGGACGCGCGCAGTAGACACAGCCTTACTTCACAAGGCTTGCATAAACTCGGATCTCATTCTCCGACAACAGCAACGTATCACATTTGGTAACGATACGGTTCGTTAGGGAAAGTCGCAAGCTACGCTTCCTGGATGCCCATATAACGTTGCAAAAAAAGTACACCTACTTGCGTATTTTTTTCTGCGGTCTGGGAATCTCCGAAGCGGAACTCATGCCATGGAACTGTTGACCCTGAAGTTTCCACAACAACAAAATCTTCGCTCAGGTGTTGATAATGCATTTGCTGGTACCAAATTCCTGGTACCACTTCGAAAATTCGGCGCGTAACAAACACAAGCTTTTCCCTACAAATCTTCTCTATATACGAGAGACCACATGAAAATAAACGAAAATGAACAAATGTTAGGCCATACAGCTTCAAAATTACAGATACACTGTGTACGCAGATATCTGTCAAGGTATTAGTAATTGCGAAGTTTTGTGATAATGGTTGCCAAAGTACCAGGTAAATCTGCTGCAGCCACCTCCAAATCAGGTGGAGAGAGTAGGTTCCTTTGAAATGTTAAGTAACCAACAACACGATGTCATAACTCAGGACACAGCAACGTACAGAGTCACCTCCATGGAATCTTAAACCTCAGGTTACTTACAACACCCCATAATTTCAAACGAAACAACAAACATGGCGGTTACTGTCTTCAGGGATGTGACGCCGTTCACTACGTTAGATGTTCACAGAATCATGCTGCATGCGTCGTCACAGTAGATAAAATCTCACAAAACAAAGACAGTTCTCTTTTATTATTTTACAATTTGTAGAATTAAGACGTAAACATAAAAGAGAATTCCCCCTGCAAACAATCCCCTCAATATTCTTACGTTCACATGTCACAGAGGCAAATTTCTCATATTGCACAATCTGCACGTGATGGAAATTAGTGGTAAGTTACGTCCCACTGGCAAAGAATGCATAATGTACAGCAGACAGGCGGCTGGTTTAGACATGCAAAATTTAAGTCGTGTGGAAAATGACGTCGCGTCGATAGTGCATAAGTAGTCCAAGAAGAGTCTCTCTGGCTACTTGGACCCTGAAGATGGAAGTAGCACGTTCCTTCAAAACTTCCCTATCTCCCATTTGTTACGTTGTTATATAATAGAATACTTTAATCTTCAAATACAGCGCCCTAAGGACATCAAATACCGCAACTTTCCCTCCTGGAGAGATGAAATCCCGGCTGTACAGCACACAACTGTTCCAAGTCTTCTGGGGTTCAACAGCTCAACTTGCTATCAGTTCCCGGAGTGTCCGTGTCTGATAATCTAAACCACATACCGCTGTAACTGTAACTGGCAGTGCTTCACCTGCAACGTGTAGTCAATGTACGGGGGTGTCCCTCGCAACACGGATCACGTTCCACACAAACCAGTGGTTGTGCATAGACAACCGGATGCCATACTACCCAAACGCTTCCAAAGCAGATGAAGTTACCTGTGTCTTTAGAGACACAGGTAACGAATCACTGGATGAACCGGTTGTGATGAATCACAGTATGAAAAACCACTGTCCCCTATTTTACCCCTTCAAGCACAGTGGTTACTATATGTACACCTAACTCAGCGTTAAAAACACTGCCCTTTGCCAAAACAGAGTAGTAAGCGTATCGTACAATTTTCTGAAAAAAAAAGTTACTATTCCCCATATTGCATGATATTTCAAGGTCAGTAACTCTGTCGGGCAGTGGCCTATATACCTGTAGCACAGGCGAGCAAAATAATCGACGTTAACCTAAACAGATCACGACGCTTTCCCCCAAGCTACATTATTCACATTGATCGTTGCACTAAACATATGACGCTAACAGATGATTTAGCGTCCTAACAGAAGCACAAGGATATTTGGTTTTAACCGCGTGCAGAAATACAAAAGAGGCGTCTGGATTCAGCAATGCAGAGGGATGACTTCATTACCCTTCGATAAGGGCTCAAACACCCCTTACGATAGAAATTGCTCTTCTCCCTCTTTAATGGCATCTGGCCGAATGCCACTCCAGCCTCCCTTCATTTCTCGCCAACCAACAATAGCTTCTTTCCAAATTTTGTATAAGGAAAGGTAGGACTGATGGCACAATGGAGTCAGTTCTGTTTGGCAACCGACAAGAGGCCCTGTGGAATGAAATGCACGTCTCTTGTTCCATAGTTAGGCCTACATCTTTCTGGTCTCTTACAAGTTCACAGTAAATGGCTACTGACCGAATGACCGGATACCCAGTAACCTTTTTGAGCATTCGCAACGAAAAGAAGCAAGAAACTGTCCAGCAGCTTTGCCACGTCTGCTGGTCTGTCTACCAGTCCACATGCGACGACTCTAACTCTGAACAGATGTTCATGAAATTTCACGCTGGGTGTTTTAAAAGTCCCCAGTACATACCAATTGTCGATAAATTCCACAAGATTAACTGGGTGCTTTTTACCGGGGGAATGCGACTTGGGAGTGAAGCTGGCAACTTACCTATAAATATGACAAGAATGTCTGGAGTTATACCTCTACCCTTCCATACGTCTCTCAGGACAGATACTTAACTAAAAGCAGCGACAAATTTATCACACAAGAATATACGTATTTCAGATGTTTCAGGACTGTCAACGCACCGAAACTAACATTAATGAAAGAAATCTTCGAACTAATCCACGTTCTCCGTAGGAAATAACGGACTAAAGAGCAGCACGTTGTGTGGTTACCTTGACTTTTGAACAGCACAGTCAACAGCAACATGGCATCTTCACATACCCGCAACAAAACAAAAAATAGTTCGTTACAGGATCATCCAAGACAGGCGTACCATAAATAAAAAAATGGAGAACTACTGGCGAACAAACTATTCTGAAGAAACTGAGGTTATGGTTCCTCGGATTCGACACCTACTGACGTAGGACTAACCTTAACTATGAAAGTTACTTGTCACTTGACGATGGAAACAACATGTTCTTTCGATGCGTTAGTAAAGTTCCAGCACACTACGAAATGTCACAACCCAGAAAACACTCTACAATTTATGATATAGCATTTAGTGTTTTCAGGAAAGGCAGGGAACTGGCTTTAAATACAATTATGTACCAACAGATGCACGTTATGCAGTGTACCCTGTCGCTTCAGTGAAGCACCAAAGACAACTGTAATTACGCCCGCATGCTGCCTCTCTAGTGCTAAAGGAAAGCAATTAGTACGGACTTCACAAAAAGCCAACACTGAACCCAGCAGGTTAGCTTAGCGCTAAGGAGGAACTGTTTCTCATTCGCCCAAAAGATACTGCTTCAGTGGTTCAACCAAGAGTGCTGCCGGGTGTGCACAAGAATGGATCCATAACGAGAGGCTCCACGTGATAAAAAAGCTTTCTTTTGCTACAAACATGCAGACGGGATTTAGGTTGTAAAGCTCTACGTATCCATAACAACAGATGGAGCAGAAATTCATGATCTGACTGCCTTACCTCCCCGTGGGAGACCGGATGGGCCTCAGAACGAGTCTTGGCAAAGTGGATAGGAGGCTTGGTGGGCCATACAGCAGGTATCACCAGTGTGGATAAGAGACTGTGTAGGCCCCAACGCGGGCCTGGACGGTCTGGATACGACTGGGTGTGCCTCAGGGCGGGTCTAACCCGTGTAGGCAGGAGGCTAGGTGGACTTCTAAGCGGACCTTAACATTGTGGATAAGATTCTGGTGGACACCGGAGCGGATCTAAACACTGGGTGGGAGGCTAGATGGGACTCAGAGCGGATCTGGACGCCGTGGATATGAAGGCTGGTGGGCCTCAGAGCTGGTGTGGCAACCTAGTGGTAAAATTCTGACCCCACCGGGAATCAAAACCTAGTCGTCTGTACCACAGTCACTTTACCCCCTGAGGAACAGCAGTGAGTATTGACGTATAGTATGTAACGTAAACTCGCTAAGGAAAAAAAAGCACACTTACCTACTGAAAGGGCATGAGTAACTGAAGAGTGTGAGTCTGGCCGCCATACGAATAGTAACAGAAAGCATCATAATTAAGTGCAAAATGGGCACAATTCAGTTAGGGCTAATCTGTTGATGAGGGGTCTCCTTTTGCAGCATATATTTCATAATACAGTATTTAAAATTCAGCCTCTACCTCACGATAAAAAGTCACAATCTCCATTCCACACACCACAGTAAACTGTGGGGAATATGCACAGATGTTTAAATGTTAGAACAGGCGGTACAACAGCTGAGTAATTATCATGTGCTGCAAAGGCTCTAGCTCGAGGGCTTACGATCAAAAAGTGCATTGAAACAGCGCAGTCAGATTTCACAGTTGTGGGCAAACACATTAATACAGGCCTCGTTTCTCTGAAATTTGGCGTAAAGGAACCATAAGGCCGGTTGCACACTGACGCTGTATTTAGGGAGCATGAACCTTGTCAAACACAGCAAAAGCACGGCGAAAATCACAGGCCTAACAGGCTGGTCGCACTGTTGCCCGAAACACACACACACACACACACAAACACAAACACACACACACACACATATATATATATATATATATATATATATAGGCCTCCAGTGAATCGACTGTCACCTGCAGATAACCTACTGCGGTTATAGATGGGTCGTTTGAAGTTCATGTGATATTCATCTGTACAAAATTCTGGGATTTCAGTGCCGTGCTGGTTAGTTCACTAAATAAATTTTCAAAGCTCTGCGAGTCTGTAGGGTGAAAGAAACTTCCATGGCAGTAAAAAATTAGGCAACCAATTCAGACACCACATACAGGCACAATTATGTTAATAGCTGGAAAGGGTAAAAGAAATACAAACGCACACTTACTGAAAAAGAAAACATAAATAGCAAATGAAGTATTTTTTATGGTTTTTCCAAACGCACACTGTCTGAAAACTAAATTTGGTATTATCAGAGAGTGTACCCACTGCAATGTTGAATTCAAGGTATCGGCTTGGTTATCAGGCTATATATGACTCTTCCGATACTTTGATCGCAGCATATTACCATGCATTGTCATCACACGAGAGCTTATTCACACACACACTCACACACACACACACTTATGAACAACATTTCAAGACAAACCACTTTCACAAGCCGCGCGCACCAGACACAAATTGTTGTTGCTGCTCATGTTGTTCGCGAATACTAAGTGTAAAACACGGAGTTCTCACTGTGACATCAATTGCTACTGTAGTTCCCGAAATAAAATACAATGTATTTTTTTGTGGGGACTGGGTCCAATGCGGACCATGACCTCCTCATTAATGAGGTTACTAGATCATACACGACGCATCCAGTCGGTAGAACTCCTCTGGACGAGTATCGGCTAGTCGCAGAGGCCTCTATCTGACAACACACAACACTCACTGGACAGACATTCACGCCCGCCGGCGGGATTCGAAGCCGCAATCCCAGCAACAACGTAGGCGCAGACCTATACCTTATAAAGCACAATGTTTAAGCCGGCCAAATGCAACTTATTTTACATATGACACAAGATTTTAAGCTGCATGTAAATAATCTAAATACTCAAAATAACAAATATTCTTCGCCAGATATTCACCAACAAGGCAAGGTCTGATGATATTAACACTGTGGAATGATTCGCTGTCAGAACAACAACAAAAAATCGGAACCATTCTCATTTCGGGGAAAATAAATTTAAAAAGGTATAGTGGACAAATTATTACACGAAATGTTTAATTTAGCTGATAGGGAGAAGGAATAAGGATTCTTCCGGCAAGACGCTGCATCCGCCCTTAGAACCAATAATTCCATGGCTGAATTCAACGACATTTGGGACCAAACAGTTAGTTCTCCTTTATGATCTGTTCGTTCTTCCGACCCGACACCAAGTACCTGTGTGAATGTTTCCAATTCTAGACAGGCACTTCAGACAGTTTTAATAATATGTTTAGCACTTGTCAAGCGTGTCTGGAAGTTGGAGGACGTCATTCCAGCAACTTCTTGAACTTACAGCAAGTTGCGTTACATAACACAATTAGTTGGTTAATGCAGCTTCTATGACCGTGTTACATTACGTTGGGCAATTGTCTTTATAAGCTACAGGCAACGAGGAATCTATTACAGATTTGTTAAGAAGAACACAAACTTGCAAGTCATTCGGAAGAGTTCTCGCGAAATCCACAGGCGGCATTCCTAATGTAGGCCACAGTAACTTGTGGAACGCATTATAATTCGGTTCATATGCGGTAAGCATTGACGATTCTATCCACAGATACTGTGTGTAGCAGAGGTGCACAAAAACCGGGCGCGTGGTGATTCGGGCAATTATCTTTTGAACGGCAGCACCTAACATTTTCAGCATAATTACTGTAGTGTTTATTGTGTTCGAAAGTCGCAAATAGTGACTATTAACGTCGTCATGTCATGTCCGTCTGTCCGTCTTTCTGTCCGCAACGAACAGCTCAGCTCCCACTGGACGGATTTTGGTAACATTTCGTATAGGAGATTTCTATTACAGGGAGGTGCATGGTTTTTGTCCGATGGAATTTTCAAACGGTGGGCTAGGAGCGGGTCACTTATACAGCGTCACGTTTGGTTTCGTGTCTTCTCTCCACCTTGGTAAGTACAGTTAACCTTGTCATAATGAAGTTCCACTGACATAAACACCCACCCCTCGCCACTTCACCACACCCAACAGAAGCGACCGCCAGCCTCAATAAGTCCTCCGCCGGCCTAAAACGAAGCAAAGTACAGTGAAATCTATGCAGAAAATTCAAACATGTTTAAAATCTGAAAAGAATACCGGTTACTTTACATGAACATCTAAGTATACTTATGATAATACCTCTATGAATTATTTCCGGACGGAGAAATTACACATGAAACTGTTAGAAAGACTCAAAATACAAATTTCATGCCAAGTACATTTTTTCCGAATGTCGTTCCGTTTACGAGACAGTTGCGAAAATTAAGGTACAGCCAGAAAACTATAGATGTTCGAACATATTATGGAGCCAAAAACTTTCGATTTGCGTGCTGGGTAATAAGGTAAAGGTATAATATAACTTAATGTTTTATTACTGCATACTTTATTAGGAAGGAAATATAATAATAACAATAACAACAACAACAAAGTGGACACACTTGTGCATATTCAGGGCAACATTGTTAAAAACACGCCTCACGATTCGCTGCAATATTTATTCAAGCAGAATATGGCCCGAGGGAACAAAAGTCCGAGCGTACTACAATTTTACGTGTACATCGCCTATATTTCTTTCTCCTTACGTACCTACGATAATTTCAGGCCGCTTGATTTTTGTTGGACAGCGTACAAAAAAAAACTGTATCAGTTCACACGCTTAGAGCAGAAAGCGCCAGGTACAGTGAGATGCACGGTTCACCCCAAAATTCTGGGTCCTCGGTACAGAACTTGCTGCACGTCACGTTTCTGGCGCCTAGAATTTTCAGGTGTCTCCTGGATTTGTGGAGAATCTTCAGACTCGTAGTGCAAACATCTCTTGCTGGTCATCTCGCAGCATATTCGTAGAACTTCGATGTTACATGGAGAATGTAAAAGCTGACTTGTTGCAACTTTTATAATATTCTGAGCCACCCACGAACACATATGGTTTGAACACAGATCTGTTGGATGAATATCAAGCTACGAGGCACCTTGTAGAGTGCCCGGTGCGTTCCACGCTCCACGGCACTTTTGCTGCCGGTCCGTGGTTTCGGTCCGCGTACTCTTGCTCCATAATAAGCCCGTACGGTGCTACAGGAATCCCCTAGACGCCTGTTTACCATACTGCATGCAACTCTGAATGTCCTCACCATTTACGTGGCTAATTTCCCCCGGAGCTGGGTTGCTAGCACTTAATTCAATTATTCGCACTCCACGAGGGACAGTAGTAAGTTCTGTGAACACAGAACAAACTAATCGTGCAAGTAATAACTCAGCAAATCTCTATTGGAGAATTATTTTGTAATAATCATACGCTAGTCCTACTCCAGGGCTGTCCAAACTCTGACAACGGGAAAAGTCAAATCAGACGCACAAAATATATCTGAAAATAAAACATAAGTGTGCGACATGCTAATGTCATCTTCAAACATATAATTGTACATCCCCTTAAAATTATAAAAACTTATTTCTCTCAAATCACTTTGCACATCTCTCTGTAACACAAAATAAAAAATCCGGTGCTCCTCTTCTCATTCCAGTATGCACTTTAATATACCCAATGTCAAATTGGTTTAGAGTACATGCAATTCCGCTTTTATGTGATATATCATGAGATAGACCAAAATCTCTCAAGAGAATTGCTTTTCTAGGAAAAGAATAATACAGAATCGCCGGAACGTTGCTGCGTCGTCAATAATGCATCTGACATAACAAAGCAACCATTCTCTGAAAGGTCTCTGAAGAATAGACTCAAACAATCTATCAGAACACGGCCAAGCTGATTCAACTTCGTGTTCTAAACTATCGAGTCAAAGAAGCAGAAATGTGTATTTCAATTTAAAGAAGGGCGCATTTCCAGAATGCCTTTATTGATTACAACGTAAACTTCACTGGTCGGAATCTTTGTTATTTTGTAATTTATGCAGCTTTCAGTATTTCGGACTGAATGTAGATGGTAAAAGTTGAACTGGAAATAATTTGGAGTGGAAATAACAGGAAGAGACTGAGGTAAAAATTACAAAATGCGCAGGTAGGATATCCAGTGTCTCAGACGAGGCTCGAAAAGTGGTCCTCACTAATACAAGTCTACAGCACTACCGCTACGCAAACGTATTGGTCACTGGTCACACAAAACTTCTGTTGGAAATGTACTTACGATAAGCACAGATGGAACGCATAATCATAACTTTTTCTTGGTAATTCGTTGCGTACAGAAACTGAAAAATCAAACAACGGAGTCCCACAGAGACCAATCTTTGTAAACGGTCCCTCATTTTATATTCCCATTTACTTGAAACAGGGACACAAACTGTTCCTGAAACACACAGAATTTTAAGTAGATATAGGGACTACCAATAATCAGTAAAAGTCTTCTGTTACAAACAGAAACAACTGATACATCATCATTAAATTTAGGAATACATTTCTCCATAAAAATATCTGGGATCTAACTTATAACTAAAAACAAGTGTACGAACACTTTCTGTCTGACAAGAACACAGAGAAAATTTAACTTTTAAACTTGAACTAGCTATATCAATAAAAATTTCATAAAAGAAACGTGAAATTAATAAGTTCAGAGGCCATATTCAGTGGCAAATATTTGGTCAAATGTTACGTATAACAAATTATACCTGGAATAAGGAAACAAGCGTGTGAAAGACTCTACAAGATGCAACAACTTCGAAGCGCCTTTACTGAGAGTAAGAGGCAGTGAAGAGGTTAGTTTGAATACAGAACTTAAGGGATGATGTGTTTCAAAGTGGTGGCAAACTTCGCCATTTACACCCCCCTTCCCCTCACCAACCGCGATAAAACCGGGTTGTCCGTCCCACTCAACCTTCATGAAACAAGGACAAGTTTCAGACATTTTGTGAAATGAGTTAATGCTATGCTGACGAGACCGCAGACAGCTATAGGAAATTACAAATAAAGTATACAAGTTTTAATATCATACTTCGTACTGCAACTAGTTGCGCTACAAAAATTACACGGTTTCTCAGACGGTAATTCTGACAACCTTCAAATCACACAGCCATTGGTCTTCATGTCCAAATGATGCACGACTTCAAATTTCAAATCGACAATTGAAATCGACTGGCTTATAACTAATGCATTGCATGCGAGAAAAATGGCTTCATATCTCTCGGTTTGGTGACCGGCTATTCTGACACATTTTTCTTGTTTTCTTCAGCCGCTCCAAGCAAATGCTAGAATTGCAGATTTGCTCAAGTTGGATCAAGATAGCTTTCTTCCAGGTCCTTTCTAAACTATAACCTATAAACCATCAAGCCAATTGACATCACACCATCTCAGCTACTGGCAGCTTTGTTAAATAAACCATAAACAAGAGCATAAAGTCGATGTTTCACGTCACCATTCTCAGTTCGTAAAGATAAGACATGGATGTGACATTTGACAAAAGCTCATAGAAAAAGGTCAACAGGACTTACAGGTAGATGCGGAGAGTCAGGGGTCCATGGTTTGGGGCTTCCAACGGTAATTCAACTTTCAGGTAGACGCATCTGAGAGAATGTTACTGTCTTACACTCAAGTCACATGCTGTATGTGTTACTTCTTGTTTATTAATTTTGTTAGTACTTATGTTGGTCGTGGTGGTGGTGATGGTGGTGGTGGTGATGCTGTTCCCACAATTTCGACGACTTTACAACTAAGGTAAAACAAAGTTGATTTCAAACAGACTTTACAATATCAATAGACCTCGACCTTCTGACCCGGCTCAACACTGGAGTAAAGACGAGACATAAGCTACTGCTGCAGGGACACAGCCACATAATTATTGCTGATATTTCTGTGACAGGAGCCTCTCAGTCTTTAGGGCTATTGTGCCTTTCGTCCTGCCTGGAGACTTCACAGTTCTCTTGTTCAGACAGTTATTACAAGCAGGAAAGCAGTAGGGTGAGTTGGAAACTGAAGGGTTCTGAAGGACAAAAGTGAGGCAGGAATTCTTGAATACGAATAGTGACGACGATGACGATGATGATGACGACGACGACAAAACTAATAACAATATGCACTTACAATAGCCGCTGCTGGAATACTGGGAATACACAAACTATCTAGTGCCGTTGCTAGGTTGCGGGGACTGGAGTAACGACAAGACGATAAAAATGAACAGGAATATGAACGAAGGGGAAGAGATCAACATGTGAAATGGATTCAGAAATGGAAGGAATAAATTAATTTCCTGTCATCATTAACGGGTGATGTAATTATAGTAGTGGTAGTAGAGGCAGGAGCAGCTGTCATATCAATAACAACCAACTTCACGGAGTCGAAAAGGTGAGAGATTATGGAAACCATAAATTTATTACAGTATTCAGAATAGATCAAACATAAACAAAAATTAATAATAATAATAATAATCTTTCAACCTCATTTACAAGTTTCTAAGCATCACTTCATATATATATATATATATATATAATGTGTGTGTGTGTATGTGTGTGTAGGTGTGGAAAGTGGTAGTAAAACCCCACGTATTCTGATATTCTACACTAATGGAGGTAATGCGTTTGTTCTAGGCTCCAGCGCATTTATCTCTTGTAATACGTAAAGGCTTCATTTGATACCTGTAACAACATGTGGTGAAATTTTCTCGCGTGTTTTTAGTTCTTCAATGTGCAACAAGCCAAGCTATGCCCATTAATGGAACCAATGAGCCACTGACCTCTCCTGTTGGTCCAACAGGACAGTTAGCGAACAGTGGACATGCTACTTCAGGTGCTTCACCCATTCACCTCTCAATACTGTGCGCCTATTATCGAAGGCCCCCCACAGTATCGTAGCCGAATCACAGTGACACGAGACCGGTGGTCCACGGAAAAACACGACGTTCAGTTAGACAAGAGATACAGTGTAGGAAGCCTCCATAGTCGTGCTCCTCTCGCTGTGCTTTGGAACAATAACCTTACTTCTTTCTACACAGTTTACACACCGTCATAAATTCCATCACCCCAAAGGAAGTTCTATCATCCGTACGAAAATTCACTTCTTACGTCACAGACAACACACTGCATACTCATACAAAGACAAACTAGTTTCTTTTTTTACAGCAGTGTAGAGCAGGCTTATATTGCAAACGGGCCGCCTGAAGTTCTCCAAAACCTGCGCAGGCCGAAAAACAAATTGCTAACAGCATATTTTCTGGAAAAATTTATTTTACACTAACCGAGTAAGGATTAAAATTACTATCAATTACCAGTAAAAATTAGCATCGCAAATAAATTATAATTTGATTTTTACGATTCTTTTAAGAATGTGAAACTTGCCTTGCTCCATTGTCACTGATATTTTAAAAAAAAATACAAGGAATTCCACTTCATAAAATTATGGATAAAATCCACTTGACCTAATTACTACTAGAACGCGGTTAGAACTGAAAGAATGAGGATGGTGGAGCCATTCTGTATTTTTCTCACTCGCCCCACTATAAAGTTTCCAAAACACTATGTTCCTATACAATATGCACGAATCGCGTTACAGTTTAAACACTGAATAAAAAAATTAACAATGCTTGCGACGTTCGCACTAAAAGAGCCACCCTTCATTCGGATTTAGCAACTTAAGTTACATGTCTCCAAAAACTCTCACGGGCAGCGGGCATAACTTCGGTGGGTCAAACGCTGGCGGGAACGGGGACTGCACTTAACTACTCTTTATGAAATAACAACTGTTTATTGTGAGAATATTAAAAAACAAACATACACTGTGTGGCCAAAGTACAGTGATGTGTCACGGTAAACCAGATAGTCCGTGTGGTTAGCGGTGCGCTTTGAGGGGTTCAACAGATTGCAGAAATCTGGAAGTCTCACACAAGACTTGGCAACACTGCACTGGTACCATTCTACAGCTTCAGGCAACCTATTCTACTGATACGATTAAAGTGATTAAGCTACTTTACGAGATTTTTTCATATTCACTTACACATTGTTAATGTTTAGCCAGTAGACAAAAACTGTGACTCACTGCACAATGACAGCCTTATGCACGGTCTCACTACTTTCCGAAGTGTATGGCAAAATGTGCAATTTTTTCGAATTTTTTTTTTAAACTAAGATGACCAATTCAAAACTTCGTTTAGGAATTTAGTTAAAATACAAACCCTAAGTGCGTAACTGTGTCCTGCAAGCACGAACCAGAGTTTGGAAAGAACCCCTCCCTACTCCCAACACAAACACGCGGAAGTTATGCAGTCTATTATTATCATCAACTGTGTGTTGTGCCCTAGTCTGTTATCTCTGACCATCCAGGGCTTAGCAGTAATCTACATTTAGTTTATATTTCATTTATTTAAAGACGACGTTAGAGGCTCAGATTATAAGGCGTCCAATGGTAAAATGTGGAGTGAACAATAATTAATAAGCATATGGGAGGAAGCGTGTATGTCTTACGTCAAGGTCCTAATTCCTCTACTGGCCCATAGGAAATAACACTACGGCAAGTCTCAGTTGGGATAGTCCGTGTTGCAGCTACAAACTAACTGCTACAAGAAACAGAAACCATATCTCTGTAAAAAATCACTATGATATTAAGGCGTAATTAGGCGTGGAGGGACAACCTCCTCTCCACTAGCTAAAACGGTCTCTTACGCCGAAGATAAAGACAACTGGATCGAAATGCTGATCACTCGCCAACATCCACTGTACAGTAACTAGCTATCTAATTAATTAACTCCATCTAGCAGAATCGTTCTTGAATATGTGACAGTCGTTTAGCTGGTCAAGAAATTAATCTCTTCTCTTCTCCTCACTACCGTGTGCGAGTGTTGACGCTCTTTGCTGGGATATAACACTGCGTCAGTGGGTAAAGGAATCTCTTTCTGTCCATTGTCGTAGCGTCATAGTACGCCAAGAGTTCATAACCCTGCTTATAACCCTTCGCCACCTGCACCTACCTCTGGCTAAATGTGCCCAGTTCACTACCTCCAACCCCAAATTCTCGAAATATAAGAGGAACGCCAATATCACCCCTCCCTTCTACAGTCTAGGTGCTCCAAGCGGCTCATTTCTTTCATATATTTGGACCAAAACTCTGTGTATATGAATTCACGAAGTTAGAACTCCCCTTCTACGCGTAATCGTAACATTGTGTTTAGTAAAAAAAAACCTTTTTCTTCATCATCATCATCATCTTTTTCTTCTTCCACGTCCTTCTCGTTCTCACAATCCTCGGCCTCCTCCTTCTCCCCTTCGCTCTAGAGTTCCATTCCAAACCTCGCCTCCTCTGCCTTCGAAAAACAGTCCTATTCTTAAGTGGGTGGGAGATCATTTCATTAGCGGGTCTCCGATTACAGAACAATACCGTAAACATGAACGACAAACCCACGCACTAAGAGTGGCGCGAACCCGCTACTGCTATGTTTATGGAACTGAAGACATTGTGTGCCAGAACTGCGCGGTTACTGGAATAGACTTACCTTCCCGCTTTTCCTCCAACACACAAACACACATACATAACCAACCGCTGCAGTGGCTTCGTGAACAAGCTACATAACCTAACACACCGCTTTCGTAGAACTCTGGACCACAGACACAGCATAACAGAGAATACACGCATGAGATATTACATAATTTTATGCTGAGAGCTGTACTGTTTGTAACAGCCAAGCAGAGCATTAAAGCAAATGAGGTCTGTCTTTGACAGGTCGTTCCCAGCGTCTGATTTGCATAAAATTATAAGACGTAAAAGCTAATGTCACGGCATATATTACGAAGCAAGAAGGAAATTTAATGAATTATTAGACGTACTTGTGAGGTGCAGAGTTCACATCCGGGATTGAGCATGTGCTGAAAAGCGGAACGTGGGAGACAAAGATCGTAGACAAGTGTCCACTTTTCGATACCAGATTCGTGTAATGAAGACACTGCTCATTCTTACTAATTTCCAGACTAGGATAAATGCGTAATTGTGAAGCTAGGTTCTCACAGCAAGAGGTGTGAAAATTAGACCCTTCTGAAATATGACGCCATGTACTTTCGTAGATACCTACCTTTAGGACAAAAGAAGAAGATGCAGGCAGCACGTTCTTCGTAAACGGGGGGCAGGCGTAACAATGCTATCAACTACATGTCCCTGATCAGAGTAATATTCCTTGTATGTGGCTGGTTTGCAGTTAGTGCGGTTGATAAACAGTCTCTCACTCTGAGCGGCGAACAGAGGCCGAAAGTGTATCGGGATCAATTTCTGCCATTAATATTGGGCCTAATAATGAATGTCAAATAACAGGACGAAGAACATTACACTATGAAGTTCGTAATGTGTACGATATTATTATTATTAGTAGTAGTAGTAGTAATTATTTGGGCTATGGAGCATAGATGATGTTTGATAACTGAGTACAGTGGAAACAAAGACAGATAATCCGTGCTCGGCATATAAAACCGTCAAAGCCGGTAAGTTCACCTACGTAAATAGCGTATAAATTCCATTTTATACCTCGTAATAAGCACTCAAACCTCCGTTTTAAGGATCAACCGGTTAAAGCTATTTATGGAAAGAATAGCTCTTGAATGTGAGAAACATATGAAACAAACAACACACATTCTATGGGAAAAATGGGAAGATTTTCTGTTTTAAAGCAGGTGGTACAGGCAATAACCTGCGCGCTCTAAAGAGCTACCCCAAGAGGTTAAGATCACAATTTGTTCGAACAGAACATACCCAAATGTAGCAGACGTCGCTCACGGATACTCACTGCTTTTAGATTGGAGATATGGCGGTATCAGGAGAATACAGTCCATTCAATTTAGCTGTGGGATTAATTCTTCCTCCAAGTAGATCCCTTCCATTCACTGATTGCCGGCCAGTATGAGGCACTGCCTACGCTCGACTTTATCCCACCTTCATTAAACTGGCAGAGGGGCAAATCAGACCAAATGACTGATCTCCTCGGCTGTCGGCTACGTCTCGGGGATCAACCCCAGGACTTAAGAGCATTAAGAGCAAGCAGTCCCGAGCAGAATTCATGAAGTCTACTTTCCTAATTTAAGGATTTCTGTTCCAAATGACCTATAAAAGGCACCCTATCATTATTAACAAGCAAACAAACAAAAAATATCAGTCAACGACCGAAGTTAATTGATTATGAGAATTGTGCTCTTCTGGGATATTATGCATCGAGGTATGGCAATCACTTACCGACGTTTCGGGACAACCTATCAGGTCCCATTTTTGACCCCTGAAAACGGACCGATGTTATTCAGAAAAGTCGATAAGAGATTACCACTACTCGCTGCGTAATATCCCAGATGGACACTTCTTATCTACTTCAAGGCGGAAGCCTAAAATCACCCTTAATTTACAATGTTTTTTTGCCAAACGAAATGCGCGTTGCTTCGGTTTGTATTAGCAATCACCAGGCACCAACTGTAAAAATACTCAACAGAAACTTGCCTATAAATTGTTACGCAATAGATTAATAATGATAGTGTCAAATGTACAGAATGTTAAGTTTCATATCTCATATTACTGTTTTTTATTTTATTTTATAAATAATATGCCAGTAAAGGGTCAATTACATGTTTTACACACACACACACACACACAAGATAAACAATATTAATCCCTAGAATCCAAAAAATCTGTCGTTATTCTGTCACCACTCAGCAATTAGTTAGTATATTTAATACAAAAGTCAACTGTCAACTGTGCCTCGGTCATTATTGCAGGTTCACCCATATTCCTGTACATTTGCACAGTCCCTAGCCCCGATAATTCAGTCAAGTCATCTTCTGAGAACTTCCGAATTTCAATGACCATTCACTGAAATCCTAATATTCAAATGTCTGTCAATGGCTATAGTGTGTAGGAATGGATAAGTGGAAGTGTTATCTGTGGAAATCATAGCTAGATATGGGAAGTGTAAAATCCCCTACTGACACTTCAAAGGGCCGTGCATACGGCTTATTAATTTTTCAGCTGATATTCTAATTTATCTCATAAACATGTTTTATACTACATACAGTAGACCCTCGAATTACCCCGCCCCCTCCAGGTTTACAACATATCAAACAGTAAAAGAAGCCCCAAAACAAAGAATTTAACTCGTATCTATGACCAGCGCAAGCAGAAAAGCCCCCAAAAAGAACAGCTTCCACTGAGTCCCTCAAGTCTGAAATGATTCTCCCCAAGACTCAGCCGAGTCCCACCCAGTATAGTCCTCCATCCCCCTGTTCTTGCACGATAAAACAGTACCCGTCCCAATCAGAAGTTATTTAACAAAACCTAAAATTGAAGCAACTTCATGAATGTAATGTTTTGTGGTGTTTCAGAATTTTGAAATTTATTTCATACGTCCTTTTTTTTTTTTTTTTTAATATTTTTAATCGTTTTTACTTACTCGATAATTTAATTTTTTTTTATTTTTTTT
>Ga0123354_10001651_pt1 | contig 27783 bp, 20 predicted proteins | sample TergutLab28metaG_2_FD_97872 | JGI IMG/M metagenome (GOLD analysis project Ga0123354, IMG submission 97872) | Labiotermes labralis P4 segment gut microbial communities from Petit-Saut dam, French Guiana - Lab288 P4 | ecosystem: Host-associated > Arthropoda: Insects > Digestive system > Gut ... | reverse complement strand
TTATTGAGATAAATATACTGAGATGCACGGTCAGCAAAACGTCAAAAAAAAAAATATATATATATATATATATATTACTGGTAATTCTATACATACCAACCACGTTACCTGTGCCAGCAGTCAGTTCAGTTCTTTGTTACTTCAGAGTACAAATACGAATGCTACGTGAAACCATGACATTAACAATACAGTCACCTATACGTAAACATCTGCTAAACGTGGCCCAGCAATGCGAATAATTCCCAAGCGCACACTTTTCATCGTAGCCGCCATCTTGACACTAATATTAGCCCCGGCCTCGTCACGTCTCAAACAGCAACGGAGTCAATGTTACTGAGTTGGCAAACCTACACCAATATTGTTTGACCAATGAAAAAACGGAGCGGTTTCCATGACAACGGCTGGTAGCAGTCGGACGTCAGGAGTTAACCTCAACCTTGAAAACTATTTGTGAATTTACAAGTAAGCGATTAATACTACCACTCACAATAGTGAAGAAATGAAGTACATGTATACAAATTATAACATCTTTTTTTTTTACCAGAATAGTCTTAATTACATTCTCTTCGTTAGTGGTTAAAACGTTTTGGTACAAGTTTTTTAAAGAGTGACAGTAGTTCAGGGGGCAACAGATTCCTGAATTTGTGAAACCCGTAAGATATATACCAACTGTGCCACACACACTCATGTTCAGACCTTTATGCTTTGGGAGGGTATGTAACAGTACATCTAGAAGGAATGTGTCTGTGTACTTGTCTACCCAATTCTGCAACTTTCAAACTGACAGGATAGTTTCAATATAGTTACCATCATTTTTACCCAAATATAATATAAGAATAATTTCCTAACCCATAACTTGAAAAATGGGGCGTGACTTTATCATTTTCACATGTTCAACACCTACCGTTCAAGAATTTTCCTGAAAAATGAAGACTGTGAAAGTGGGTCATCTTATATTCTGGGTCTTCTTGTGTTTGGGTAATACGGTACGTGGTCAATCTAGGGAAAACTTATGTGCCACCACAAGTTAAATTTTTTAACATCAACTTACATCTTTAGTCAGGTACTGATATTACCAGTTTATTTTTGTTCCTAAGCAATAAGACATCACAGCATATACAGTGAATGAAGAAATGTGGTCTGTCTAAAAGACTATTATACAGGGTAATTATGTTAGTGTTCCAAGAATGTGATCTGGAAAGCAACAGAAAAAAGAAGACTCACACATGAAATTAAATTATTCAATTTGCATTGCACTTTGACTTGCCCTACAACCTGCTTACTAGAATCTAAGGAGGGAATCTAGTTCTGTCTATTACCCAACCTGATTAAGATTCAAACTAGTTCCCCACCTTTGGGAAGAAAATACCAATTACATCATCAAAAGTTACACATTATGAAATGAAACAGTGCTTCCACAACTGCAAGATGCCATGTTATTAAATAAAATCTACCTTTTTTATGCAGGTTAAAATTTGTTTTATTTCTACGATATGGATTTGAAACGTGCGAGACAGGCCATAGTGAGTGTTCCACCTCCTACATATCATTTTACATTGAGTGAGTGGTATCAAAAAAACAGGCATTGCTACAGAGCAGCAGAATACCAGCAACAAATAGCAGAGAGAGTAATAGCAGAATCCAACCATTTGTGTGATTTGATATCTGATGTCACAAAACTTAATAAAGCTGAAGTAGATAACACACTGAAAGAGAGAATTAAAGATACTGTGTATCAAAAGAAAGAAAATGAAATACAGAAGGAAGAATGCTGTAGAGAAGAAGAAACTTTGCTTGTATACAAAGGAAGAATTATGGATGCTATAGAATCTCTGAAAGAGCAAGTGCTGAAGATTTGTAAGAAATGTATCACCCTTAGGTAAGTTTGGAGTAATTATAAAATTTGTTGTCTGTTAAAAGCTACAGCAGTGTGGGAATTACAGCATTACTTTTCCCCCTTTCGTATCGCATAACTGAGCCTGTTCAGTTAGCAATCTTAGTTTCAGCTACCTGTTTAAGAAATGACAGTTTAAAACATCAATGAGGTTACCAGCTATCCTCAGAGAGCCCCTTGAAATGGACTGTCAGTAACTCGTTTGAAATCTCATCTACTTACTCTCATAATCATGTTGTAAGTTTTGATGCTATATAAGTCATGCAGATGAAACATTATTGTCAAGTATCCTAGGAATCAAACCAAGGGTCAGCTGTCATCATTACTCTCCTTCTGTGATTTGAAGTTGTTACAGTAATGACTATGAAGTTAGACACATGCCAAAAACTGTGCACTTTACATTCTGTAAGGCATCAATTTGCATCTCTTTACCCTTAGAGTAAAACATCAAGATGAATCTGAAATCTGATAGTGGGATTAATATTGTAGTGTATTAATTTTTGTAAAACTGGTATTTAATGCAATAGGAAAAATCTGTATACTCTAGGAGTATTTTTCTACACACAAATAGGTTTATTAGAATGTAGGCATACAGTACAGTGTTATCTCGCACCACATATCTAATACTATGTAATAACAATACTCATGAAATGATTATATTTTATTGCATACAATTTTCAACTTCTCAAATGTTCCAGAATTGAAAAAATGTCTTGCCTCTTGAAATTTGTGCCTGCATTTGGACAAAAACCTTCCTTTTTCTAAGAAATGGTTTTCTCAGCAATGTCTAACATATTTCTCTAAAGGTACCTCAAATAGGTCCTTCTCATGCCCTTAGAATCATGAGCTGTCACAGTGCACTATATCTGGGCTATGCATCATAGCTGACTGTGATGTCTGTATGAATATATCCAAAGGATTTGCTTGCTAATTGCCATATACAAGACATACTTGATTTTTACATATTGTAAAGATAATGATTTACTTAGCCTCAGTATCAATATGATAACGACAATTTAATGTGCCTGTGTAGATTAAGTCTTATAGCATATCCAACAACAAACTATTTGCTGATTTCAGACATTGCATGAAATGTTCCACTAATAAATAAATATTTACATCTACTAGGGAAGGCCGCCTAGGAATTGATCTAGTACATGATGATGTAGAGCGTGAGTTGCTCAAGGAGGTAGTGACAATTGAAGGAGCCCTATCTCTGCTGTGTCAAACTCTGGAACAGGCAAATGAACAAATCCGTTTGCTTCGCTCGACAAAGTACTTTCTAGATCAAGATAATGAAAACAAGGCCACTGCCCTCCAGATTGATAAGTATTGTACTAGTCTACAAGAGACCAGTCTGAATCTTTGTATGTATCATGAATTAACACCACTTGATGTTGGGTAGGTCACATAACTGTTTTGAATTCCATTCTTGTATGGGAGATCATACCAGTATGTTATGTATGTTAATGCTACTTTCTTATTGCAGAGGCACTCACACTTTCTCAAGGCAGTCCATGTGTTATTTGTGGTGGACAAAATGGCAGGCCTTCTTTTTTTTATCTTTTCTTTTCTTCCCCCAAAGACTCAGGACTTCAGTTATCTGTCATTGTATCAATATTCCACATTCATCAGTCACTGTGTGTCCCCTTAGATGTGTAAAAAATCCTGTCAGCAGATAATAACCTTGGCCCTAAGGCAGTGCTTCACTTCTGACATGGCAGGTTGCTGGACTTTGGGAAGTAACTTCATGTTCATATCTACTGAATGTTTTGTATCAAATTAATGTGCTTTTTACTAAAAAGATTACCCATTAATTTGGGGAGGAAGTTAGTTGTCAAGAAAGTTCACTGTTACAGAATTTCACTTTTTAAAGCCAAACAAGGCCTTTAATGTCAGATGGAGGGAATTAATTAAAATACTAAAACATTTTTGACACACACTAGAGTTATGAATTGCCACTGATATTTCAGAGAAACGTGCTGCCTCCATACTCAGGGTGATAGAATTATGTACAGGTAGAAGCTTAAGTGATATGGAGAAATTCTGTCACTTTCTTTATTTATCATTTGTTTTATCAACCATACTACAATCATGATGTGTAATATTTACATATTTAGTAAATGTTTTATACACAGTGATTCACATTACACATCAACATAATTCCAACAAAACCTGTTTTAGTTATGTACTATTGCTTATGTTCTGAAATATGTGGAAAGATATTATCTCACATTTAAGTGTACAGTTTATGCAGTTAGTACAAATAATGCACAAAACATTATTTTCATTTATGATATTGATGGCTTTTGGTACTTGAATACAACCATTTCAATAATGTTTCTGAAAACTCTACTTACAATTTTAATCATCAACAAATCTGATACTGGGGTATCTGACACACTCATACTTAAATGTATATGGAAAATATTTTATTAATCTAACAAGCTGTACTGATTTCTGCCTTTGTACCTTTGGCATGTAATCTTGCAAGTGTAAACGTTTCCCTGTCCGTGCCATAATGGCATGTGGGAGAGTGGAGCATGTAGCTCTACTTGTTCTTAACCTCAGCACTAGATGGAGATAAGCAGTGGTGAGCTTCATCCTTCACCTGCTTTATCTCCAGGGCAAGCGCCCCCTGTACCCAATGAAGAACAGACTGGTTGGGCCCTAAAGCCAATCTGATTGCCTTGAAGAAGATAACAGTTTCAATCTGTGCTGGAACTTGAACCAAGACTCCTTAGTTATTCAGCTCATAGCATAGTCACTATACTGACTACACTATCCCAGCTTGTAGTATAATGGTGTTAAAATTTATATAGTCTAATTTTACAGTCTCCTTAAATAAAAAATGATGCTTTTATAATTCATACATTTTAACAGTAATGTAACAAAAGAAGAATGGGAACACTTCTCTATGAAGTTCATTAAGCGTGCAGCCCAGGAAGTTAATAAAGCACGACAGTTGTGTTCATACATTGACACACTTCTGAAACAAGTTACAGAAGATCTGTGGAAACAGCTCAGTATTACAAATGAGGCTTTCAGACAGAGAATTGCAGAAACCCGAGAAGCCAAACTTAAACTGGAAAATGAACATCATGAGGTAATACAAATATTACATTATGAAAACCAGCTAAATATATGCCCTAGTTTAATAAACATTGGGGTTATTCAGTCTAACAGTAATGAGAATAATTTTATTTTGTATGTAATTCTTCCAGACATTGCGGCAAGCAAATGAAATGTTATGCAACATCACACGCCTGGAAAAGGCCATAGCAGAAAAGGAAGGCTTCATGGCTCTAGCTCATACTCGTCTTGAGCAGAGGGTAAAAAGATCTGCAATTGAACGGACAAGGTGAATCTAAACAAATAAACTACAAGATTTTCAAACACTAACATATCTACACAGTTGTAACTAGATGCATCTCAAGTTCTGAGCACAGTAAACTGTCCTGTCACACAGATAAATGATACAAATTTATTTCTATATTACTGTACTTATTTCACTTTTATGAAGAACTTACTACCTAAATACAGCATTTTGTATACATTAAATTTACTGGATAAAACATAGAAGTTTCACATCATTATCATATTTGTAACTGTTGACAAAATATTTCACACATAACGGCAGAATGTTTTTTGCCTATTTCTGTACCATAGTTCAGATTACTACATCCAGTGGTTCAGAGGTTACAGTCATCAAACCAAAGTGCAAAGAAAAAGTGTTTCCTCAGTCACTATATTATTTTATATTCTACAAAACTGTTACCATAACAAAGTTGCACACATCTCCTTACATCCTTTCAGGACCAATGTCACTAGTGTCATTTGTGTCTCATAAATTCACACAATTTTTTGGTCTTGAGTGAGAATAATGTTATTTTTCTCATTTTTAGAGCAGAATATTTATATTCTTATAGAAAGGTTTGTGTTTTTATATACGTTCTTATTTATATGGTGTTACAAACTGTTGGAAATAAAAAGTACAGCATTCAGGTGGCATATGTTATTACCAAGTTGGTTACCTGGTACATAGTTGAAACTGGGATACAGTTGCATCATCTCTTAAAATCACATGCTCATGAATTGGAGTTGAGTGACAAGACATCCTGACAAAACCTATTATATAATTAGTAACTCATACCTGAAAGGTTGCCTCTGTAAAAAGAGATCCATGTTCTACGCTATTTCCATATACACATAGAAGAAAACCAGAACAGTTGTGAAACTGGCATCTAGGAAGCCTCTGTCTACTGCTCCAATAGACAGTCTGCCTCTCATGATAGCCCTGTACTCTGCATTTTAACTGCATTTAATTGGATGTGCAACCATTTGTTTAAGTAGTATGTAAATCAAGTTCAGTCTTTTGTGGATACCAAATTCAGTAACCACCTGCACATTAGCGAAAATATTTTCCGCAAAATATTATTGGCGTAACTTATATCCTATGAAGATATTTTTATATTCTTGTAAGTGCATTAGGTGCCAATTTTGAGTACAACGTATGGATGTGGGATTGCTGAGATATTAAGGGGTGTTTCATTTTTAAATCAACATTCATTACTGTGCTCTGTAAATACTACTAAGAGCAATGATGAATTACAACCAGGTGAGGCAAGTGGAAAGACAGACCATCTATATTAACACTTGTTGCACCATACACATCCTACCGTCCTTAAAAGCAGGTACCTTTTGGTGTCACATGTGGTCAGTGAAAGGATGAGTCCAGCACCTCTCAACAGTTAACAAAGCTACATTTCCAATGTATGTCTTTTTGACAAATATACAACAGTCATTCAAATGAAAACTGGAAAAATTGCATAAAATTTGCAATGTGAAACAGCCTGTGATAACGTCATATTGATGAACAGTGAAAGGTATAGTGATGTGCTGCAGCAAAAGCTTAAGCCACCAATTCAAACAAAACGCCATGGTTTGTTGTCTTCTGGCATGTCTGCAGCATGACAACACCCAACCTCATACAGCCTGTCATACCATTAAACAGATTTACGATTTAAAACTGGAGGTGTTACTCCATCTGCCATTTTCACTAGATTTGGCATCCAGTGATTTTCACATCTTCTGGCCCTGTACGATGCTCTTACGTGGAGGAAACTTTGGACTGGATGAGGAGGTAAGAGAGGGGGTGTATGACTGGTTGGCATAGCAACCAAAACTTTTTTTCCCATGCAATTTATGCCTTAATGGAATGCTGGTGGTGTGTAGAACCTGGTGAGGAATACATCATAGATTAATGTAATTTTACTGTGTTTTTGCAATAAATCACTTTATATAATTTTTCCAGTTTTCATTTGAATGACCCATGTTACGTATTACCACGAAAATACAGGGATGCAGTTGCCAAAGGAAAAACATTCAACAACAGAAATTAGTACATACATACCACAGAGATGTATGATTTATTTAAATATCAAGCAGTGTAAAAAATGGATTAGGCACATTTTCCAGAAGTTAATAAAGTTTCAAGAGGAATTTTGTTCATGGTCCAACACATTCAATAGGCTTTGCTGATGCCCATAACTGAACATGCTTTCTTTATTTTTGTTCTCTTTTCCAGAGATGAGGTGGAAACAAGATTAGTGACAGAAGTACAGGCATTAAGAGATAATGTTTCAGCATTGCAAGAAATGTTATCTGAAGTATGTAGTACATAAATCAGTAATAAGAAAGCAGTGGATATGCATGGCTGTGAAAATAGGATTAGAAAATGTTACTGTTTTGTAACAATTTAAAAAAAAAAAACATCTTTTGATTTTTACATCTCACCTCTTCCAAAACTCATTTCCCCTTATAATATAATTAAACAGAGCTGTTTCTTAAGCAGCTAGTTCTGAGGCAGTCACTGCCTACAAGCACCCACTTGACTTTTACATATGGGCTCATACTGTATTTGATGTTGACCAAATTAAAATTTTAAAGTATGCTTGTATAAAAAAGACATTAACACGTACTGTCACTGTGTTTACTGTTTTGTTTATTGAATGCTGTTGCATGAAGCACATAACTTAAACGGCATAAAATAATTATGATGATTATGAACTATGTGGGTTCACTGGAAAAAAGTAGTACTATCCCATATTATAGTAGCATCCCCCTCCAAATGCAATAAAGGACTAAAGAAACTACAATAAAAAGCATCTGAATATCCAAAATTTGACTGAAGAACTCCTGAATATGGCATGTTGATCAATACACCACACTGTCCAACATATGTCATTCTCAGTGTACAAGATAATATCCTACTGAATTCAAAAAACATTGGCTCATGATGCCATAACAGATGCACTCACCTGCAGTGCAAGTTGCATTCTGTTATAGAAAAAATTATAAATGAATGTTTAATGTGTTCTTCAGACATTCAGTACTTTCTATATACCGATTTTTAGGGGTGTTAGCAAAATTGCAAAAAGCAACTATTAGTGTCATTTGTCTGTCCACATGAAACAACTCAGCTACCAGTGAATGGATTTTCATTAAATTTTGTATTTGAGTATTTTTTCAAAAATCTGTCAAGAGAATTCAGTTTTCATTAAAATCTTACAAGAATAATGGGTACTTTATGTGAAGACCTATGTACATTTATGATATATCACTGAATTTTTAGAAGGACAAATGATGTAGAGAAAATCAAAACACATATTCTATCTTCAGTAACACTCCCCTGAAATTTGTGCTTTCATGAGACAATTTGGAAAAATATGGTATGGCTAAACAGGCCATTTGACATAATAATGCTGCATAGAAGATATGCTTTGAATGCTAAGAAAACTAAGACAAGAATACAGACACACATTCATTATAAAAGGCCATTACTCAGATAATCTTTTGTTTCAAAGCAGTGTTCATATGTACAAGACTGAATCCTTTAAAGACAATAGGTGTCTGTTGTATATAAGGACTCAGTGCATGCCACACAGTACATTTATAATAGTATCTTACTCAATTCTTCTTAGAATAAGAAATGTTTCAGAAAAGTTTTAGGGAAAATCAAAACTCATACTTCATGTTCAGTAACTTTTTCCAGAAAATCATGCAGTTTATGAGATAATGTGGGAAATTATGGTACAGCCAGGCATGCTACAGGTCAAAATATAATACGACATGGAGAAGATGCGATTTCCATGCTGGATGACCAAGGCAAAAATACAGACACACACTCAGAATATTTCATACTCGCACTTATCACTTTTCCATTGAAACAATGGTTATGCAGCAAATGCGCCTCAATGTTACATTTTATATACAATGGCCATCTTATTATCTGGCGCATTCAAATTATAGTAAAGGACACTGCTGTCATTAATAACAGTCATACAGTTGGTACTCCAGTGACAGTAAATGCTACAATCATTTGGGTTTTAGTGAAATTACTAAATAGCAATCACCCAGAAAACTGCCAACTACTGCTCTTAAATATTCAAATCTTGGTAAACAATAAAACAGTAAAAGGATAAGAGTGGTACAAAGACAAAATTAAGAGGAAAATGCAAGATATTCCTGCAGGTAATAAAAACTTTTGTCAATACGAATTTTATTTTAGGCTTTCTTGGCAAATTTCAATCAGAATCTAAAGTTATAGATATTTTCTAGTATTTCATTATAATATTATGATATAAAAACTATTATTTGTTAACAGGCTCAAGGGTCTTTACGTTACTTGCGTAAGACACAAATCCAGTTGGAAGAAGAAATTAACATCAAAGCAAGCACACTAAAAATTGATGAAGTGGACTGTATGACTTTAAGAGAGAGCATGGACTACCATTTGTATTAACCGACCTTAAAGCAGTGAAAGACTTCAGCGTGAAATTCGGTAAAATAAAATTGTGTGTGCTCATATCTATGTTTTATACTGAATATTTTTAAAATTTGTAGTGTTGATTCTGTGTTACAGTTCACTCCATTGTGTAGACTATGTATGTATGTGAATGACAGAAGCATTATACACAATTACTGTAAACTACTATACAATTACTCCCCTACTTCATTATTACTTAACTGCTGGCCTCAGTGTATTGTACAGACCTATAATTTTTCACATACTGCTAGCCTTGGTGAAATATATAGTTGTGAAGCCCTTACGGGCACTGTAAAAATCCCTCCATCCTGGGCAGCAGTAGCAATTCAATCCTCTGTGTTATTGAAGGTTTAATAGTAAACACTGCAGGTATTTTGAAATAAAAAGAAATTATATAACTTATTTAAGTCTGTAGAAGAAAACCTCTATGCACCAAATGTCAAAATATCAAAACAGTGGAACTGATGACCTTGTAATTTGTTCTGTCGTGTTGCACAATTTTCACAAGTGTGAATGTAACAATGAAAGTGAAGCTGGATGTTTCAACATTTTTGCATGTTCAAAATTAGTGTTACATTATTGTAAAACAAGTAAAAACAGTAAATAAAATTACAGTTTCAATGATAATGGAGTTGTGCCAAAATCTGGTTAAAGAAAAAGCAGTAATCATTTACGTTATGATACCCAGTAATTTACATTGGATTTTAAGGGCACATTTATGTTTCATGCCATTTAAATTACTCCATACAGGCTAATGAAATTTGACCACGAAAAGCTGCACAGACTGGACAAGACAAAATTGCATTGCATCCTACAGACCAGAGAATTTGCTACATGCGTAATCAAATCTATGCAACTGTGTCCCAAGGTAACAGGTGCTCTGTTACTCAGGAAATCCCCCCCACTTCTACACTCTTGACTATTCATTAGCAAATTAAAAAACTGTGTCTCTTGTCCTTAATCGGAGTCATACCAATCCAGTCCAAAATGTCCAACTCTACTTAATTCGGATCCACTTTAACATCATCCTTCCAACTATGCCCAGATTTTCAAAATGATTTTTTATTTTAGTTTTGCAATCAAAATTTTTTTATTCACCACTTTCATGCCCCATCCATATCATCCTTTGTTAGGCCTACTTTTATATGTAACAGGATAGGGCCTGTTCTTCTGAAACTGTGTTCATTATGTATGTTTACAAGTACTTGCAGATTACCAGAAGATGACACTGACCATTTGGTGTTCTGTTATGCATCTGCAAGTTTGTAGTGGTTATGAATGGTAACTGAAGATGGCAGCAACAAATGACACTGGTTAGTATAACTGAGTCAGTACTACAGTGCCCACCTTTCACAAACTATGTTCTCTGGGTAGAAGAAACGTGTAGAGCATATAGTTCTTCTGTCATATTTATTATCACAGTCCAACTGCAACTGTATTTTTAGAACCTTTCACTCTATAAAGATTAGGTAATAATGACAAAGTGTTTTTTAACTATATCCCTTTAAAATGTCGCCAGGTTTATACTAGTCCTACTATCATTTGGGAGGAAGAAAAACAACTTATGAAGCTCATGAACATGATATTTTCTTCAGCCTACTGTTACTTCCCTTCTCCAGGATAAACATTCCTCTCAGCCTCCTGTTCATGAATATCCCACACGTCTTTGTCAAAAGGGCTAACTTCTACTCAATAAGTGCGGATTACACTTAAAGGGAACTCAAAGAATGTACAGGATGAAATGCAATCACAAACATAATCTGTTACTGTTAGAAGGACTCTCTGCACGTTAGCTGCCTTACTGTACTTAGCTCAATGAAGGAAAAAGTGGAGTTCATACTATGGTCAGGTTTACAGCATGTCATACATGGTGAAATATGAAACTAACAAGGCCAGTTTCAAACCAACCACATAAGAAATCTCACCAATCACATTTATTTTAGGCATTTTTAAAGAAACTTCAGTGCAGGGATATGTCCTGCACAATTATGCACAGGCTGAGGATGTGACTGTACAGTATTTATGACAACTCATGATTTAACTATACACAATGGAGTATTAACAAATATTATAATACAAAGATCACTGAAAATATTTATTCACCTCTTGTCAAATGAACTGTGATGCAGTTAAAGGAAGAGCCACAATGGTATACCTCTGTCAGTATACTGACAAACTGAAGATATTTAGATGTACTGAAAATTAACTGTTTGGACTGAAACACAATTTAAGACAAAATTCAGCAGCATTAATCTTAAAATGTTAAACACCTTGCTGAAAATAAAAATTAAACTCAGTATAAATAAATGATACACAAATTACAACTTCTGTAAACATTTAAGCCATATATTTCACTTTCATTAACAATAATGACTGAGAGATGGAAGGATGGGAAAAGGCAATATCCTTCAGTTTTCTACTCAGGAAAATGAAAATCACCTTGATATTTTCAAAATGATCTGAAAGCTTCCCATGTTCATGGTATTTCATTCTGAGTGTGCTAATGCACTGAATCGAAGTCTCACTTCACCATCTTGTGGATATTCCATTTGCTTCTCTGCATTCGGAACATAGTAAACACTGCAGAACTTTTCAAAGTAACGTCCCACCTCCAAATGCTGCACCTGCACAGGTTCAAGGGCCACCTCCAAATTTTCTGTTAAAAATAAAACAAATTTATTGACTGCTATGCTTCAACTTCAATGGATAGTTCTTGAAACAAAATCAATGGAGGTAACCTGCCACATATGCCTGTGGTTTCTTCTTGTAACATGAATGTAAAAGAATACTTCTCCATTTTCAGGCAATTTTCTGAAACCAATAACAACAATTTTACCTTGTGCAGCGTAACGTGTGGATCCATCTTCCACAAGGACATTGTAGAAAGGTTGGTGGCCTTTTTTTGGTAAATTTTCAACACCCATTTGTTGAATCCAGTCTTGGGAGGCTGCACACAATGAATCCCACCCGTATATCACACATTTATAGTTGTACTGACGATGACGCATAATCATTCCCACTGCATATGATACACTTTCTGTTCTCAATTTTGGCTCAATCTAGAAAGGTAAATTCATTTTAATTAAAGCATGGCCAAGGTCATTTACACCTAAAGAGATGTGTTCTTACAGAACAAATAATGAACAGCACCAGCAATGCAGTTCTATCAAAATCCCACCATCCTGTACCATCCTAATTCTTTTAGATCCTTATTAATGCTATCCTTCCATCTAAGCCTAAGTTTTCTATGTGGTATTTTCTTCAGCATTTGCAACCAGTATTCAGCATGAATTTCTCATAACATCCATGCCTACTACATGTTTCATTTTTCACCTTCCTTAATTTGATTACCAAAACAACATCTGATGCATATTATCAATTACGTAGCTCCCCCTCACACAATTTTCTCCAACCTTCTGTCACACTCTCCTCTCAGCATACTGCTTTGCAATCACATACTCTACATGCATAACTTCACACAAGAAATAAACAGTGGCCAATGTCTTCCAACATACACAATCTCCAGCAGCTACATGTTAGAAGAGGAGGGAGAGAAAGCCAATTCGAAGAAGAGCTAATAAGAACTACTTTCTTATTGTTAAGACCTACAGTGCCAGTAAATTTGGTTGTTAATGTTATATTAAAGTAATAAAAGTCTGCAAAACACCAACAAAATGAAATTTACATGATGGGTTGGTGTGCTGAGTTTGAGAGAATGTTGCCATAAGACTGATTTCTAGACAAGTCTTCTGGGATTTGTAAATTGTTAGCAGTGTTTCAAGGAGATTGCAATTGTTGTTGTGAACCAATAGGGGGAGAGGAGTGGTGTTGTAGGCAGAGTCGTACAGAGAGCCTGCTAAAGGCAAGGAACATGAACAGGGATGATAGCCTAGTCTTCAGCAGGTCATGGAAACCTCTCAATTATACCATAAAGGAATGAAAAAAACCCTACAAACAAGGACAAACAAAAGCATTACAGGTCTTTTCAAGAGCAACAAATCCAGGCTCTCCTTTTGTCTTACATCCTTCACTTGGTTCTCCCTCCTCAGTCTCTTCAATTTGTCATTAGTTAGTTCTCCTTCACTCATGCAATCCCTCCACACCGTGCCTCCTAGTGACTCACTAAGAGCGTCAACTAACCCACTCTTTCCCCATATAATGCAACCAGCTCTCCAAAGAACTTATAATTTTTTGGAAACCCTGAAGATGGGAGCAAAACACTAGTAACAAGTTAGCAATAAACTCTGCATCATATCCCAGAACACCAATGCTGTGAAAAATTTATACCACACACAATATTCTTACTGTTTACAACTATTACTATGTCATATACAAGGAAATGTTCTTGGTTGGAGACAAAAGGAACAGTGCAGTGTTGTCACCACATGTGTACATGTGAAATTATATAAACAATATTCACCCTAGAACACATATTACTCTTGCAATGGTTTTCACTAATAGCTGCACGTAAATGTTAACAAAGCAAAAATGCTTTCAATATACAATTATCTTCTTAGTTAAAACAGTGCACAATTTTCACCTGCTTAACAGTGTGGCTAATTTTGTAATTCACATTTTATATTAAACAAAGAAAAAGATCTCTCAACAAAGATGCACACTTTTCAAAGAACCGTCAGCATGTAATTTCTCAACCCTCAAATTAGTGCTGAGTCCACCCCACAAATTAATTTGTCCACCATGTTGTTATTAATAATCACACAAAAACAATTAACATGGAATTATGATGCCCTCAGTGGCATAAAATGCATATCAAATTCTGTGAAAATTATTTAATTGGTTCAAGGGATGAAAGGGGCAATATAAAGATACAGCCTCCATGAAATGGCCAAAAAATTACAAAAGATTATACAAACCTCTGGAATGTTATTTGTTGTGTCCTTGGAGTGATGGGTTTCATACACTTGCAGCATTTGCATTATATGCTGTGCCTGGTCTCTGGCACGTGTCTCCAAATCCTTGGGGGGAAAAAAAAGGCAGTACATTATTATTATTTAATACCTTCTTAGAATGTACATAAATGACATAAGATAAGTAAAAGTAATTTTTACCTATCTAAAATACAAACAACTAACTGGGTACCTCTTTTCTAACTTCATTTGCTAAGAAACATTATTTTTATACCTAATCTCAGAAAAACATGCTCTATCAACAAAATCATTTCCTTTTCACTTCGGTTATGATATAAAAGAACAGTATACAGTACTAAGCTAAGAACATTCATTTTGAATAGTTACATAGGAAAGAGAGTGTTATGCAACAATTAGCAAAATAATTTTAAAGTAAATACAGCAATAAACAAACTTTTCTGAATACATCAGCCATCAAATGCCTGTACAACACACTTATGAAAACTGGAAACTTTTTGTTTTTGGTCTCTTTTTAACAATAATTTCCAGCAGCTCAGATTATAACATAAAACCTACAATTGGGATGGCCACAAAGGAATATGAACCAGTCAACCACACTGTTTGGTGAAAACTGAAACGGCCACCACCATGACCACATTGAATACGTTTAAAAAAACGACTTTAACAAGAGAATGTGACAACTCACAACTGTTGCACATCATTGTTATACTTTAAATCGATCTCATAGATAGGTGATTATATTACAAGCATTATGACCACAAAAAAGTCCAGATTTCCTTTTATAGGAGATTTTTAGGAATACATATTCACACCAGCTTCACAGAAGAGTTACCAAATCAAAATCTGCCATGCAGTAGATGCTATGTCAACAGATACAAGTATGCTGTAACACAATTAATTGTGTATTTCTATGTCAGGAATTTTCAATTATTTCTCTAATGCCACTATCTTCGATGGGTTGCATCTGTCTTTGAATGTGGTGTATTTTAAAATGCCGTATACCACTATTACAATGCTTCTGGCTTCCCATAATTAGTAGTGGTGGGAAGAAAATAAAAGTGATATATGCAATTTGTCACTGTAACAAGACTGCATTCTTACTTTTCTTTAAAAAAAAAAAAATATATATATATATATATATATAATAATAATAATAATAATAATATCTGTAAGGTTTTAAGTAATAATGTATAGTATTTTCCTTTCTTACATCTTGTAATTTGACAAGAGTTGTCATCAGCTCAGACAGATCCATGTTGTATAACATGTAGAATCTTGCTAGATGCAAAATGCAGTTCATGTCTGTAGGGTTCACAAGGTTAAGTAACTCCAAGGCACTGCGCAATCGGGCACCTCGTCCATTCATCTGAGTTCGCTGGCGACCAGCAACCTCTAAATTGTTCGCCAAACGCTCAACGACCTTCAGAAAGCAGATTAAGTGAACTACAGCACACCATCATGATCACAAAAAATTACATCTGATCTAACACAATTTCCTCATGTGTACACATGAAAAAAACGATGGGAAGTTACATAGTCCAAGTGAACGCATAACATGTGATCTAGGACAGTAATAAAAAAATTCAAACCATACACATTCCTAGCAAATCCTGAGGGATGTGAGTGTGCACAGTAAGTTTCATGAAAATGTGTGCAACTGCTCAATTGATTCAGACAAGTTAAATAAATTCATTACATACTGTAGACCATAAAACTCATTATAAAGAACCAGGCTAACAAAAGAATACTCATACAGCAGTGTCATTTATATTCATTTTAATAAAAATTCTTCAGTGTGTTAAAAAAGATAATTGTAAAAGTTGGTGGACAAGTCGTATGTACAGTAGGCACCTTTTTACTGTCAGTCTTGATCTGGTTCAGTCAAAACCTGCTCACCCAGAGGAATTAAAAAATAAATTAATCTACTCTGTTATGATAAGCATAAAAACCCATGGGTGACAAATGCTGCACAAGCAGCCAACAGCTCAAAAATTAAAATTTACAATTCAGGTTTTCTCCCTCATTTTATGTTGTGTTTCAAAGATCCCAAGTCATTCAACTGTGGGTTAAATTTCCTCTGGTTTAAGATTTTTCTCAGTTCACTGGTGGAATCTACTGCTCCCAAAAGAAGTCTTAAATGGTGAGTTCATTTTACATTGCTCTGATTGCTGAACTGGGCCAATAATGGATAAGCACTGATGATCAGTTTGTGAAAGCCACAATTACCTGAAGAGGAGTGGCAGGGCTGACACTCATCCCTCGCATAGGACACTGACTGTCAGGTGAGTAGCGAGGACAGCTGCGTTTTGTAAGAAACTGCCCACCATTGAACACGTCTATGTAGTAGTAAGGACTTAATTCTCCTCCAGATTCTTCAGTGCTATAAATGTAAACATCTTTTGATAACCAGTCTGACTTAGCCCAAAATGTAACAATAATCCCAATAAATTTTCAACATAAAGGAAAGCTTTAAAATGGCCATTCCATTAACACATGAAAAATACATCATTACTAACTTCCTCACATAGTGTGGTATTTTTTTGCACCACCTATTAACGCCTTAAATTTAATAATTATGAATAATTATGACTGTCTTCAACACACACTTGATTCCGAGTTTCAACTATCATGTAAAGTAACCTTATTTCAAGCATAATTCAAGTGAAATAAACAAACGATATTAAACCAATAAACACAAATATTCTGTTAAAATTTACTACAAATTACAGTATATAGCGAGTTTAACAAAACACAAGTTCCTCATTATCACCTAAACCATGTTTTTTTTAAAAATCATCACACATCTGAATGAAAACATGAGCATTTGTGTAGTAACAGCTGAATAAAAATTACTTCCTTTACTCTTACTTGTATTTCTCTCTCCAACGGAGTAGAAAGTGGGCTGGAAAACTAACAGGCTCACACTTCACTCCAAGCCTCCGTGCCACACTTTCAAACACAATACTTAAAGTGATTGGAATTCCTCTACGATCCTCCAGTACCTGTTCACAATAACAAACGTAAATTCAACTTCATGTTAACTTCTCACATCAGATTAGATTACAAGAGTATACCATGATGCAGCTGTTCAAAAAATATAACATTATTACAACTTCTACAGCTTCATCTTTCTAAATAACAGCTTCATACGCAATTTCATTTTATGGTAGTGCTAAGAAAATATACATGAAGCTTACGTTTCTGCAGACCACTGTGAAATCCTTATAACTTCTCTATTCTCAGTATACAAGCTACAGCCTAAAAACTTGATCTAAAATAACTATGAACTAAATGGCGCTATATGAAAGACCTGTTTCAGAGAAAACTGTTAAGTGAAAATGCCCTGCCAAATCTATCATATTATATGAAATAGTTTTATAATATATGTTCAAACCTTATTGATGTAGCAGTTTACTGCTGAATAGTACATCTCATTATTGCCATGAAAACCCATATCCTGAAACAGTACAGAGCACATTGCTGAAATAATCTGTTGAGATTCAAATGGTTTCCACTGATTGCCACTGATATTCCTGTTTCTCCATGACTTCAGTTTCTCAGGATCAGCATGAAATATTGGATGGTTTTCATGATCCATAAACAATTTTCTTTTCACTTCAAGAACAATATTATCCAGTTCGGCTGCTATGTCACTGTATGTCACTTTCACCATTGGCTGACACCACTGTGCTACCAGCACTGCTCCCCTTTCCAGTAACTGATCTTCAAGATCCAGAGCCAGAAAATCTTGCCACTCTTTTTTCAAATGCTGTTGCTGAACAAAACGCATTACCTTCTCTGCATAGTACTTCTGTGTCAAATTTGAATACCTGCCAATGACAAAACAGTCAGGAAAATATACTTGAACTGTACTAACCCTTGTATTTGACACATGTAATGAAGTGACACAACCTTTACCACAAACATTTAAAAACCTTCACAATTTTGTACACTTCTGGCCAACCTCTAAGTCTCGATCCACAATGTGAACAAAAGTTTGAGCATAACGTGAAAACCTTCACAGACATACTTAGAACCAGTGACTAGATGGCCAAAACTTACATTCAGAAAATATATTAACCACATTCCAACAAACAATTTTGGGGCATATAGTAACTAAGATCAATCACAATAATGAAGAATTCAAACAACAGTCAAGGAGCCGTGCAGAACAATTCATAAAATAGAAACAAGGTAAGGAAATCAATTTTGTCAGTGATGGTCTACTGTACTTGCACTATGGTCTGGCACAGGATGCTTACCAGCATGTACTAACTGGATGCAGACTGTTGGAAGAAAACACCACAACATGCAGAAAAGTATCATATGCAAAATATTCATTTTCTTCCAAGCGATCACAACTTATCACACATACAAAAATTCTGTACTCATGGAAGATTATATCCTAACTTGACTCTTAAATTTAATTTACACTTACTTTCATTTATTTTATGTTTTGTGTTTTGTTGGTAATAATTAAAGCTAAATGCAGTTTCACTAAAGAGTTTATATTGGTTAGAATTAGAATCCAATCCTGAAAAAATCATGCTTTATTTCAAACTCACCTAATATGATTAGACATGCTACCTTTCAACCTCCTTTGCTTTTTTGCCTAAAGTTGAAGACTGAAATTCTTCCCTCCCCCCTCCACACAATATAACAGATCACACGCGAATTATTTTAAACCATTTATATTTTGATGGCTAAAAATTAACTTGTTTTAAACAAGTAACACCATCACAATAATCATTATTCTTGCGCAGTGACAAAATTTAGCTCCTAAACTTTAGTGAAGGGAATGGCAAATAAAATACTTTAAAACCCATACTTACACATCATCATCATATGTGACGTTCATGAGCTCATTTACCATAAAAGCATAACCATATTCATATTCCTGCATAATTTTACCAAAATCACAAAGTTCTGAATTGGAAATCTCTTCTCTCTTGTGGAACCTGCATGACATCCCCGCCAACAGCTGCTGAACCTCCCTCCTAAAGCGAAATCGAATTTGGTACAGGCATTGCCAAGAGTAAGATCTTTGATGGTCACAGGCATCTTGTAAATCTGGCCACCTTATGGACAAAAGACAGACAGTTAACCATCCCTTATAACAAACATACAGTAATGAATACGAAGGAAGAGTTTCTTCCACTTAAAATATACCGAACAAAAAAAACTGCCCATTTAAAGGAACTGTATGAAGATGGAACTCAAGTATACCTATAATTAAACCATCCTGTGGATATGTTATCTGGCAACTTGATATTATTATATCTCAGTTGATGACTGTGTCTCAAATCCAAATGAAACCCAGATGAGAAATATCTGACCATTAAACGAAAATAAATTTCAAATATGTTTAAAGTAACTATTCTTGTTGTTTCATGTTACTAGCTGCATACACGATGAATAAATGGCAAATATCAAGCCAGCAAGAATCCTGGACATGAAGTGCACTCATAGAGTTTCAAGGAAACTTTAAAATAATTTACAATAAAAAAAAGTTTTCCAAGAACATAACAGTTTTATATGAGGGAGCCTTGAAATTGCTAGGATTCAAGCCATGATTCAAAACTGTTTATGCTCATATTGAGTTTCTGCAACAACAAAATTGTCACAAACACTAAACATTAAGAGAACAACACTTGGACAACACTGAAAATTAATTTGAACATTTCCTTCTGAACACAACTGGTTCAAGAACTTTTTAATGATGACAGAGAAACGACGATGAAATTCTGTAAATATATTTCTTTAGACATTCAGACAGAATGGCAGGTATACTGAGGAACCAACCATGGCCTGTGATTTGTTTATTATTGATTTATTTAACCCTCTGGAGCCAGAATTAACTGTCCACAGTCCTGTGCAAAAGATGTGGGATTTAAATGGCCACCCATTACTTTGCATGTACCTGGCCAATGACTTCAGTGGCTGTTTAATTTTCCCAGCATCACACTGCATGTGTATTATAGTCGACTTTCAGCACTGAAGGGTTAATGATGTTTGCAACTGTTCAGAGTATATACTGTTCATTAAACATGTCACAGGAACAACTAAGCATACAGTTGTCAACAAGCATAAAAAATTATGAACAGTTCCCAACTAATGATTACATACATAAAGTTTGACAGTACACACATATATTAAGTAACCTCACATTTCACAAGTATGTAATCCTGCATTACCATGATCAGTGTTTTAATTCAGACCCAAATTAACATCAGCTCATGTTTACTAACTTCACAACACCTGCATGACCTGTGGTTCTAAAAGCAATAACTATAAACCATGTGGTCTTATGGAATGTAACATCACACTCTGCTGGACACCTACTAACATTTCTGAGAAACCTGTGACCTCCCTGTAGATCAAAGACAACAGAAGACAGAAATCTTCATAACACTTAATGCTCTAATAACTGTAAATTTCTTTGTACTTATACTGACCTGAATAAAATTACACCAACTCAGCGGCAGAGGAAACGGTTTTTAATTTTGTTTAAAATAATTACTTTAATTAATATCCAATTTTAGTCCACAGAGAATAAAAACAAAAATGGCTTGGCACCTGTGACCACATTTAAGGGATGTAGCAACTCCAGCAAGAATAAGGGTAGGCAGGAAAGTAGGTGAGTCATTCTATGATAAAGCAGAAGAGAGGTACCTAGTATGAATTCAGAAAACACATTCCATAAGTACAGTCAAGCTGAGCCTGTTACTGTTTCCAATCCAATACAAATGTATATTACAGACAGTGCAGTAAATCTGTTAAAGGCCTTTATATGTGTATTTGTTATAGAACAGTGTCATGTATGCAGTGCAATAGTATTGTACTGTATTCTGTACAATAGCCAACTTAGATACACGAGAGTATGGAACTAACAGACAAAGTTATATACAAATACACCAGACACGAAGGCAAAAACACTGATTATTACCAGTAAGCAAATAAACAGACAGAAGAAACACGTGATGGAATGGCGTGGAGTGCTATACAGGTATTCATAAACAAACATAAAAGAACAACAGAAAACAGTATCAAAGGTTGCTTGTAATCACCAGAAAAAATAATAATTTCCCACAATGTTGTGCACAAAGATCATTTTAACAAATGCGTTATTAACACCACAACCAACAGTCTCGAAATGAAAGAGAAAAAAATGTCAATCATACAAAACCTTCTACCATTTATGAAAGAATACCTATATTTTCCATGGAACAGAAAATGTGTTGGTAGTTCTAAAAGAACCACGAGACCTTTGTGGATAAACGATGATACAAATTGAAGGTGTAAAGTCATTCCTGTCCAAACAATGAAAGCATACATGGGGAAAAGAGGCACAGTTCCACTCATTCATAACCTTTGCACTAGAGTGAGGTCAGTTAGATGGAGGACGTGCCAATCAAAACAAAATGCTGATCATAAGGGAGATACTGTCAGTGATGAAACATGGGTCAACAACAACCTAATATGCACAAAGTGCTGGCAAGATGGTTATGTTACGGGAATTCGAAAAACAGCTAACTTTATCACATGTCAGGGACACCAATGACTTACTACCCAGTGGCAAATTAATATATGTCAGGTTTTGCAACAGGGAATTATCATGGCCAAATAACAGTAACAATTCTGAGAACTGCAGTCTATACACTGTACCCCAATGTCGTCCCTGCCTTAGATACCACACCACATCACTGCATCCAAAGTGACAAAACACTGACACTATACTTTCAGAACACAATTTCTATACCCTCATTCTCCTACTGAAGTCAGAGATAAAGAGAGATAAGACAGAATTTTGTCAGGCCTCTGGCACACTGTTAGCCCTCCTCCAAAAACGTGTGACTTAAAGCCCAAGAACTTGCGTGGTCAAAATAAAAAGGAACAAATCTGTCACTGCAAAAGTTACTTCAGACTGCAAATGCTGCCTAGCTGGAGATAACAATGGGATGCTTGTGCTGCACGTTATAGACGAATTAATAATCAGCCTCAATTCTGAAAGTGAATAGTGCACTCGAAATGACAGAGACAATGACAGCATTTTTTTTTTGTAAAGCTGAGACGGAACGGGTGTTCTTAGACCCAAAAGAAAACAAGCTATGAACCGTGGTAATAATAGTACACCTCGCAACAAAAATAAATCCACTTACTGTCCTCCCATTACTTTAACGTCACGATCACAGCCGCGGCCAAACTAGAGTTCCACTTATTTGGCTCGTGTATTTTCAACGCTTTTAGGGGGAACTTACCGCTGAAAGAACTTCGTTTTCCATAGCTTGTTACTGCCACTTACTAAATTTCTAAATTTTCTACACGTTAAACCAAAGTTGCACACATCTACGGTGGATAATACTTCACTCTGAAGAATATATTCTAAAATCTCATTTGGGAGATACGACACAAACACACCAGCAGCCATTACTTGAGACGTCTAACCCGCAGCGTAATTTACGGTCACATTTGATCTGTGGCCTGAAACCACAGAACAAACCTCTGTTCTATGATCTGTGCTCTATTTTGACAGCTACGCCCACAGATTCATACGATTGACGTTCTGATCACGGATTACATACACGATCTCGCAAGTGTCAACAAGATTTGTAGTTCTCTACCAAGACACGTTGTAAAGACCGTGTTGCTATACTCCAGATGTGCCATTATTGGTCAATCGTAATCCGTGATTGGTCACTTACACCCCGGGAGACTTGAATGTTCAGATTTGAGGTTCCTCACAATCGTTGCTAAAGAGTTTTCTTCCGCGATGTCATTTGCGAACCAATTAAACGACGACACGGCGGAACATCACAGCTGATTCGCACTGTGCTGCCTCATGTTCTGTCACCTGGGCATTATGACCAATGATGTGGCTAATGGGGGGGTCTAGATATTACATACATCTCATACACAGAGCAGTCCAAAGTTTTAGGTCTGTTTTTTTTTTTAAATCGAAGACACATACCTCTTTATTCAAAATAAGCTCCATTGGCATATATACAGGCTTTTGTGCTGTCATACAGTTTCTAAAGAGCTGTCGAAAATTTCTCTTTTTGGACCTTCTTTAACTCATCAGTTACGGCTTCTTGGATCTCAGCAACATCTGCAAAGTGGAGTCCTTTTAACTTCATTTTCAACTTGGGAATAGAAAATAGTCTGGCGGAGATAAAACTGGAGAGTACAGGGGGTGATAAAGGGTTGTAACATTTTTTGGGTCAAAATTGGCAAACACTTGCAGCTTTGTGGGTGGGTGCATTATCGGGCAACAAGAAAAAATCTCGACAGCAGAATGCAGCTGAACGAACCTGCTGAATGCGTTTCAGGAGGCGATCAATTACTCCTTCATAAAATTCTGCATTTACTCTTTTTCACCCTGGTATGAATTCTTTGTGCACTGTGCCTTGAGAGTTGAAAAAAATAATCAACATGTTCTTGATGAGGAACCTTTGGAATTTCAAGTTCTTTGGCCAAGGGGATGTCTCACCAACCCATTCAGAACTCTGTTGCTTTGTTTCGGGGTCATATGCAAAACACCAGGTCTCATCTCCCATAAAAATTTTGTTAAAAATTTTTTTTTCTGCATTGGCCATCGCGATAATGTCTTGGCAAGATGTGACTCGATCTTCCCCTTCCTCAGGTGTCAAGAAGTGTGGAACAAAACGTGCACACAACTTTCTCTTTCCCAAATCCTCTTTCAGAATCTGAAGAACTACAGTCTTGGGGATGTTCAAAGATTCTGCTATCATTCTTGATGTGACTGAGCAGTCACTTTTGACCAAATCAGCAAACAGCAACAATGTTTACCTCAGAGTCGATTTTGGATGGCCACCTTTCTTGCCAACTTCTTCCAGCCTTCCATCTCGAAATCAATTTGATTGGTTCAGAGCCTCATTTCTATAACCCTTTTGCACCAAAACTAGTGTTTCTGTCGCAGACAGACCAGCTTTGAAACAAAATTTTATGGAAACTCTCTGTTCATTTCCACCATCCATGACGTATAAAGAACACTGACTTTACAAGACAAGTTATAACTCGTATTGTCGAAGATACACAAATGAAACTCGGTGTGCGAACGGAAGAATGTTGATAGTACTTAGTTGGTTGACTGATAGATCACTCTAGTTCTGTTATTTAAAAAAAAAAATCAGTCCTAAAACTTACGGATCGCACTCTGTACATACTTACACATACATCATAGATCCAAGTTTTCAAGAATGACAGTAGGATCTGGAAGTCATAACATACAAAATATGCGTAACATACTGAATTACCCAACAAAACATTATAAATATGTCATATACAGAGTTATGAGTAATTCTGAAACAAGAATTTGCACAAATTAAGCATAATCTTAACGCTACTTTAAATTGTGCCGTTTCGTTCCTAAGACTTGTGAGACTAATCGGCAGCTCCATCTATAACAGTAAATACCACCTTCAACAGGACCACAAAAAATGTTCTCCCCGAACCCTCCGAACAAAACTATACATACAATTCCAAAGAGCCATTCTGTAATCCAGATACAGCTAAGTGAAGCGGGTGTTAAGTAGGCAATCTGTTGTAAATAAAAACAAACAAACATACAAACAAACAAGTCAGTGAAAAAGGGTTCTACCCTAAAGAATGTCTTGCTTCTGTAATGCCAATACACATTCCTGCATTTAAATGATATATTTTATCGCTTCAAAATTTACAGTAAAAAAGACAATAAATGATAAAGATATTCAGAATGTAATATCACAGATTCAGGAGAGGCATCAAGCACAATAAGACATGGAAATATGTTTACAACTAAGAACAATCTACAGACATGTCTACTGCTAATACATATTTTTATGTGTATCAATAAAAATACATTACAGGAATGTTAGAAACACAAGAACTTTACACCACAGCTTTTATACCTTCATCAGTCAACATTACATTTCTAATGCCTGAATGTTTTTAGAATGACATATAACAGCTAGCTTAAACCTAAAGTTTCATATGCACAGAAAATGAAATACATGGTCATTTGAATATTTCTTTACTCATACATCATAGGTATGTGTATCTAAACCGTAGTACATACAGTGAATTACACATCTCACTTGTTCTTTTATCTAAACCAGTGTATATTGTTGCAAATTCCAAATGACATACCAGAAGGAGATACCGAACTTGAAGACAGAAGACAATAAGATAAATATATTAATACAACTACAGACATGTGCCTTCTTTTGTAATTCAGGATCAGAAATAGTGTACCTAATACAACAAAAAACACTGTGTTCTGGGACATGCCATGTAGCGTGGAAGAAATTCACCATTGTTTTTAACAAACCTGCTGCCTCCATGTTCAGGGTAGGAGCTCCACTCTTTTCCTCCCCCATCTTTCTACAGGCTTGCATAGAATCCTGCCACAGTCAACCCTGTCCTTATACCAATAGGTTATAAGCATAAGTCTTATTGTTCTACCTCCAAACACCGACAATTTCAAGCAAATACCAACAAATGCTCTATATTACAATGTAAAGTTTTTGCAATTAAAGCACTATATGTGTATAAAATGTAGATGAACCAAGTTAAAATTGTAATAAATGCTTTTAATACAATTTTACTTTATTTCATCTATTTATAATCTACATTTTATACACACATTTATGTACACTCCCTGAGGATGCCCCAAAAGGGTCGAAACATATGGGAGTTGTAGTTCTTTAATTGTAAAATTACATTTTAATATAGGCATTTGTTGGTTATTTTCTGAATTTTAACAATTAGTTCACAGATATGAACACCCTAAAAACTGACAAATTTCTACCAGACTACATTGTATCATATCCCAGAAGAGGGGTAATAATCACAGTTAATTCCACTGTACCACACTCAATATTCTCTCTACATAATGGTTGAATGGATAGAAAACACCCCTTTGATCCACACGTTTTGATACGTGAGGAATGAAATATGTTTGAATCCAAGAAAAATAATTAATTACAGTAGTCTGGATGAAAATTACTATAATTTTGGAAATTATTCATAATCAAAAAATGTTTGATGGTATCAACTAGCAAATAATCTTAATTACTTTTAAGTGTACCGCTACAGCAAAGATGGAGATAAAGTTTTCCTATACCATGAAAAGTAGAGGACCAGCAGACAAAGGTCCCTGTTGTCTTAAATTCTGCAGTGGATGGAAATGAGTGGTCAGTTGCAGTACTAACACAGTCCATTATCATGCGAAACTTTCTTGTAGATCTATTCTGAATTTCAATATTAGGGACCTTATTACACATTGCTCCCTCACTGTAGTACAAACTGGATATTTCAGTCACAAGAGCTTACCAATGAGAGTCAGTATGTAAAACATAGCTATTTCTGTAACTGTGTTTACGGGTCACAATTGTACTAATAAAGTTTACGTAAACCTTGCACTTAAGCAGTGCATCTGTCACTGCTGAGTTGATGACCGAACCATTTAGCCATGTTCAGAACCCAAATGCTCTGCTATGTTTACTCCTGCCCATACATTTTTGCATCCTCTGTATAATAAGTGATTTAATTGTTAAAGGTTTCTGTCCATTTGTTTAAGGATTTCCTCTGCCTTAACTTATAATCCACTGTCCCTCATAGAAAAAATAAGTAAATATTTCACTGCATTTTAGAATAATCACACAATATAGGAAAAGAGTAAAAGTGTATTTCATATTATAGATTTTAAATGGGATATAAAATTTTTATATTCTAATTATTATCACATACAAGCAATACTGTAATGCATTCTGTATTAAAGATAACAGCAGTATCTGCATAACTCTATTTGCAGATTAAACACATTTATACTCCACAATTTCTATGCTTTTTCTTTAGTAGTATCTCATGGAACTGATGGTGAGAATATGAGGTTTAAAATTATTCAGGTATAACAGTCACATCAAATCACACTCAGCACCTCAATATACCCACCTTCTGGCAAACATCTTTTAAGTGAGAGATGTAAAGAGTTACACATATTTCATATAACTTATTACGCATGGATGCCTGACACAATGCAGCAATTTTCTTACACATGCAACCTCCACCTTGAGATTTTTAGCTTACAAGAATTTTGTACTAACATGATTCTGTAAGAACCTCATTCTTTTATCATGAATAAATGATAATGAAATAAACTGTTGAGGAAGGGG
>Ga0123354_10001650_pt1 | contig 27785 bp, 8 predicted proteins | sample TergutLab28metaG_2_FD_97872 | JGI IMG/M metagenome (GOLD analysis project Ga0123354, IMG submission 97872) | Labiotermes labralis P4 segment gut microbial communities from Petit-Saut dam, French Guiana - Lab288 P4 | ecosystem: Host-associated > Arthropoda: Insects > Digestive system > Gut ... | reverse complement strand
CTTTGTACAAGTTGCGTGTTGTGGCAGCATGCCGTGTTGTGTAATGTTATGTTGCGAAGAGTGCCCTGCTACGGATGTGCATTCTGTGCTTCGTTGCGTGATACGCAACGAAGCACAGAATGCACATCCGTAGCAGTTCAGGGTGTTGACCACCCACTCCATCTACCGCCTAGGTTAAAGAAAGAGTATAGCTATAACTCTACTCCATCTGTAGGTCTTCGTGATCTGTTCTAGGGCAGACTTTATCTTTTTGTATCTGTGTGTATATAAATGTATAAAAACACACACGTTTCTTTACGTACAAACACACATTCCATATAATTATTGCAAAGGAAGTCGTTCCTTTTATTACAAAATATTTATTGCTTGTTATTTCTGTTAAAAGAAATAGATTATTTCTTGCGTCTGTTTATGTATTTTAAAGATAAGTGGTCTGAATACACAACATTTCCCCCAAATACAAAAAGTAACCAACAACTAAACAGCTTCGGAAAGAATGCCCTTAAATCTAACAGGAGAACTGTACTTATTAACATACGGCATGCGAGGATGTGTACCTTACCTTGTTGTACTTAAAATTTGATATAACAAATCGTATTAATATCATAATTTAATACTTTTAAAAATTGCAATTCTCATAAATTTGCAAATGGAACGATGTAATAACCATATATCAGTCAGTGACTCTCAAATAATTAAGCAATGGCCCCCTGTCCTGCTTGAAAACAGGCTGCTTCTAAGGTATTTACTGGGGATACTGTGGAAATTACCAAGTAACTCAGTCCCCATATGCGGTAACTGGCCGAAGTGCGAAACTGGTATATCGTAGGTAAACCGTTTTGTATGGATTTACAGCGATTCGGCTGACCCCAGTGTCCGCGCGGTCCTAAGGCCTGGATCTACGGCCGCTCGCTTGCGTGGTTTGCAGTTTCGAAACCTGCAGGAGCATGGTAGTCTTTCTCTTGTAAATGTTGTGTGTTGTCAAGTAGAGGTCTCTGCATTCAGTCGATCACTAGTCAAGTGCGGTGTGTCTGTGATGGTGAAGCTTCGATCATGAGGAAACCTTGGCTCAGTAGGGGCTATTGCGCCGTGGAATAGAGATACATCTGCATTATGACTCCTAATAAGTTTAGATGTATAGAGTTCATTAGATATATACGTACGAAATGACTTGTATCGTTGTGTAAATGTTTAATTGGTCAACGCATACTATTCATGCAGGCCAGTATGATGAATTAAGACTGATTATAATTAAAACTAACCATTCGGAATAAGCCAAAAATGGGTGGAAAAAAAAATGCATGTTGCAAGTTTCTCTAACGTTTTATCTCAAGGTATATGTTAATAAAGTTTATTTATAAAACGTGTTGCTATAACTCGTATCGGGTTAAGAAAGTTTAGAAAAGCGACTACCAGTTTCTTAACGATTTTTCTTCCGTCTGTCAGTCCGTTTGTGTTTTCCAATGAACAGTTCGGCTCTAGGTGAAAGGTTTTGAGTGAAATTTTAAGTTACAGACTTCGTGAAAATCTTTAAAAGGAATTTCCAAGTTTTTACAATATTGGACGATGAGATAAGGCACGTTAGGTGAAGTCCTCAGTACGTTTAGATACCTCACTAAATTACGAATGGAATAGAAAATGTTTCAAATAAAATTTAAATAGAAAATCAGAACACATTTCTTAAGAATATATATATGTATTTTTTCGACATAATTACGAAAAATACAGCAGTGACAACTAGGCCATAGATGGTCGAAAAAAATTTAGTGCAAAGGAGATTTGGTTTGCTTTCCAGTAAATTAAGACAGAAATGCATAATGTAGTGATATTTACTTAGTGTAATTTTCCGACCGGATGAAATTTTGAAGGCAAGATGAATTTCGCATGAAGAATACTTGGCGCAGTAACACGTGGTTCTAACACTTAATATATATTGCTATTACTTATAGTGACATAATAATATGGAACCACGTATTGTAGATGGAAACTTGATGTAATATAACGTCATATTTAATGACGTATACTTCGTGCGGTGAATAACCGCACCTTTCTACTTAGGGATATTTTTCCTGTTATTAAATTATGCATAATTACGGAAAATAAAAATTGCAATTATATAATTTATTAAATACTTTTATGTTTAGGAATATGAAATTTGGTATATGGGTAGGATATGGGTAACCCTATAAATTGTGTAAAATAATATTTTTTAAATTGTAAATTAGGAAACATTTCGTTGAACTGAAATTTTGAGGTAATGGGTCTGTATGAACGATAAGTTTAAAGAAATCATTAGATGTGTAGTAATAGGAGATATAAGAACATAACCTAATTGCAGTAAAACATGCTATGTACAAATTGGGAATAGAAGGAGATAGTGTAATCCCAGTTGATAATATGATATTAGCAAATGAGGACAGTCCCGGGTGCAAATATCCAAAACCACCTCAGTTTTAAGTTATATATACTTTTCCTGACTTCTTTTCTTCAATGTTCATTTCAATTAACAAAAAGAATAATATTGTTTTGTTTATTTTTTAATTCCATTTACATCATAATTTCAAGTAAAAGTATGAACATATTTTCTTCAGTCGTTAAGCGGTAGAAGGAAATTACGACATATCTCGTCCATGGAATTCAAATCGAAAATCTGTGTGATTCGTTTCGATCGAATTTCGTAATGGACAGAAGTATACCAACAGGCTAGGAGTCACTTCGTTGTGGCTTCCTCAAAGCCTGTTTAACAGCGGGAGTTTTATTGTCATCTTCTATTTTCAGGAGTGGCAGGAAAGAGAGTGCCATAACACTGAAGTGATAAGTGGCCCTATGATAAAGCTCTGTTTCGACGAAGGAGTCTGGAGCGCTGGTAGAATTATAATTGGTAGGGGAAAGAAAGTGGCCAGAAGAGCAGATCTTTAGCACACTGTGACCGCCGCCACACATCCTGCGTGAACTACGTTGAAATTGAACATGTGTGTCCTTGGTGAGAAACCGTACGGTAAACGCCCGAGGAAAGTATATTAGCCTCGGATAAATATTTCTGAAGCCTACCGTATATTTCATTTTTACCATATTTGAGGCGTGAAGGGGGAAATACCACGTAAGGGCAGAGGAGTGAGCTTGGGATGGGAAAATGGTCCTAGCATTTTGTTTCACAGTGAAAACGTACCAGGGTCAGACATTCATACTCTTCACCATCAAAGGTTCGCTGTTTTATCTGATTACAGTAACATACTGTAGATTCAGGAGAAATGTATGCTATATGCAAACTGCACGTCAGATGCTACATTCAAAGGGAAGTCAGCACAGTACACGGAAATGCTAATTTACGTTCACGATCAATCTAGGTGTCAGAATCGTATCGTTTTTCGTTCACGAGGTAAAAAGATAGCTCTCAAGCCAGTCGAAGGGTATATCTGTTTTGGTCGAAAGGTATTTTTTGTGTTTGCAATTTGCATCCCCGTCAGTAACATAACACTGCAAATTTGATCAGACATGCGGTTGCAAAATCCTACTTGGTCTGCTTGATTGAAGTTACTTTGTTTTCACACTTATCCACCAACATATTTAGCCAATCAGTTTCGATTAACACGTTATTTACTCTTTTCTCTAAGCATTGAATTTCGATTACCATGTTTGTAACGGGTCTCTGCTCTTACCGTATCCGCTCAAAATTTCTAGCTGTCATTCTTCTTATTCTGACAGCGATTTTTGTATGGATAAAAGGATCAGCTGTCCCGTAGCGTATTAATGTCCTGCGTCGTCGGTGTTCTGACGTTGCCAATTCATGCCCCGTTCTGGGTGCCAACGAGATCACCTTTGTCTCTTAGACCTAATATTTAACTAAACGAATATTTGTTCAGGATGATGGGAAGGGCAGATGTTCACACAGGGAATATAGTGTGAAGTGATGCTGTGTAACGCACAGCACGATCATTCAGTCTGTATATGGCGACGGACGTGCATTTGATACGTAAAACACCGAGACGACAAAAAAAACTGCATCAAAACAGCTGACAAGGAAAGCCTGTGTAATTTTTCACTCATATGTCCATATAATTTAGCTGACATCGATTTATTCATAAAGAAGTTAAAAGAATATCAGAATATGATTTACGTAAAGTTACGAAGTGTTAATTTGCCTGCTACATTGGCAACAAAAATAATTCACATTGCTGAGGGATTGGTGGATGATTTGATTAAAACAATGAAATATAAAAAATTTTTACGTTAGTGTTTTTTCCAATGTTAGTTACAGATATAAAGAATGATATGTGATATAGGTATGGAAAAATTGTGGTAAAACATAGTTAACTAAAACATTAATTAATATACGCCATGCACAATTATTTTGTTGTATACGAGGCTACATGTTTCGATCTTTTTAAACGGTCATCGTCAGCCTTCTAACAGATCGAGTCAACATGTACACAGCTTCTGTTGACTCGATCTTTTAGAAGGCCTCAAGATGACCGTTTAAAGGTCGAAACATGTAGCCTCGTATAAAATAAGATAGTTGTGCTTGACATATATTAATTAATGTTTTAGTATATTCCTAGCGCATCGTGATGTCTTCCATCAAAAAATTGTTAACACCAGATTGTTGTAATTTTACTTAACTTAAGAATTTGAATAACGAAAGGTTTATTGCTTGATAAACAATGTAGACAATACACGTATAAATCAACATTGGGGCGCGTTCAAGCACCGAGTGTTGCCAAAGAAAAAAGTCTTATATACTCCGTGTTTGTGTTTGTAGCCTTAGGCTTCCAGAATGCAATGCGCATGCGTCTTTTCGCCATCCGTGTTCTGCCCGGTTCTGCAACATTTTTCCGCATTATCTCATAAAGGGCACGATTTTCGGAAAAACGTTACTGAGCGTACAATGTTTATTTTTATTCTCTCAGACATTTCTAATTCAAAGAGGAATTGAGCGATATATCATAAATGTCATAGTTCGTCATGTCGAGTACCTTTTATGCTTGTCAGGATAACGGAAATCCTCGTAGGCCAAGAAGGATATTATACCTGCTGGTCGTGTATGGAAACGGATATGCCCAACTAAAAACAGGAATAGACTAGTACATTCATGTTGGCTGATAATCTTGCACAGTAGACATCATTGAATGAATAGATATACATATGTATAATAAAGCACACAGCAGCTGCCAGTAACTTAAAAAAATGGCCCAGTTAGCACAGCAGCTAATTTAAGCACAGGGAGGAGGAGATTCAGGTCCAGATATAAGGGGAAATTTTGACTCTCACTTTCCTTCCAAAGTGAGGAAGGAATGTCCTCCTTTTTGTCACAGTTGCATCTCTGTCTCCCAGTCCGTAGGCTAGTTACTATGTGAACTGAGCGACATGGCTAGTTACAAGCATATATTTCTATGTTAAGTGGGTCCCTGTCCCCACCGCATAGCGCGTCCTTAGGTTTCGGATGGAGGAACAGCCTCAAATATGTACGGTAGATGCGAATATATTGATTTATCAGTCGCAGAGAGTCGAAAAGGGGTGGTCCTCCGGCTTGGGTGTTAGGCGAAGTGCTAACAATTCCTCATCTAAAAACTGTCCTTGTTACGAAAAGGATACATGTGTCTCGGGCCTGGACTGACCCTTTGGTACAATCTCAGCAGTGGAGAACCGAATGAGATTTGGTACATGGAATGTGAGGAGCCAGTATAGGTCAGGTTCACTTACAGCAGTAGCCAGGGAATTAGCAAGGTAAAAAATAGATTTATTGGGTTACAGGAAGTCAAGTGGGAAGAAGGGGGCAAGGTAGGTAGAGCGAATTATATTTTTTTGTATAGAGAAAAAGCTGGATCTTCAGGAAGAGGGGTGGGGGTTGGCCTGGACTGGATTGATCTGACTTAGGATAGGAACAGGTAGCGGGCACATGTAAACCCGGTAATAAACCTTCGGGTTCCAAAATTGCACTGAATATCTTTATTATCTTAGAACCAGTTATCTTCTCAAGAAGAATTCTGCTCCATGGATTAAGTAAGTATAGGCGTATATTTTGAGCTTTTTAATATTTAAGAAATTGGTAGGATGCATCAAAATTACAGAACTAAGAAATGTAGGAACGTTGTTGCGTGAGGTGAAAGGAAGCAGGAGGATCACGTGATTAAGAGAGCAGAAAGAGGAAAGACAACAACATTTTGCGCCTCGCGTTGTCACAGCAGTTGCAATGTGGGTTGGTAACGCTACACCAGAAACTAAAAAAGGCATCCGTGACATAAACAAACCCATCATCTTCCACAGCCAAGGAAATGAAAGCAACAACATCAGCCAGGAAGACTATGGCGACCGTCTTTTGGGACAACACAGATGTGATCCTTGTAGATTTGCTTGATTGTGGTGACACTTTACCTGCTGGGTGTTACAGTGTTACACTTGAGAGGTTACGGCAGGCAAATCTTCTCATACAGGCCGGCTTGCTAAACCAAGGTGACAGCAAATTTCATGATAACACCAATCCCTATACAGCCAAGCTGCCAACCTAACAAACGGACATGTGAATGGTTACAGTACTGCAGCTGAGAAGTTATGGTACTCCCTCTTTGGAATTCCGATCTCGATCAATAATTTTCATCTTTTTGTACTGATTATGACGCACCTGGTTACTTACCGCTTTACAACTGACGCCGACAGAAGCGAACTGTCACTCCCTGGCTATAGACATTTGACAACTTTTTCTTCCAACATCGGGATACAAGCTTTGTTGTTAGGGTGGGATAAATGCGTAAATATTTACGTTGACCATATGGCCCGGTATTTACCATCTGTTAAATATATGGCATATATACATCGAAATCAGAAAACATTCTCGGCATCTGAGTGTTACTTAATGCATTTTTGAACTCTTTTTTGTTCAAATTCCACAATCCATTAAAATAGTTGTATTCAGACATGATTTCAGCGGAGTATATAGAAGTTCACCCGGTTAACTAAAACTTCATGATAACGCACACAGGCTTTTTTTTATCTCAATAATTTTATTGCAAAATGAATGTATATTAAACGGAACACCGTGTATGTCCACACTCTAGTGGTTTATAAGTAAAATGCTCCACCCACGAACAATTGATATGGAACTTGCTTTAGTCCTGGTAAATGTATTTTGTTCAGATATTTCTTGAAAAGCGTCAATCTCGACAAGAATCTATTGTTGTTTTCTTCAGATTGTCAAAATTAATGCTTTGTTTTAATGTTTTTTATGGCTTCTGTACGGTTGTTTTTGGTAACATATACCATCGACTTGTAGTAATGACCTGCATATAGTGTGGTGTGTAGCGGTCGTGACGTAAACTGAGATATTGTTAAATCATTTTTTTCCAATGCCGCAAAAGCCATTAGTGGGCTACAGCCTCCTCATTATCGATGCTTCACGATCACACTCAGACACACAACACTCGGTAGGACTTCTTCGGACAAGTGAACAGCCAGGCGAAGAGACCTATACCTGACAACAAACATCATTCACAGCAGAGTGACATCCATACCACCAACGGGATTCGAACCCGCAATTCCAGCAAACCAGCGACAGCAGACCCACGCTTTAGACCGCGTGGCCACTGTCTTCGGCGTTTCATCATTTACCGTATAAAACTTCAGGATGGTCCATCTCCGAACCGAAATTAGAGGCAGGGATTTTTGGAATATGAATTAGAAATCATACCCACTGCATAGCGATGTTCGGTAAAGTGTTAGAGCATTTCTTTTAAAGAGACAAATATAGAATCCTTCCAAATTTTAACTACTCATGTTTCATTGGACCTCTCCACTTTCTCTCATTAACCATTGTAAACCTACTACTATAAACTTAAGAAATTCTGTATTTTCCACGACTGTGTATTTATTTGTTTCATGCGATTCTTCAAAAAAATAACAACCGTTTCCCTAACGAGCACTAATTTGTTTGTTTTTACAGTAGATGCAGTCTCTTTGAGTGAGGAAAGGAATTTTTAAACATAAAATATATGAAAGTCGATAATTGAAAGGTTAAACTTCACGTAACATTGTCTGAAACATAACTGTTAAGTAACATATAATTCACGATCACTGAACTTCGCCCAGTATTGGCTGTAATTTCTGATTCTTATTTAATAAGTAACCCCTTTGAACTTATGCGTCCATTCTCTGTCGAATCTTTTCCTTCATACAAAAGAGAGAAATCTCAGACTTCGGTCTTGTTACAGTCTCACTGTCACTACCTTCTCTTGCCCTTTCTTTCCTTTTGTTGGTGACGAATGTCCTCTCTTGATGTCGCTTGAAAAACAACTGAAAATTGAAAGAGTGTTCCCCTCAAGCTCTGATGCTTCAATGGCAAAGTGAATTCGCAGAAAACATCAGTTTCTTTCCTGCCTTGTGCAAACAAGGAATAAGCTCTCTATTTATTCTCACACACAAATTCTGTTTGTAACTTGGTGTTTGACTTGATATTTTAAAGAAAGTAAGACGACGGCTACTTATTTATTACAACAAACAAGGAGAAAACACGGGCGTTTTTTGAAATCAGGCCTGATATTGGCCAGTACTGGTAATGAAAACGGACACCTTTTAATAAACAAGGAGTTTTTGGAAAACCCACAGTTTTGTGCTTTTCATGAAATGCATCAGTATTCATTGGAGAAGTGAGTAAAGGAGTTTAAGTTAATAAAGATATGGTTTGATTATTCCTTTAGGTGTGAGACGTCAACTAATATGGAGTCCAACAGTACTGTGTTTCTTCCAAAAAATCAAGCATTCACCTGTGTTCCATATTCGGAGGTGTTAAAATATAAGGATTGTTTCACACGCAGTTGTAGGCTCCTGGCTAATACCCATTACTTTATCTCCATAATTCTTAGGTATTGCTGTAAAAGAAAAAGCTACACATATATTCCCATCGGCGATATATTGATATATGTTCCACAAAGCATTTTGGAATATTGATTCTCATACGGGTTTTTACCCAGTTATTCTTATTATCAAGAATTTCTGTAGCTTTACCAGTGACCAGACGGTCGATAAATATTGAATATTTACAGTAGTCTGTCATTAAGCCTTATTCTGAATCAGTCTAAAACTTTCAGAACTTAGCGCTCTAACTCTCTCGTCCCATCGCCTCGATCTTCGACGTACTGCATCGTTTTAATATTTTGAAGCAAATTTTCTATGCTTTCCTCATACAGAATTAAATGTGATGAATATGATTTTTTCCAGGTCTAATTTCTCCTGGGTTTGTGGTATTTATGTAGTCTACGTTGTAGTATGGCTGATCTCAGGGGCCGCGCGTTTTAAGTCGTAGGTCTGAGGCCGCTCGTCGGAGGCATGGATGTTTGTCTTTTTGAGTTTTGTGAGTTGTAAGGTAAAGGTCTCTGCATCGGGTTGATTACTCGCCCAGAGCAGTCATATCGAATGTGGTGTGTTTGATTGTGACAACGAAGCCCCGTAAAGGGACTTTCAGTTGAGACAACCCCGTTGTGAGGTATATAATTATAAAATATAAGTAAAATGTAGTCAAACACAAATATATGATTTTATTAAGATGTATTCTAACATGATTTCTTTCAACGACATGTTTCGGTTTTAGTTATGAGCCATCTTCAGGTTGATTACGTTTTCTTAGTAAGGTAAAATATACAATTAGCAAGGCTCTTTTTAATGTTACCCATGAGATTGCGTATAACGTATATAAAATTTTGAAGTAAAATTGATTCCACTGTGAAACATTATTAAAATGTAATTAATGGAAGTAACATATTATTAGATTTATATTTATAATTTAACCTTACTAAGAAAAAATAATCAACTTGAAGATCGCTCATAACTAGAGCCGAAACATGTCGTTGAAATGAACAATGTAAGAATAGAGCTTAATAAAATAATAAATTTATTTGTGTTTGATTATATTTTGCTTATATTTTATAATCCCGTAAAGGGAGCTAATGACCCGGAATCAGGCCGAAGCGTCAGAGAAAATAAGCGTGTTGTGGAATTGTGATACTGCATCCTTCACAGCTGTAAATGTACCTACGTTAGTACTATTTATTTCTTATTAACTCTCGTACTCATATTATTGGAATATCCAAAAGGTAATCTGTATCTGGTTGTTAATTAAAACTTGTTAAAAACGTTTAATGCATTATGTGGGAAACTGATAAAATGTGCGCTCTGAGTGCTAACAAAAACTTCCTACATAGTGACATTTGCATTCACAATAAAATTACATGAACAAGCCGTTACTAAACAATTTGTGTAGAGTATGACAGTTTAATTAACGTGTAAGATTTTCTTGTTGTATTTATAATCCTTTGTAATGTAGAAATGCAGATGAAAATTCAGCGAATGAAAAATTAATAAACTAGCAGTGAGGTAATTTTCAATTACATAAAACAAGAGAGACAGAACGCACAACGTTATAATATAACTTTAGAATTAAACATTACAACTTCAAACCCAACATGTTGCGACTCTCTTAGGGTCATGTTGAGAAAGTAGGCATCCTTTATACATGTATAAAACCAAGATAACTTGTGAATAGTTTAAACTAAAATTGGGATTTGTTTCTGTTGGCTTGAATGTTATTTTACAGACAAAAATTTGAAGAAGTTGAATTACATATAGTTGATCTGTCCTCCCTCAAGATGACCCGGAAAGGGTCGAAACGTTTTGGAGTTGAAGTTTTGATGTTTTGCTTGCAAAATTATATAATAATACTGTGCGTTTTATTCGCGGAGTCTTATGTAATTGCTAATCCATTCACGGACATAAATAACGAAAAATTAGGTAGTTTTTTTTTATGCTGTTGCATAACTACAGAATCGAAGTTCTATCCCCCAAATTACGTATGTTTCTGTCCTGTCCGTTGAATCCAGGTCAAATCTCACTTCTACCAAGTTTCCCGCCCAGAGACCTCTAGGGGTAAACGGGCCGCAACTTGTTTTTGGCCCCTTCTGTTTAGTACAAAATATTCCGAAATATAATATGATATTAAATAATGTACGTCAGCACAACTACATAATTACACAAGGTAATTACATAAGCTACATCTTTCGACTATTGATCAGTCATCTTCAGGCCTATTTTGTCAATTGAGTCACAAGACGTTATGCACACACTTGGATTATCCCAAAGTGTGCATAGCATCTTGTGACTCAATTGACAAAATAGGCCTGAAGATGACTGATCAATAGTCGAAACATGTAGCCTATATAATTACCTTGTGTAATAAAGTAGTTGTGCTGACATACATTACTTAATATTATATTACGTTTATGAGTACATCGTGATGCCTCTGTTCAAATATTCCGAAATGTTACAGCTACAACACCACTCTTACCTACGTCTTTATGACTTCGTGTTTAGTTAATTAAACGCAAGAATGTTTTGCTAACATAGATATTTTAAGTGTCAACTTTGAGTTTGTTCAAAGTTAGCTGAAGATGTTGAAGGACCTATCTCTTTCGAAGCATGGATTTCATTAACCACTAACTACTGCCACGCTTTTCCAGCCATTTCGGTCTGTAGTAGGTATTGAATTCGTCGTTTGATCGAATAACGTAAAGGATTGAGGTTATGTTGCATTGCTTTAATGAGTTCTTGGAAGAAAGTTCAAATAACAAATTTCTTCTCAGATTTGCAGGGGAGAATTCGAAGATATACTCGAACGAATAGTCATGCTGAGCAGTAGCATCTTAAGGTGCCGTTAAGTTCTTCAGAAATGCCCTTCCATAAGAGAAGGAGACGTCTCCTTCAAGACTGGCATCCACTATCTTCGAGAAGGGATACTGGGAACGTTTTCACAAAACTACTCTTCTCTCTGCCCAACGCAGCTAATTGTTACCTTAGAAATGGTAAATAAAATGCAAATTAAGCCATGAGTGAGAGCAACACTTGTCTACAGCACAAACCTGATAGCGCTAAAGGTATCCTTTCAATCACTAATGTGTTCATCATTGCAGATATGTTATTGGTCTGTGGCATTTAAACTAGTCTCTAACACGAATGCAAGATATACTGCAGTCAAACACTGTACAACTTTACCATCGGTCTTAGTTTTAATTTATTAAAGTTAATCACAGCTTGTTTAACCTTTTATGGCTTTAAAAAGTGGTCTTTGGTAGGTCAGCATGCATAGATATCGTAACTGTGCAATAATTCTCAATTAAAGTCCCTCATATCGGATTAAAAATGACTAACAGTTCAGACGCTGTGCTAGTTTACATAAAGCTGAAGAGGGGTGGGGAGAGAGAGAGAGAGAGAGGGTAGAGAGAGAGAGAGATAAAGAGAGTGAGAAGGTTGTAAAGAAGTCCTAATAATGAGATGGACTGATAGTACACGTTCTTTACTTTTGAGTGCGATAAAAATATATGTCAATATAGACAACCTTTTTACCTTATGAAGAAAATGATCGGGTGCGTTCCAAAATAACAGGAATTGCTATTATATGAACTAAGGAAAGGAAGTACTGTGAAGGTGTAGTAGTCTTGTTGGCTAGAGGTAGAATGGGAACAATTTGTTGGACGTAAACCGCAGTTACGGAGAAAATTCGCATTAATTGTTCTTCTTTTAACATCGACTTTTAGTTACTTTGATTCTTACTTTTTCCGTCTTTCTTTATTTCTTTCTTTATGTTTTGTTTTTGTCCTGGCTGTGTTCTTATATTGATCGGTTGTTGTTTCAACTTGTACTTCTAGTGTTTTTGTAACTGGTCATTAGGCTGTTGAGTAAGCACGTAAACAAACAAATAAATTAATTAAAGAATTATTTAAATGAATTATTAATTTTACGAATTAGTATGAAATTATTATGTTTTTGACTAGGACCATAGGGTGCAGAACAGCAAAAACTCAAATATATGGTAAAATGCTTTCATGTGTTGTGGAATTGGCACGAATAATCCCAACATTTAAGTGACGTAAGACAGTACGACCATTAAAGAACGCATCCCCTGCCAATATAAAAAACATAGCTACATATATTTAGAACTTTGGCTTTAAATGAAAAAGTCATTATAATTTTAGTAGCCACTGACATTCGTATTGGAGTCTACGTGCAAAAAAAAATTTCCCTTTCTTTTGTTTCCAAAACTTTAAGCAAAGGAACTGTCAATTGTACAGTACAAAGTATTAGTTTTCAACATAAAATACACGTCAGGGTATGAAATCCAAACTACTCGAACTCTCAGGTATATTAACTTGATTTTAGTCCTCAACATTGCCACAAGAATTAACTGTAATCTGTTGGAGAAAACAGCAAAGAAGACAGGTTTTGATGACTAATATATCTTTATTTTTATTTAAACCGTGATAGCCCGCAAACAGGTTCTCACGTTTGGTGATTTGTGTTTAAAATAGTAACATGCACTGTTGCGGCAAAAGGTGATTTTTAACTTCTAAACACTAAAATGCTTACTAAATTTATTTAGTAATTTTAGGCTAATATAGCATCTTAATGACGCAGTCCTATGTGACTTGACGTCCCTTAATTTCGTAGATATAAACTAAAGTTTCGGAGAAATCTGAAACTTCCACTCTCACTCCTGCACCCTAGAGACGAAGTCAAAATATTCCTTAGCAGTGCTGACACCTAGTTAAACAATTATACAGCATGAAATTCCAGAATACCGTAAATTCAAAACTCGCCACTATGAAAACTCAAATTTCACAATATATTTGTTCCGTCAGTTCAATTTTTTTTACATTATTTTATTGCGGTTCATTGCATTCCCTATTATTCACGTGGCTTACATATTAAGTACACTTTTTACTCCGTTTTAGCCATTCAACTTGAACCCCTCAAAGCATGGTGCATATCTAAGTCATGTATGTTAAAGAAATGTGTTCATACTTTACAAAAACACTCTCTATCAGGGGAAGCAATCTTTCGATATTCACTGTGAGAGTAATAAGACATTGACTCTACAGGCAATGTGTAGAGCTTTCTGAAAGTTGGGTTGGTACGTATGTAAGAAGAGACAGGAAGCCTAGGTGACTCTTATTTGCTGCCATAACGCCCGAAACCTATCAAAGTTTCTCTTAAGAAATTTTCAAAACAATGGCACTAATATTCAGTGAAACAGTAATTCCATAGTATCCCCCCCCCCCCTAGGCTATGAAGTAGGTTTTCACAAAAGTTCAGGAGAAAGGGTGCCAAATGTATGAGATGGAGACAACTGCTTGTTCCGTAACGTTGGCACCTCTGTACAAAACTTTACGTCGTCACATTTCAGAACGTCATAGTATTAACAATCAACACTGTGAGAATCTCAGATCTCATTAGACAAAGGGGTGATTTCAATTTGTGATTGATATTTTGTTAGAATCGTAGGGAGTAGTAGCGTGTTTCATTTTATGATGCGGTTTGTGGTAAAGATTTACCTTTCATATTCTGTGATGATTGTTATTGATACTGCGCGTTAATATTTGTGACTGAGCCTGTTGCAGTTTTTTATGCATAGTTTGAGATAATGTTAGTTTTGTTGACAGTGTGTAATAATAGTTTTGATTGGCAGTGTGCAATAATGGTTGTGATTCATAGTTCGTGATAATGAGATGTGACCTAACTGTATTGTTGCGGCATTTGTATTGATGAACCAAGGAAACCCATCAGCTATTTGTCATGATGACTGATTCCCCTCCCCTTCAGGCCATTACCTCAAGAATACACATAAGCTGTAATGCTATCCTGTCATTAGTTTGTCACTATGTGTAAATTTAGTGATTGACGGGCCAGATTCTAAGTAACTGCTTAATAGCAATCTCTTTTCGAGATAATAAGTATCGTTTTTATTTCATATGAACGTTACTTTTGAACGTAGGTGTATGAGCCAGTAAGTTTCGTAAGACTTCTGTATGGCTATGTCATGATTGGTATCATCCAGTGGGAAGTAAAGCTATGTACAGGAAGACTGGATGAAAAACAACCAGAGAAACCTGTGAAGATAAAGACATTATTAATTCTGTACTTCTTACCACGCTGTGGGAGAGAGACAACGGTGAAGATACCCGAGTACTTGACTTCGACGATGTATGAAGTTGAGTGAAGATTCGTACGCAGTGGTCTATTTAACCTAAACGAAAAGCTTGCAGTAACAAATCACGAAGGGTGGGTGGACTTCAGTGTCAGCTTGGACAACACTGACACCGTCCAGAGTCGAACACCGATCTTCCAGCAAGTAGTCATACATTTTAACTCTTTACAGAACATTGCTTACTATATGTGTAACCTTATTTATCATACAGAAACATTCTTCGTTCACCAGTACCTTTGCGCCCCTAATCTTTGATTTTCACATAATTCTGTGGTTTAATTGCACTCCAGTGCAGCATTCACTTGCCATTCCTTCTATTGGCGATGTGTTTTCTCCAAGACAGGTATTTAAGTTGTAAATATATATTGCAACATGAAGCCTCAAAGGGTTAATTATGAAACGTCTCGAAGATTTATTTGGGCAATGTTAGAATAAGATAAACGGGGTTGTATTTGTAACTTCCTCCAACTATTTGCCTCTTTTCTTCAGGAACAGAGCTAGTTCTATAAGTGGCTTCAAGAAGCATGTCTCTTGAGGCTTACCCTTCCTATTTCACTTTATCGCCCTTTAGTCTCGCGTTTACTGTTCTGTGGTTTCGCTAAGATCCCGCTGCATGCCCATAAACTGAGACTGTGGCGAATTGAAGCCTGAACCTAGCACTTGTCGCTGCCGTCTCTTGTACTTGACAAAACACTTTCCATACTGGCTGAAGTGTGTGTTTGTTTACAAATGCGCGGTTCAGGTAGCAGAAGTTGCTTAGTATCGCATTAGATGTAACGTGATCATTATAGACAAGCACGCAAAACTAGTTTCACGATGTAGAAACTGGACCCGTAACTGGGGAGGTATGTAAAATATACACCTTCATGTTGAGCAAAGGGATTACTTTAAGGTTTCAGGCTTCGTTCTTGGCCGGCCATCGCGACCCTTGAAGATGGGGAAGATACGCTGTTCCGAAACGCCCGTGACGAACCAACCAGCGCCGCGCAACAACATAAGAGCGAAAAATTTTGTTTTTAATGTACGCTAGGATTGTTGACGAGGTGGCCTTATGTAAGTCTTGCAATCTTCTGGTAAGGTCAAAGTAAATTTGTCCTTGTGCTCCATCCAGCAACCTTCCAGAACTTCCCTTCTTGCCCGATTGAGACATAGTTTAGGAAATCCGGGTGTAGGTGACATTTGGATGTTTAGAGGATATATAAATTATTTAGACTGGGATTTGGCTTCGATAGGTTTGTACTAAGGTAAAGTACGAACTTCTGTCACTATTATCGCAAGAAATTTTGTTTAAAAATGGTGGTCGCTTTTCCTGGTCCTACAGTTCAGTTGCGGTGGTGGTTTTTTGTCTTGGAGGTACTCACTACTGTACAGTATGATTGGATTTACAAACAGGTCTTTTCGTACATGATATTAGGTCACCGAAGGCTATTCGTGCAGTGAATGTGTGTCTGTCCACTAGTGAGACATGCTTGCTAATTTGGAATTTCATTTTAAAGCTAGCACATGGAAGTACCTTATTCTCTTAAAGTCGCACTCTTCAAATTTGTGTAATAATATTCAGTTATTAACGTTATAACGTATACATATTGCATCTGACTTGTCCTTAGATCACTTCGGTTACAAGTTGTGTTTCACAATTACAGTTTTACTGATTACATAGAATTTGAATGCTTAATCTATGTTCATTCTACAATTATCGACTACGGACTGCCGGACAACTCGCTGTATGTTGTTAATGCTCCCGAAACAGAAGTGAATTCACCTGGCCAGTACAATATCTAGGCACCAATGGTTTCTTGCGAACTTCGAAAATCACTAATTCGAATTTCCTGTTGAAGTTACCTCCAAATTTAATAAGAAAGACGTCTCCCGTCTGGACACACAAATCAGCCTCTTAGATTATGCATAGCGCGCGAGCTAGTCTGTCCAAATTCGATTCGCTTTAGGTGACATAATTTGGCGATAAACAAATCAGTTTATTGCACCCACTATCCTGCCTGCCAGCCATTTCTGAAGCTAGAGGGTTATATAATCTTACTGAAAATATTTGCTGACAGTCTTACGTCAACTTAACTAATGAAACTAAGAAAAGGTATGTTCTGAGAAGGAAACCTGTTTACAGCCCGTGTTCATTGAAAGGTGCAGTAAAAGCCAGACTGTCTGTTTTTCCTCACACTTTAAGAAATTCTGTTCAGAAATCGATTCCAGGTGAAACTGTCACAGGAGATGCAACATGAACACATAAGTGGAACGGAAGGGCAGCTGCATTCATCCTTGATCCCGTCAGTAGACGGACCAGCTTCACGTCCTGGCTGCTTTACTCCCTCGTACCCTTTTACAACGTACGTGACTCGGCCGGGATAATTCCTTTACATCTGCTGGCAACAGAAATACAGAATTGTCTGTTGCCCAGCGAATAACATTCACTGTATCTACTCAGCTAACGCGGCATTAGCCTGGCATATGGAAATCAGAAAACCCGTGATCGAGACCCAATCACATGCACGTCAATTCGTAACACAAGCTCCATTTCAACGCATAATGTTGTGCTCGACTTGGTACACGCAGAATCCTTACTTTAGTGATGTGTTAAGCTGAGACAATAATTCAGAGTATTTTCATTTCTATCCACTCTGTTTAAGCGACGGTTTTGGAGACGGTCAGGAATAACTCAAAATATATTTTGATTGTAATTTAAGCTAGGTGTATGGAAATCGTGATGAGATGCATTACATGAATAAAAGACAGTACATTAACCCTTTACCTGCTAACGTGGAGAATATGGTGTGTTCCGAATAATGCTAAGAAAGGGCAGTTGGAATTTAAAACTCCGTTTTTAAAGGGTTAAACCTGTTCTTTTATTACCTACGCTACCATGAATTACATTTATTGACATATCAGAATGTTGTTCTCACGTGTAACTATGAGAAAAATTTAAAGCGGATGATTATCATCTCATACATTTAAATAGTGGCCATTTGTAGGGAGAAAACGTAGGCTGAGGATTTATTGGAACAAAACGAGGACCGTGTGGAGGCTAAGTGAGAGAAAGCAATGTGACGAAAGCATGGATTACATACTAAGAAGTGTGTACTTGCAGGAAATTAGGGACTTCATGCAGGTTTAAGTGTAATATTTACCCTTTTTGGGTTATTTTACCTTCAGGTATAAGCTTTAATCACCATGAAAATGGAAACAGGATCTCAAAAACGTCGCTAATATGGATTACTTATCACGAACCCGAAAGAGGGTACACATGCAGGAACTTTTAATGTGGGTAATGTTAAACTGTCACACGTGGAATATGTTCGCACTGAACGAGCCATGATAGGTGTTGGTACACGCTTTGTAACGGAATCCCTAATTCGCCCTTTAAGCTGACCACCGGATATTGTTGGAATGTGTCGGATTGTGTGCACGAAAATGGTGAGTTAAGCGAGTTGTCACGCTGTCCTGCGTGTAATGTATTGCAGTACAAGTGGAAGGGGTACAGCTGCTGCACGTAATGTACTCTTCTCTCTCTCTGCTCTTCCAAATCCCCAGAATGAGGGGGAGAGAATGAGAACCATCGGCGCCCGGCACCACATGTGTTTGTGTGTGGACACATTAGCTGTGTTCCGCCAAGACTCCGTAATACGATAGGTCGAGCATATGCACCATTTATCATGACAGTAAAAAGGACAAAAGCGATCCTTTATGGTGAACTACATAGCTTGTGTATGTTGTGTCCTATGGATACCACACTGCAAAAGGTTGCGTGTTTTGGGGTTTTCAGTGTTAGGGGTAAGGGACGGGTGAAGGGTCAGGCTGTATTAATGTTCAGGTAATTGGCTCACAAACTTGCCTTGAAGATCTAATAGACTGCTTGCTTGTCTGCCTGCCTGAGTGAGTGACCAGACCAAACGCCTCATTGAACAGAAATCCTGTTGGATATGCGGTCTAATTGGCCGCTTGACAATTTTTCATCTTGTTAAACGCTTGGCTAATTTTTTGACTTGACTGACAACCAGGTTGTCCTGAAGAGACGACCGACTTTTTAAGTGGCTAATTACGCAGGTGAATGATCTTGCTAATTGCCTGAGTGACTGTTTTTCCGGACAGCCTGACTCTTCTGAAGACGTGACTGACTAATTGTTGTTGTTGAACGCCTGCCTGCCTGAATGACTGATGCATCTCACCGCCAGACCGACTCATTGGCCTTGCTCTATGCTAATTGATTGATGTAGCCGATCTCCAAATGACCCGAAAATGTAATTGAATGACTGAATGACTTGTCTGGCCGCCAGGCTGGTTATACTATCTGGCTGATCATCTGAATGATCGGCTTGAAATCACTGGACACCACATTGATTCATAGTTTGTCTGGATGAACCCCTCTACGTGACTGTAATACACATACGAATGCTAGCTTGACTGAGCTGAATATAACTAGCGTGATCTACTTATCTAAATATCGGGCGAATCTGTATTATCTGTTCCTTGTGCTGTTCATGATTTTTTAGACAATAAAGACATTAACTAAATGATAGGCCTACGTAAGAGAAAATTTTACTGCTGTATTTTTAAAATCCCCTTACTAGGTTCTGCCATGTACGAGCAAATTATGTACTTTTAGGCATTATAAAATAATTTTTAACATTATTCTTGTTACGTGGGTTTATTAACAAGCAAGCCGTTTTTAAGGTGTACTCCAACGACTGGAACGTCTTTCCTTAGTGCTTTCCTTTTTTGTATTTTCTTCATTAACCACAATGGTGGTTAGCCGTAAATCTAATTTTCATCTACGTTCAGGTCTTCAAGGAGACTATCTGAAAGACCTAGACGTAAATGTAAAGACGATATTTAAATTGGTTTTAAAGAATAGAATAGAAGGCTAGGGGCAGGATTTATGTGGCGCTGAAAAAGGACAGGGGGCTGCCTGTTGTGAACACGATAATGAATTATAACATGTTGGGAAGTTTATGACTACCTGAGCAACTGTTAACTTTTAAAGAAGGATTCAAATCTACGGAGTCAATTAGATTCAAATAAATTGTTGCAAAGCGAAACTCAATATAACTTCCACACAGCACAGTCTCACGAATTAGTTTTCCCCGTACTTTATTAACATCTCGACCTATCTACTCCTCACTTTATACAGGGACCCTGAGTAAGTTATTTATGGAATTTATAAACTTCTATTATAACTCGAGGTACGTTAGAAGACTGTTTTGCCGTCCAAACGGACCAAAATTAAACTTGCTTTACAATTTCTATCGTAGTTCCTAATATAAAATGTTACTGAAAACCTTTCAGTAATCTTCGGAATTATTGACAAAATTACAAAACTCCCTCCTCATTATGCTTTCAGTTTGTGCAATTTGTATAAGAAACTCGTAGAACTTGGATTAATTCTATTAAATGCAAGTAAAATCACAATAAAAAATGTATATTTTTATTCTTGTGGATGTGCGTCTAACTGGTGAACAGACGTGATGTTGTTCTTGTAAAACGTGCTTAGGAAATGAGTTGGCTGTATGAAAGGTTACTCACACAGATAATGAAGCATATTACACCTACCCATCGAAATAAGTGTTAAGGAGAATAAATCGGAATCTATTAGGGAATTCGAGGTTTCCATATAGGTGATGCCTCCGTCTTCAGTTTAAACGCTTCTATCCTGAATACGGGTGCAGCACATTTTTCTGAAACACTGGGTTCGACCTACTAACTACACAGCATGTCCTCCCAAATGACTCTTTTGAAATCCGAAGATTGATTGAAAATTAATGAATAAATGAATCTATATTGACTTTTAGACGAAATATATCCAATTTTGGAGTTACCGATGGGATGATATTGGTTTAAATTGCAGGATGAACTTCAAATAACCCTGAACAGTTCAAAGAACTTTCTGTGTGTTCCTTTGTAGTGAGATATGTCCATTGGCTGGGTACTGTGTTGACATTGTTTCGGTAACATGGAAGGGAATTCCACTTTCAGTTGCGTAGACTCACAGTGCAAGTAATGCATTGTCAGTCAGTCAGTCAGTTAATTGGTGTAACAGTTCACGTCTTCTGCTCAGTTGCTCTCCGTTTCGGTTTCGTAGCGTTTCATACAAAGCACTACGTGAAGATTAGACGCCACTGCTCTTGTTTCGAACTCAGTTTTGTGCCCCATTATACCTACTCATCAGTACAAGGAAGTAACACAAAGTGAAATCACGCAAAATGTGTGGCCATAGTCCTCAGACTTCCGACCCATATTTGCTGACAGGGGTTGGCTTGTGAGAAGACATCCTCTGGTGTGACAAGCAAACGGTTCTGTGCCATAGACATGTCGTAGTGTTTCCCATAGACCATTTGTGCAGTCTTGCAGGTTAAATGTAACAAAACTTTGTTTTTTAATTCGGTTTTATGTGTTGTTTGTGAAACAACATTGTTTCGGGCAATACAATATTTATTGAAATAAAATAAATATATATAAGTTATTTGTTTTGGCTTTACTCTAAGCTACTATCGGTCAGAATATACTTTTAGTTCCTCCATATTTGGCCTGTAATTTACTGTTGTTAAATACCTCTATAATTAATTAATCCATCCCGTAGTCTGTCTTACAAGTCTATTCCCTCTTCCAAGACGAGTTCCCCGCAGATTGCGATCTAGCGCTTTCTCTTTCAATATCCAGTATCCTCTCTTTTCCTTAAGGTCATCCAGTAGCTGCTTAAGTCTTCTTCTTCGCCTTCCTGTCATTTACAACCTTCCCTCTTCCTTGCCTTCAATAACGTGTTTTAAAAGGCATTTCCTACGCAAAATGTGACAAAACCAGTTAACCTTCCAACTTTTTATTGTACGCAGGACATTCCACTCTTCCTTTACTCAATACAATACTTTATAATTCCTCACACGCTTGGACCTGCTGATCTTCTCCATCTTTCTCCAGCACCACATTTTAAAACTTTCCACGTAAGTCTGATCTACTTTCAGAAGTGTCCCTCCAAGTTTCTGCCCCACACAGAGTTATGCCCCAAATGTAGTACTTTCGATTTCTTCTTTAAAGTGAAGCCAGATTTGCTGTTGAAAGGTTATTGTTTCTAATTTTGCCACAGAAAGCTTGGATTTAATTTCACGCGCACATATTGCATAACTAATTATCACGCAAACCAAATAATTGAAATATTCCACATTCTACTGTTAGTGCTCCATAATAAAAATATTAAATTTACAGTAAATGATTTATGTTAGATTAAGAAATCTTAGAACCTTAAAGATTTTGTTGTGATACTAAATAAGCAACCAACTACTTTTTAATTTCTATATTTCGAATATGTGGCAAAATTAGTTGTCAGTCTTCCTAATTCAATACGAAATTACTGTAATTCATAACCTGTGTATTCGGCCTCATGATGGCTAAAGACAAGCCGAAATATGTACCCATTGAATATTTAGTGTGTTTCAGTCAGTACGTTTTTTAAAAAAAATTCTTAGATTTATATTTTCATATTGCCTACTTATGAACACAAGTGTCGCAATGTCTTTGTTTCTGTATTTTTTGTTTCCTTTTGCATTAATATACATTTTATTAAATCATTCAAAATATAAACATATCCGACCGCGGTGACACAGTGGTTAAGATGCTGTGCTACAAATCTGAAGGTCGCTGGTTCGATTCCAGTAGGTTTCATTGGAATTTTTCATTAACATAAAATCCTTCCGATCGCACTATGGCTCTGGGGTCGACTCAGCCTCTAATAGAAATGAGTACCAGGAGCATTTCTTGGGGGTAAAGGCGGCCAGTGCATAAGGCTGATAACCTTACCATCATCCTGTGCCGTTGTCATGAAATCTGGGAACCTTAACTTTCTGGAAACCTCTGGACCACTACAGGCCTCTAACGGGACTGCTTTACCTCTTTATAAACATATCCATCATTAAACAAAATTTGTGGAAAATCATCATCTTTAAGATTCTAATCCACAAGGTTAACGACACCCTGTGGATTGGTTAACATTTACGGACCTTTTGGAACATTTTTCTGCCACCGCATTCAGGCTTCAAGAAACGGCGTTTGGAGCAACTTTCTGTCTCCAGTTTCAGGGTTTTTCTTGAAGTCCAAAGGCGATCGTTTCTCCATCTGAACGTCGATAAATATTTACAAATCTGCACGAAGTCATATCCCAAGTACATGACTGTTCTTAAACACGACTTAGAGACCCAAAAATCTCCTACAGTACTTTCATTTTCATTGGAACTTAAAAAAATAGTGCTGAACCCAATTTATATATCTAGAATTGTTCTGTCCGTATAGGGGTCGGGATAGCTCATTCGGTATAGTGACTGTCTACGGCCTGGATGGTCCGGGGATGGAACTCGGTGGGGACGAGATTTTCTGCATCCGTCCAGACCGGCCCTGCTGCCCACTCGACTTCCCATATAATGGGTACCGGGTTCTTTCCCAGAGGTACAGCTTTCGGGACGTGGCGTTGACAACACACCCCTATCTAGTACCGAGGTTTAAAAAAATGATAGAGCTATACCTCTACTCCACATCTGACCTCCGTGGCCTCTTCTACGCTGAACCTTATCCTTTACCTTTTCTTCTTCATCGGAGTCATCTATGTTCCCTATTTCCTTTGAGAAAAGGATACCAATTTTTTAGTCTATTGAATTGCGCTATATTTTTGTTATTTCCGTCTCATTTGATAGTTCGGTGCAGTAGTACAATTCGGAAGAACGTCCCTACAAACAGATGTTAGGTCTATTTATTCGATCTTGGTAGCATTAAATAAAATTTACCATCACTTTTCTGAATTTTCAGTATCAGCATGTTGTTGTCGCTATTTTTGCGGTACTTTGGCAGGCGTACGGCCACAAAAAATTCCTAACATGCCGACCGTCAAACACATGCACCAACTGGTTCAAATATTTTGTGTAAAATCTCTGCGCCACTGCTCTTTGTTTACAGTGAACTGTAATGTTTCGGGCATACACAATACAAGCTAACATACGCAACTAACAACCAGAATGTGTTTTTCAAACAATAGAACTGGTGTAATTCTGAATGTCGACAAATTGCTGAATGATGATTGTCTATAACGAGAAGGCTTCACATGCACTTTGGAGGTAAAATATACATTGGAACAGTAGCCACTGCTTGTTACCTTGTTTTCATAGAATTGTACATCGTTGCTATGTCACTGAACGCCGTTCCATATTAGTAAACACCTCTAATTTGTGTTCATAAATTTCACGGTTTGATTCCCTTTTTCTGTTTTTGTCACTTCCTCAAAACAAATGCTGGATGACAATTACAAATCAACCAGCAGTCTTAATTTAAAATTTACATTGCACATTACTCATGCAATAGTTTAAATATATTTATTAATTAAATATATTTTAATAACATATATTTATTAATAGTATTACGTCACGGTTCCTTCTCCTACATATTTCGGGGAGAAGGCGGTGACGCAATTGGTTGTGGCACTGCGCCAAAAGCCGGAAGTTCGCGGGTTCGCTTCCCGACAATGTAATTGAAATTTTTCATTGACGTACACTTTCCGGCCTTACTATAACCCTGAGGTCGACTCATTCTGTAATAGGAATAAATACCAGGAATATTTCTTGGAGGGTAAAGGTGGCCGGTGTGTAGGGGTAACAACCTCACTCCCTTCATATGCCAGTTATCTCGAAATCTAGGAGCCTCAACTTCCTGGAAAACTCAGGGTCTGTCCAGACCTGTCATAGGGATTGCAAAACTGCAGGGGCCATCTTCAGAGAGAACACTGATATAATTAATGTATATTTTTTTTTATAAAACCGTAGACGTGAATGTATACAACAAAATTAAAATTATAGTACCAGCAGTTAAAACATAGTTATAACAGAAATGCAATATAATACTACAAGTAGTACATTTTTATACAAGTGAAAATGTTTGTTTTTATTGAATAAACACCTACTATACCGATACGGATATCTTCTTTTGCGTTGTATTATGTTCGTGTATTACTTAATGATCTCTAATCGCTGATGGGTCACTGTGCACTTATTTATGCTTCATATACAGCCTTTCACACAACACTGTATAGCCTAATGAGTTAATAAGCATTATGCTTGCAGGTATAGGATGTTTTTTTCCCTATGCTTGACCGATAAGCGCCTGCCCAACGCTCCGCCTGACGCTTTACAAGCGTTGCACGTACGCGGTGTGTCGGACCGGTGTTCATCGTTCAAGTACTAAAAAAATATACATGGATTGGAGGTAAAGCTCCGCTCATTCTTAACCTAATTTCTCGATGGAAGCAAGCTTTATACTTTACGCCTTTCCGCTTTGCTGCTGGTAACAGAGTCCCCGGTATTCACTGAATACAAGGCTGGGTGTGCCGCAGAGCTCCTCCCGGAAATCGAATAAAGAAATGTACCAGTCTTCTTCAAAACCACTGTTCGGGGAATGTTTTGTAGGCTATAAAAGACAAAATATAACTTCCGTCGACAAAAACCTTATCTGATAATTTTCTACTGGCGCAAAGTTAACGATTACTACTAGAAAATGATGTACAGTGTTACATATTTGTGCGTGTTTGCGATGGAACCGGCTTGGCAGCTGTGGTTCTGTATCTGAAACAATGGGGTTTTATGTACGAGGCTTATTCAGAAAGTAAGTACCGTTTCGCTATAAAAAATCGATTAAGGTTTCGTATAAAATTTTATTATTATAAGATTCTACATTCTTCAAACTATTTTTCCACATATTCACCGCCATTATTGAGGCACTTATCGTAGCGAGGCACAAGTTTTTGTATACCCTCCTCATAATGTGGCCGCCTGCGATGTTAGCCACTACTGAAAATGTCATAGAGTAGAGTGCTTGAAATCCGAAGAAAGCGCAGGGACAGATCAGAAATTGTGAAACGTCTGTCGTCACGCAATCTTTTGTTGACCTTACGCACCAAATCATCATTCACCAAAGATGGACGCCCACTTCGCGCATCATCGTGCACGTTCTCACGTCCTTCATTGAACATCCGAACTCATTTCCTAACCATGCCATCACTTATCTCATTGTCACCATACACTTGACAGATCTGGTGACGAATCTCACTTGGTTGCACATACCCAGCATTCAAAAAACGAATCACAGACCGTATTTCACAGTCGGCGGCCCCTTCAATTGTCTTAAACATAACACGAATTTCAAGAAATGGCGTCTGTGGCTTCTCAATTGATACAGGAAGTCACTGCACATTCGCAAAGTGTCAATGTCGAGGATGCGCGAGAGATATGCGCAGACGGTACATACTTTCCGAATAACCTACGTATGCAAATAAAAAATTACGTAAATATGAAATCTAAATTAAGTATGCGTTTACATTTACACTGTCCTTGTTATCATAGAAGAACACCAACTTTATTACCTTTTCACTGGTCATCTTCAAATTTGTGGGATATTTTCTTTAACTATTTAACTTTCAAGTTTAAACACCGTTCTAAGTGACATTTTTTATGAAAAAAGGAAATTTGTTTTATTGAGCATGGCAAACATTGTCCTGAAATTTTGTTGGTGTCTAATTGTCATTGTTCTAGCAAAAGCGATGATCAACAGGAGAGTTGTGTTTGTGTGTGTGACCGATAGAATAGCCTTAGGACTGTAATCTCGCTACATAAAGCGAGTGCTGATCGTTTTCAGTGCAAAAGCAATCTGATGAGAGTGGACTGTTTTGTGTGGCTATGTGAAACGAAGCGATGTTGTTACTTGGTGGCAGAGCAGTGGCTATCAGGACAGAGGGATGTGAAAGGCCGTTCCTCCCCGGAGACCCACAAAAATAACTACGGATTCCCTCTGCGGTGCGATCCAACACACTCCTCTTCAACCACAGCGCCATGATATGAGCAAAGCATATATAAGCATTCAGCATTACGGACAATTGAAGTGTTTACCTCATGATTTCTGTTCCGATCGAATCAAGCTCATGCTCATGTACAACTTTCGGAACTTTTAGCTGGAATTTCCCTTACACAATAGAGGGGGTATTGGATAAAATGGCGTAGCTACCGTTTGCATTCGGCAACGCACGTAATCAAGCCGGCCAACAAGTTCATACATTATGTACATTTCAATAACCAGGAAGCCAAGCGCACTGTTAGTGAGAGACTGCAGCACGTCTTGGTTATTTCTTGTTGCAAGCCATTAGTACGGTTTACATTTACATCGGCGGAGTAATAAACAGTGGCTGTTACAAATGTATCTGCCTAATACCAGGTTGTTACTTTGTGGTTGAGTCTTGACTACTGAAGCTGATGCACAAATAACCCATTTAAAATGTTTGTCTCTTTGAATAGGCAAAGTGTAAAGTACATTAAAGAACCAGACACACGCAGCTCCATCTAGGACATTAACACAAGAAGATGAGGTCAGTAAAACTCTAATGGTAGCGCAAAACATCTCTGCGACCGGGACAACATAGTCGGTATTGAGACTCGCTGAAGGCTGGAAGGTCCAGGACCCCGAACCAGTGGGAGCGAGGTTTGGTCAGATCATCCAGATAGACCCCGAATCCCACTCAGTCTCCTCTACATTAGGTGGTTGGTGTTTTTCCCGGGGGTAAAGCAGTCGCGGTTTTCTCCTACCCACCCACCTTTTTCTAAGGTCGATGTTGAGTGTGGGTAGAGCTGTACCTCTGCCCCCCCCCCCCCCCCCCCTCCCGCCCTTCCTTCACAGGCGCCAACTTTTTTTTTTTTTTTTTTTTAATATATTTTTTTTTTTTTTTTTTTTTTTATATTTTTTT
>Ga0123354_10001649_pt1 | contig 27786 bp, 20 predicted proteins | sample TergutLab28metaG_2_FD_97872 | JGI IMG/M metagenome (GOLD analysis project Ga0123354, IMG submission 97872) | Labiotermes labralis P4 segment gut microbial communities from Petit-Saut dam, French Guiana - Lab288 P4 | ecosystem: Host-associated > Arthropoda: Insects > Digestive system > Gut ... | reverse complement strand
TTCCGAACGGCTATATACCATTGCCCAAGCCCGGCGAAATATCGGGCAAATCTCGGAAAACGATTTGATGCAATTGAAAGTCTCTTGCCTGAAATCGGAAGGATACCTCACAGATGCGCGTTCTGCACTGAAAGCAAGCATGTTTCAACTGCGTTCTTTTCTGGGCTACGGAGAAAACACGGTGCTGGTTCCTTCCATTCCCCAATCACTGACTGATTTACAGTTGAGTTATGAAAAAGTTATGGATTTGGCTACGCAAAACAGCGCTTTCACTCAGGATATTCGCCGCCGGCAATTGGAGGCTTCTCAAGCAGTTAGTCAAGCTAAAGCCAACCGGTTCAACATGAATCTTTTTCTTTCTTTCGGTTTATCGGGACAGGACAATCATATTCCGGAAATATATAATAATTTAAGGGGTAATCAGGTAGTTACTCTGGGAATCCAAGTTCCTGTTCTCGACTGGGGAAAAAGGAAAGGACAGGTCAAAATGGCTGAATCGAACCGCGAAGTAGCGCTGTCTCAAATAGAAAAAGATAAAATAGATTTCAATCAGAATATTTTCTTACTGGTGGAAAACTTTAATAATCAATCGAAACAATTGGAAATAGCTAATGAAACCGACCAAATTGCACAAAAACGTTATGAAACAAACGTCGAAGCATTTACGCTGGGAAAAATCGACGTGCTGAATCTGAACGACGCCCAATCGTCCAAAGACGATGCTCGACGCAACTACATCTCGCAGATGTCTTTGCTTTGGTTGTATTATTACCGGATACGAAGCGTCACCTTGTATGATTTTGCGAACAATCGCGATTTGTATGCCGATTATGATGCGATAGTGAAGTGAAAGCGGAGGGTCATCCCACCCATGTCAAAGCTTCAATTCAACAAAGGTTTAAACTGCAACTACGCGACCGCTGCGTTGCGTTTAAACCCTGATTTAAGCGTACAAAAACAAATTTGGTGGGTATTTTCGTGCCATTTCAATTCTTCCAAAAAGCCGGCTTTGCTAATCAGTCCATCTAAATAACTACCAATTCTGTTTTGCACCTTATCATTAGCAACGGGACCCTCTACAATATCATAATCGTGCATTTTGCCAAACGGATTACGATTTTCGACTACAAAGTCCAACCATTCTTCATTATATGCATCAAAGTGTTTTACCTTACAAAGTCTTTCTGTAAATTCTGTATCATAAAATATAAACTCGGTTACAAATCCTTTGGTCTTATGTTTTCTGCCGATGATTTTTGCCCAACTCTCGGCGTGATGGCGATATTTAGTCACATAAAACCCTTTCCCAAAATCTTTGTTGGGAAGTGATTTTGAAAGGTCTATTTCTTCAATGACAGTAAAACTTCCATGATAAACATTCATCTTAAACCTCCATTTTCGCGGCAAACTTCATATAAATCGTCAAGAGCGTAAAGCACATTATCGGTATGCAAAGCCCACCAATGCTCGTTGAGAAAATCCCAAGCGCCATACTTTTTTAGATAAAAATAAGCGTTTTGAACATTCATTTTGTAAGCATCTGCAAAGGCAGGTACTATGTATGTCATAAAACTTATTTTATCGCTCGTCGTTTTATCTATTGCTTTATTTTCCATGTGGATTTCAATTTCTACTAAAGTGCAAAGTTACATTTTTTTCAAATTTCAGCAGATATCTTTCAGGGAATTTTTTTCGTGCCTTGTTATTTCCATGGCTTAGATTGGTGAATCCCGGTTGATAACCAACGTCAGAAACGGACAGTTTTTCTTCTTTCAACAGGCGGGCTGCTTCTTTCATCCTGAATGCTTGATAATAACTGAAAATGCTGTCGCCGAAAATTTGCTTGAATAAACGTTTCAGTTTGGAGGAACTCATATTGGCGCAAACAGCCAATTCATTAATAACCGGCGGAGTTTCCGGATGTTCGAGTATAAGCTCTTTAATTTTGTAAATGGCTTGTATATCGTTACTGTTTAGTGGATAAAGATGTTTTTCATCCCGCTTTTCCAATTCAATCAGGAGTCTGCAAATCAGCTCTTCTGCCTTGATCTTCAAGAAAATCGGTTTAAAAGTTTCATCGATCGGCTCGTTCATAATTTCATCCACAATTTTCTGTAAAGAAGGATAAATCAGTTGCTCAAATAGTAAGGGTTGCATATTCTGCAATAAACTTTGCAAAACCGGCGATTTTTCCTGCAAATCAAACAGTTCGTTTAAATAATTTGCATCTGCTTCTATACTGATGGTTGCGGTATTTGTATGAATTGAAATAACATCGTCGGTATTCATACGGCTGGTTGCAATTAAAACCGAAGGGATTGTCTTTATTTTTACTTCGGTTAACAAACTTTCCGGTAAAGGAATAATATTTTGGAACTTAAAAAACAACATTCTTCCGGGTATTTTGATTTCGGGATTCTCAACAACTATATCTTCATTCAGTTCGTAATTGCTGATTAACATTCGGATATGTTCATTGAACACAAATCCGGTGCAATAACCCTTGCCAAATTTTTCGGGAATCTCTAACTTTCCGTTTTTTACATCCGTTCCCAATAAATCGGCAAGCCTTATCAGGATATTGGGGACGGAATGAGATTTGTTGTTTTGCATAAAAAATTCAATTTTGCCTGTAAATCATTCATATCAATAAAAAATAATAAAAATATCTTGATTGTTCGGATATTTATTGTAAATTTGCAGCATATCTTTAAAAAACAGGCTTCGCGGGTGTAGCTCGGTATAAGTCCTGTTTTTTTTAATATTTTGCTGTAATACAATATTGAATTTTCTTTTTATCTTTTCGCACTCCTACTGTTAATTTCACTTTATTCCACTGCATAATAATCATTTGTGTATATCTTGATTGATTTTTATTCTGTTTTATTTTTTCATATCGAACAACTACAGCATTTTGTAATATGTCTGTTAAATGAAATAATGCAACCGTTGAAATGTAAGTCCGGGCAGCTTTATTGACTGTTTCATTTATTGAATCAAAACGAACATGAATGAAATCCATTAAATTGTTGTTATATATACATTTATCTGGATTATTATTACTCCATTCACGATAGATTTCTTTTATAATTTTTTCTCTTTCTTTTATATCTTCTTTATTTGCCCCTTCCGGAATTTCTATATTTTTCATATAATTTTGATTAAATCTTCCGTAAAATTACTATAATTTTATAGAATACAAACAAATTTTTTAAAATATATAGTAATACCTTCTGCCTTTTTCTTTCCCTATAAAACCTTTTACGACTATTTTTAGGACAAATATAGTTATTTTATTCCTGAAATATTCTATACTTTTGCAGCAACAAATAAATACGAATTACTATTAAAATACCCAAGCGATGAATTTCAATCAATTATTTAAACAAATTTCTCCGGAAGAGATACGCGATGACGTTTTTACGTTGGCAGGAAAAGTTTTTCCGGTGATTACCGCAGGCAAGGAGAATCATTATAATTCCATGACAGTCAGCGGAGGAGGAATGGGACTTCTTTTCCGGAAACCGGTTACTTGGTGCTTGATTCGGTCAGACCGCTATACGCTTGAACTGATTCAAAAGGAACAAACCTATACAATGTCTTATTTTCCGAAGGAATATATGGAACAAGTTGTCTTTTTAGGAAGTAAATCAGGACGGGACAGCGAGAAAATGAAAGAAGTGAAATTGACCGGCATTCAAACTCCTTCGGGAAATATCTCATTCACAGAAGCCCGTATGATTATTGAATGTCAACTGACGCAGATTACAACCCCCAATCTCGACGATTTCTACACGCAAGAGGCTAAAGATTATCTAAAAGCAACTTATAAAGATGCAAATGATTATCGCAAGTATGTGTTTGGAGAAATCACCGCGGTTTGGGTGAAGAAATAATGCAGTCAAACTACGCAACTGCTCATTCACTTTTGTTAATTCGGCTCACCCTGCTTTTGTTTATTATTTTTTTAAATTTTCATTATCTCGCTATTTTTTGTATTTTTGCTTTTTACAAAATATGATTATGATTCTGATTTCCGATGACGATTCCGCTGTTCGTTCTTCATTATCACTGGTTCTAAACAGAGCCGGATACGAAACGGCTACTTCTTCCAATCCCGGCGAAACGATCGATTTTGTCCGACAACAGCTTCCGGAGTTGATACTTATGGATATGAATTATTCGCCGGGTATAACCGGAGAAGAAGGACTTACTCTGTTACGTCAGGTCAAACTGTTTTGCCCCGCGGTGCCGGTGATTCTGATTACGGCTTGGGGATCAATCAACTTAGCGGTTAAAGGAATTCAAGCGGGTGCATTCGATTTTATTACCAAACCCTGGGACAATCGCGCTTTGCTGAAAAGTATCGAAACGGCTATCAGCCTGAACAAAGAAGAGGATACTGACCCGAAAGTGTTCCGATTCGATAAAATGATAGGAAAATCGCCGTTGCTTACTCCCATCTTTCATACAATTACGCGGATTGCATCAACCAATGCTTCGGTTTTGATTACGGGAGAAAGCGGAACAGGAAAGGAATTGATTGCGGAAGCGATTCATGCGCATAGTAACCGAAGAAACCGGGCTTTCATCAAAGTGAATCTGGGTGGTATTTCTCAATCGTTGTTTGAAAGTGAGATGTTCGGACATAAAAAAGGCGCTTTCACCGATGCCCGCTACGATCGCATCGGAAGATTCGAGCTTGCCGATAAAGGAACAATTTTTCTCGATGAAATCGGAGAATTGGATGTTAATTGCCAGGTGAAACTTTTACGCGTACTCCAAGATCAGACGTTTGAAGTCTTGGGCGATAGTAAGCCACGGAGGGTAGATGTCCGATTTATCAGTGCGACTAACCGGAACTTGCAGGAACAGGTTGCAACCGGCGCTTTCCGGGAAGATTTGTTTTATCGTATCAACTTAATTACCATCCGTGTGCCGCCCCTGCGGGAGAGACGCGACGATATTCCCCTGCTGGTAAATCATTTTGCACAGCTTCAAATTCAACAAAATAATCTGAAGCCGGTGGAAATAGCTCCCGATGCAATCGCATTCCTAAAGCGTTTGCCTTTTCCGGGAAATATTCGGGAATTGAAAAATCTGGTCGATCGAACCCTGTTGGTTTCGGGAAAATCCCTCCTGACTATTGCCGATTTCGAGCGTCAATACGAGCAATGTCCCGGAAAGATTGCTCCCGTAAATTCCGATTCTGTGCTGCCTTTGGAAGAAATGGAAAAGAATATGATTGGCAAGGCATTGGAAATGTATGGCGATAATTATACGAAAGTGGCGGCGGCATTGGGACTGACCCGCCAGGCTCTGTATAGGAGATTAGAGAAATATGGGATTGCAAGTCAAGACCACAATGACACATAATAATTCATAATTCATAATTCTTTTTGTGCGTCTGAAATCATTATTTTGGTTGTTATTTACATTGGTTTTCGGCTTGCTGATTACCTTCGGCTTTCTGTATGTCAAGTCCAATCTCCAACAATTTTTGTTCATCGAAGGAATCACGCTGTTGGCAGTTGTCCTTTTCATCTTGCTTTATAACCTATTATTGAAACCGTTCCGGACGATAAGCGACGGAATGGATTTATTGAAACAGCAAGACTTTTCCTCCCGGCTTCGGCTCGTTGGTCATAAAGAGACCGACCGGCTGATCGAAATCTTTAATAAAATGATGGATCAACTCAAAGAAGAACGATTGCAAGTCAGGGAACAGAATCGTTTTTTGGATCTGTTGATTCAAGCTTCTCCCGAAGGATTAATAATCATGGACTATGACGAGAGAATAAGCCGAATTAATCCGACCGGATTGCGATTATTGAATTTGGATTCCGAAGATTTGGTTCTCGGCAAACGATTGGATGAATCCGTAATTGAAATCGGAAAATCGTTGGCATCCTTGAAATCGGATGAAGATATCGTCTTGCGCATTTCCGGAGTAATCCTTTACCGTTGCATCCGATCGTCTTTTATCGACAGAGGATTCCCCCGCCCTTTCATTTTAATCGAAGAATTGACGCGTGAAGCTTTGAAAATCGAGAAAAAGTCCTACGAAAATATTATTCGAATGATGGCGCACGAAGTCAACAATTCGGTGGCAGCGGTCGGTTCCACCCTCACGATTATTTCCGATACGCTGAAACTGCATGAGAATAATGAATTATCCGATGTTTTGCCTGCGGTGGAAGCCTCTTTTGACCGATGTAATCATCTGAGTCGGTTTATTACCAATTTTGCCGACGTAGTCAAAATCCCGCCTCCGGTTTTACTGAAAACCAATTTAAACCGTTTGGCATATTCCGTTGAAGCCTTGTGCAGCTCGGAATGTAATCATCGCAATATTCGATTAACATTGCTCTTGCCGGAAATTCCCGTTGTTTTGAAAGCCGATGGCATACAGATAGAACAAGTGCTTGTCAATCTGGTAAAGAATGCTTACGAATCTATCCGGATGAACGGAGAAATTCGTATTGTTATTCAAGCTTTTTCTCCTCAGATTACGGTTGAAGACACCGGTCCCGGAATCTGTGAAGAGATAAAAGAAAAGCTTTTTACGCCCTTTTTTACAACAAAACCTCAAGGGCAAGGCATTGGTTTGATATTTGTTCGAGAGGTATTGCTGAATCACGGGTGTAAATTCACGTTCAATACGAATGAAGACGGGAAAACCCGGTTTTGCATTTCATTTCTTGATAAGTTTTAAAATTAATTCTTAACTTTGCATAAATATTTTAATTTTGATATTAATGCCAATGAAAAGAAATTTTTTCTTTATTATTTTTGCAGTACTGACCATGATAGGTATTTCTTGGAATGTTACTGCACAAAAGTACACCTATGAGAGTGTACCGAATGATCCTCTGAAAGCACGTATCTATACGCTTTCGAACGGGATGAAGGTTTATTTGTCTGTAAACAAGGACAAACCGCGTATTCAAACTTATATTGCGGTGCGGGTCGGCAGTAAAAACGACCCGATTGAAACAACAGGTTTGGCTCATTATTTTGAACACTTGATGTTCAAAGGAACTTCCACTTTCGGAACTTCCAACTATGCAGCCGAAAAACCCCTCCTCGATCAAATCGAACAATTGTTTGAAACCTACCGGATGACTGTCGATACGCTTCAACGAAAAGCCATCTATGCGCAAATAGACAGCATATCGCAATTGGCATCCAAGATTGCCATACCGAACGAATATGATAAGTTGATGTCAACGATCGGTTCAACCGGTACAAATGCTTTTACTTCGTATGATGTTACGGCTTATACCGAAAATATCCCTTCGAATGAAATTGAAAACTGGGCTAAAATTCAGTACGACCGTTTTACTGATCCCGTTATTCGCGGATTTCATACGGAACTGGAAACCGTTTACGAAGAATATAACATGAGCTTAACACGCGATGCGCGGAAAGTGAATGATACCATTATGAATACATTATTTCCACACCATCCCTACGGACAACATTCGGTGCTCGGATTTAGAGAACATTTGAAAAATCCGTCCATTACCAACATAAAAAATTATTTCAATACCTATTATGTTCCCAATAACATAGCAATATGTATGGCAGGCGATTTGGATCCCGATGCGACCATGGATATTTTAACCAAATATTTCGAAAAAATGAAGCCCAAAGCTGTTCCCTCTCTTCACTTTTCTTCGGAAGATGAGATTATGCAGCCGATCCATAAAGAAGTAGTCGGGCTGGAAGCTGAAAACGTCAGTATTGCTTTCCGAGGACCCGCTGCAAATGCTTCGGATGTCTTGAAACTTGAACTGATCAGCTATATGCTGACTAACGGGAAAGCCGGTTTGATCGACTTGAATCTTGTTCAAAAACAAAAGGTTTTGCGTGCCGGAAGTTATGTAAACGATTTAGCCGATTACAGCATTTTCCAATTATATGGAAATCCGAAAGAAGGACAATCCTTGGATGAAGTGCGCGACTTGCTCCTCTCCCAAATCGAACTGATCAAAAAAGGTGAATTCGACGATAATCTGTTGAAGGGAATTATTAATAACTTCCGCTTGAATAAATATTACCAACAACAAGAACCGGGATATGCCGCTATGATGTTTCTTGATGCTTTTATCGGTAACAAGAAATGGGAAGATGTTGTCAATATGGTTGATAATTTGGAAAAACTGACCAAGGAAGATATTGTCGATTTCAGTAAGCGATTTTTCAAAGACAATTACTTGGTGGTTAATAAGATTAAAGGCGTGCCCGATGTTCCCAAAATCGAAAAACCCGTTATTACGCCGATTACGGCAAACCGCGATATGGAAAGCGATTTTTTGAAAGAAATGAAAGCAGCCAAAGTGAATCCGATCGAACCGGTTTTCTTGGATTATGATAAAGATTTCAAAAAGCTTACAGCAAAAAATAATGTGGAAGTATTGTATATACAAAATAAAACAAATCCGCTGTTCTCGCTGTATTATGTTTTTGATATGGGAAATAATAACGATAAGGCTTTGGGTACGGCTTTCAGTTATTTGAACTATCTGGGAACTTCGACCAAGACGGCTGAAGAAATTAAGAGCGAGCTTTTTCAACTGGCTTGTTCATTCAATGTTTCTGCAACCGAAGATCGAGTCTATGTCTCGGTGAGCGGATTGAGCGATAACTTTGATAAAGCGATGGCATTATTGGAAGACCGATTGGCGGATGCACAAGTTGACCAAAATGCTTATGATAATTTAGTGACCGATATTTTAAAAAGTCGCGACAATGCAAAATTGAACCAGCAAATGATTTTCTCCATGCTGACCAACTATGCGCAATGGGGACCCAATTCGGCAAGAACCAATATTTTATCGGAAGATGAACTCAAATCGGCGAACCCGCAAAAATTAATCGACAGAATCAAAAATCTCAAAAATTATCAACACCGGATTCTATACTACGGTCCCCTGACCGATGTTCAACTGTTGGATGCTATCAATAAGCACCATGCGATGGCTGACAAGCTCCGACCGGTTCCGGCTCCGGTGAAATTCATCGAACAACCTACCGATGAAAATACCGTATTATTGGCTCACTACGATGCAAAGCAAGTATATATGTCAATGATTTCCAAAGGAGTTCCTTTCGATAATGCAATTGAAGCCGGAAGGAATATGTATAATAATTACTTCGGCGGAAGCATGAATGGGATTGTGTTCCAGGAAATGCGTGAAGCACGAGGACTTGCCTACTCGGCTTATGCCAATTATGCCCGCCCGGCGAAACCCGACCGTTCGTATTACCTGAGTGCATTCATTGCTACTCAAAACGATAAGGTAAAAGATGCCGTTGAGGCTTTCCAATCAATTTTGAACGATATGCCTTTGTCTGAAAAAGCATTTGATATCGCCAAAGAAAGCATTATTACGAATATCCGAACTTCCCGAATCTTGCGCGAAGATATTCTGTGGAACTACATCGCGGCTCAAGAATTCGGTAACAAAACAGATACACGTATTGAACTTTTCGATAAAATTCCTCAAATGACGCTCTCGGATGTGAAAGCATTTCAGGAAAAATATATCAAAGGAAAGAATTATGATTATTGTATCCTTGGAGATACAAAGGATTTGGATATGAATCTCCTTTCTTCTTTCGGTAAAATTAAAGAATTGACTCTCAAAGAAATATTCGGATACTGAAAAAATTGGGAATTAGGAATTAGGAATTAGGAATTATTACGTTATTGCGGAACAAGTGCTGGATGACAATAATAATTCCTAATTCCTAATTCCTAATTCCTAATTCATAATCCTTTCAAGCGCTTTTTTTGCATCCGCATCCCCTTGGTCGGCAGCTTTTCGATACCAGTAAGCTGCTTGTGTATTGTCTTTTATTACGCCGTTTCCGTCTTCGTAGCAAGTACCCAAATTATATTGTGCGGTTGCCTTACCTTGTTCGGCTGCTTTTTTGTACCAATACACAGCTTTAGTATAATCTAATTTTATACCCCATCCGTTGTAGTAGCAAACGCCGAGATTAATTTGTGCTTTTGCCTCTCCTTTACCGGCTGATTTTTTATACCGGTTCACTGCTTCTTTATAATCTTTTGTTACGCCGCTTCCGTCTTGGTAACAAATGCCCAGATTGGTTTGAGCATTGGCATTTCCTTGATCGGCTGCTTTTCCAAACCGATACACTGCTTGTTTGAAATCTTGTGCTGTGCCGTATCCGTTATAATAACATATTCCTAACTTGTTTTGCGTTTCTGCATCGGCATTGCCTGCTTCTGCAAGTTGCATATACACCGAAAAGGCTTCTTCATACTGCTTATTGCTATAATAGTCATTGGCTTGGCGCATTAATGACATCCTGTCTGTTTTCGGCAAGCGGTCGAGCGCAACTTGCGCACTGATATTGCCCTGCCCGGCAGATTTTTTATACCATTCGGTTGCTTGCTTAATATCTTTTGAAACGCCGTTTCCGTTTGCGTAGCAGACACCGATATTATATTCTGCTTCGGCATATCCTTGTTCCGATGCTCTTCTATACCATTCGAAAGCATGAGTATAATCTTGCGTTACACCCCATCCGTTGTAGTAGCAATTACCTAAATTATTTTGCGCTTCGGCATCGGCATTGCCCGCTTCGGCATTTTGCTTTAGCAGCGGGAAAGCATCGTTATACTGTTTATTGATATAATAAGTGGCGGCTTGGTGCAACTGTTCTGTTATCATTATTTTCTGCAAACGGACAACGGACTGTTGCGAGTTAATGTTGCCCTGTTCGGCAGCCCTTTTATACCATTCGATTGCGTGATTATTATCTTTGGTTACGCCGTATCCGCTTTCGTAACAAAAGGCAAGAATATTTTGTGCAACATCGGAGCCTTGGTCTGCCGCTCTTTTATACCATTCGACTGCGTGAATTAAATCTTGCTTTACACCCCATCCGTTATAGTAGTAATTGCCTAATCTGTATTGCGCGTCGGCATTACCTGCATTGGCAGATTGCTCGTACAGCGGAAACGCTTCATTATACTGTTTATTCGTGTTATATGCATTGGCTTTTTCCAATAATACCAAAGGACTTTCACTCGGCGGGATAAAGTAAAATGTTTTTGACAGACTGCTGTTTTTGAATGGCGTTTGTTGTTCATTGGTAAGATTGGATACATAGCCGGTTACATTATTAAATATTTCGTCTATCGAAATGCCCGCTTTGATGATTTCTTGTTTGAGAAAAAAAGTAAATACGCCGTTTTTCAGATTATAACTTGCGCCATCCTGTGCTGTTGATCCGGGCGATGCGGCAAAAGCAATGTAGGTGCCTCTGGGCGGCGACATTTGAGCCAAGCCTTTTTGTTTGCTTTCCGAGCGGTCTCCCCAACTTCTCTTAAACGGATTATCACGGCAGGCATCTAAAATTAACAGCTTCATACCCACTCGCTTTTCATTCATATTGTCTAATACCTGATTTACATTTAAAGTACTGTATTTAACATCGGATTGTGAATTTAATTCGACTCCTATCGGAATTAAATAATTTTCACCGGTTACTTCCAGCCCGTGACCCGCAAAATAGAAAACTGCCATATCGTTCCCTTCAATTCGGGTGTACCAGTTATTCAAATTGGTTTCCAAATTTCGCAAATCATTATTTTTAAGAAGGGTAACTTCAAATCCAAGCTGAGTAAGCACATTTGCCATATCCTCGGCATCATTGAGAGTATTGGATAAACTTCTTCCCTCTCCGTAATCGCTCATGCCGATAACAACCGCTTTGCGTACTTGGTCCGTAGGACTTTTTGTCGGCGATTCTACCAAAAAGAGATTGCGTTTTTCAGAGGTTTGAGCAAAAATCGCGCTCGCAAAAAGCGACATGATTAGTAAAAGAGATATATTTTTCATTGTCATCAGGGTTTTATTTTATCATTATTTTTATTCTCAGTCTCCCACCTTTGTAGATTTTTGTTCTGTTCTTTTAGGTTTGGGAGGTTCCGCTTTCTTCACCGGTTCTTTCACAGGCTTATTAACCGGTTTATTCACCGACTTGTCCGGTTTATTCACCGATTTGTCTGTTCTATTCACCGACTTGTCCGGTTTATTCACCGGATTATCTGTTCTATTCACCGAATTATCTGTTTTATTCACCGAATTATCCGTTCTTTTAACCGATTTTTCCTTTTTATCCACCGGATTATTCACTTTTCCGCTTCCGATTCCCATTTTGATTTTTATCCCGACGGCAAAAGGTTTTATCCCCTCGGATGCAGAATACCGGTTGGTTGTCAAAATGCTGTGATAGGAATAATCCGGAGGCGAAGCAGTGTTATAGTCCAACAGAGCTGTCTTGGCAGACGATTTATAAATGTCGTTTAAGCCGTAATCGAGATAAATGCCGGCATATAAGTATTTCCCCTCGCCTATGCCGAATTTCAAGCCGCCTTCCAAGGCAAGCAGGACGGGACTTTTCAATTCCAACTTGCCCGATGCACTTATACCGGAATAGGTCGAAAATCCGTGATTCGGCATATCGACATATTGCTGATTCGTATATTCGGAATAACCGGTGGTCGTAAGCTTATCCGCATTTTGATTCCATTTCGCCGAAACGGGAAAACCCGCTTTAATTCCCGCTCCCAAAAAGAAGGAGTTCTTCACATCGAGAGGAAACCGAAGTTGAAGCATGACCGGAATTTGCAACATGACGGCGGTTTGCTTTTCTTTCAATCCTTCATAATTTGCCCGCAATAAAAAATTGCCCGACAATCCGGTGGGTGCCGGTATCTGTTGTTCGTCCGAAAGATTTCCCGGGGCGATCGAACCGGTGAACATTCCGGCTTCCAAACCGAAAGAAATGCCGATCATGCGATTGAAATAAGAAGAATAACCTATTCCAAACAGCCCTCCGGTTCCCGATTTCGATTGGCTTTTATCCGATTGATATTTTAATGCGGAACTTCCCGCTCCCAACGAAACGGTAAATTCACTTTTCGATTGAGCCCGCAAGAAACAAGGAGAATACACAAACAAGGCTAAAATAACAATAATGTATTTATTCATTCTTTTTACCATAATTCATAATTTATAATTGACTACGTCGATTCTTCGAATTCATAATTTATAAAAGAATAACTTTCACTTGCTTTCCGTTCACTTTTATTATGTAAATTCCTTTCGGCTGATTAGCGAGGTCGATTTTGGTCTGACGGGAACCGGCGGAATATTGTTTCACAAGTGTGCCTGTCGAACTATATACCTCAATCCTGTCGCCTTCTTCAAGCGTCGAACTTTCGATGGTTACCGTCCCTCCAGTCGGGTTCGGATAAACACTTATATTAGTGCCGCTACGGAGTAATTGCATCGGGCAGCTTTGCAGCGTCTGACCGGTTGAAGTCGTTACGCGGCAAGTATATTGCGACATTGTTTTGTCCTCTTCGTTTGCCAAATACAGGTTGCCTGAAGTTTCGCCCGGAATCTCCGCACCGTTTTTGAGCCATTGATAACCGACAAAGGTGTATCCTCCGTTGCGGGTGGGATTATTGATAACCGACAAAACATCGTCCCAGACTTGAACAACGATGTTAGACAAACATTCGGGCTTGAAACCGACCGAAATCGTATGATCGGATGTTACGTTCGAAAAAGTATAGCTGCCGTCTGCTATCGCCGAAGTATTGCTTGCACCGTCAACCAAAACATTGTCAATCAAATAACCGGTATTCGGAGTGAAAGTGTATGTTTGGTCGCTGCCGCAGTTGACGGTTTTTGCTCCGTTTGGCGAAATACTGCCGAAGTTGCTTGCCGAAGCCGTGATCGTGTATTGTTTTGGTTTGAAAGAAACTGAGAGGGTATGGTTCGCCGTTACATTGGAAAAAATATAACTTCCGGCTGAAACGGCATCGGGTTTATTGCTTCCATCGACTAACACTTGGTCAATTTCATAACACGTATTCGGAGCGAAGGTAAATGTTTGGCTGCTGCCATACGTGATTGAGGCGTTGCCGCTCGGCAAAATAATGCCGTTACTGCCGGCTGAAACGGTTATCGTGTATTGTTTGAGTTTAAAAGAAACAGAAATCGAGTGATCGGACGATATACCTAAAAAAGTATAATTGCCGTTTGTTTTTGCCGAAGAGTCACTCTTTCCGTCAACAAGCACATCGTCAATCTCATAACCGGTATTCGGAGTGAAAGTAAATTGCCGGTCTGTGCCCTCAATAACAGATATGGAGCCCGACGGACTGATGCTTCCTCCGGCATTTGCCGATGCAGTTATAGTATATATCTTCCCGAAACTGACGGATATTGTATGATTGCCGGTTACATTCGAGAATTTATAGAATTTGTTTGATTTTGCGTTTGTATCTGCATAACCGTCAATTAACACATCTTTTATTTCATAACCGGTATCCGGCGTGATGGTAAACGACTGATCGTTTCCTTGACTGACTAACAGAGCGCCGGACGGAGTAATGCTACCTCCCGAACCCGAAGAAGCCGTTATGGTATAATAGACGGGGTTTGCTACTGCCGTGAAAATAGGGAATCCCAGGTTGATGGAACCGCTCGACGACATTTGCCAAATTGCAGTAAAATCCCATCCCAAATTACTTTGAATCCACGACTGCGACTTGAAGTTTGATAGCGAAGTTCCGGTCCCATATCGGCTTGTTACATCAGAACTGCTTACGGTAGATCCGTTTATGGTCATTGCAGATGAGGCATAATTTTTACTGAAATCGAAATTTCCACCAATCGAGCCGGCAATTCTTCCTGCATTGGTGCTGTTTTGACTTCCACTGCCGTATTTTGCTTCAATACTTGCATTGGCTGAAAAACAATTTTTAATTGAGTATTGATCGGCTCCCCAGCTCCATGTATATCCGCATATCCCGCCTGCATTCGGAGAATAGTTGCCGGTTTGACATTCAGCCGATATATTGCCGACATTGTAACAATTTAAAATGTTGCCATACGTCACCTCTCCGCAAATACCGCCCGAATAACAAGAAAAAGAAGAAGAACAGGATACGGCGCCCCGGTTAAAGCAATCGGTTATGGTTGTTCCATTGGCATAACCGCAGATACCTCCGGCAATTACTTCTGAATAGCTTTCGGTATAGGTAGAGATAGCAGATATTGTTGCTGCATTAGAGCAGTATGCAATGGTTGAATTATAGGAATATCCGCATATTCCACCGGCATATAAATTGTAGTTCAATGCGCTTGAACCGGAAACCGTGCCGCTTACGCCCAGATTTTGTATGGTTGCATTTTGAATAAACCCGAATACCCCCGTCGGAGCATTGTTCAATTCGATTTCATAAGCCCGTCCGTCGAATATGCCATGGAATGAGTTATAATTATTTCCAACGGATGTGCCGACTGCATTGGAACCCGTCAAGCTTTTCGTCAGGCGAAAATATGTATTTTCGTAGGATGTGCCGCCTTCTACCGCACCGGCTAAGGCAACCATATCCGCATTTGATGAGATAAGGTATGGATTATCTGCAGTCCCTGCCCCTCCGCTGAAAATAGGGAGCGAAACCGGGCGAAAAAATACTTCAATGGTATGATTTTTTGAAACCTCGGTAAAAGTATAAGTGCCCGACGAAACCGCTTCATTATTGTATGACCCGTCAATCATAACCTGATAGAGCTGAAACCCGGCGTTGGGCGTGATGGTGTAGGTTTTGCTTTCTCCCAAGCCGACCGATGATGGACCACTTGAAGATATACTGCCGTTATTTGTTGAAGTTGCCGTAATAACATAATAAATGGTTATCGGTTCGCTTCTGAACACAGGAAATCCTTGAAACAAAGACCCGGTTGCCGACATTTGCCATACCTTGTTGAAATCCCATCCGAGATTGCTTTGAATCCACCACTGCAACTTAAAGTTGGATAGTGAATTTTCTGCGCCGTCTTGACTTGTTGCATCCGAATTGATTACAGAAGATCCGTTTACAGTCATTGTAGATAAAGCGTAATTATTACTGAATACGGGGTTATTATTATATTCACCTGCTATTCTCCCGGCAGCGTAACCGATTTCGCTTCCGTCGTTGTATTTTACCTCGATGCTCGAATTGGTTGAAATGCAGTTTTTGATTAATGAGTTCCGAGGTGATCCGCATATTCCGCCTGCAACCGAATAATTATAGGTTTTACAAACAGCAGATACATTGCCTGCATTGTAACAGTTGGTAATAGTTCCCATATTTACAATACCGCTTATTCCACTGGAATAGAAACCGAAATTACTTCCCGAACCGGACACTTGTCCGAAATTAAAACAATTTGATATTTGCGTATTATTCGATCCACCGGTTATACCTCCTTCCAAGCAACTGACCGGCAATGCAACAGAACTTGAAATGCTTCCGGTATTGTAGCAATACATGATTTCCGAATTATCAGCGGATCCGCAGATACCTCCGAGATAATTATCATTGCTGCTTGTAATACCTTTTGTCGAAACAGTTGCTGAATTATGGCAGGCATAAATTTTCGAATAGGTGGCATAGGCGCTTATGCCTCCCGCAAAACCATAATTTGTTTGCGAAGCGGGCGTTGTTACCGTTCCGCTCACTCCCAAATTTTGAATCGTTGCATAGTATAAATTACCGAACACCCCGCCTTCCACATTCTTTATTTCAATTTCGAAACCGCCTCCATCAAAAACTCCGCCAAAGAAATTGACACGGTAGCTTCCGGTATATACCCCTACAGATGTACTTACGGCATTGGCGCCGGTAAGGTTTTGCGTGAGACGAAAAAATTTGCCCTCGTAGGTTGTTCCGCCTTCTACCGCATCGGCTAAGGCAGCCATATCGGCAGGGGAAGAAATCAGATAAGGCGAAGCTTTGGTTCCCTGGCCGCCGCTGAAAGTCGGAGGCGAAACCAAACGGAATACAACTTCGATTGTGTGATTGGTTGTGATTTCGGCGAATGTATATGTACTCGACGAAATTGCCTCATAATTGTTTGAACCATCAATCAAAACTTGGTAGATTTGAAACCCGGCATTGGGAGTAAAAGTATAGCTTATACTCTCTCCCTGATTGATCTTTTTATCGCCGCTTGGCGAAATACTGCCGTTGTTTCCTGCTTTAGCGCTTATGGTGTATTGAATGATAGGTTTGGCGGCATTTCCAAACACCGGAAATCCCTGATTGGCTGATCCGGATGCCGACATTTGCCAAATCGCGGTGAAATCCCATCCCAAATTGTTTTGAATCCACGACTGTGACTTGAAGTTTGATAGTGAAGTTCCTGCTCCGTCTTTTCCGGTTTTATCCGAGCCGGCGATAGTAGAACCGTTTATTGTCATAGTGGACAATGCGTAATTATTACCGGATTCGGAATAATCAGATGAAATTCCTGCAATTCTTCCTGCCCCGAAATCGGCTTGGCCTCCGTCTGTGTATTTTGTCTCGATACCCGCATTGGCAGAAAAGCAGTTTTTAATTATTGATTGACCCGATCCGTAATAATTCGTGTATCCGTATATACCGCCGGCATATACAGCATTGTTGGTTTGACTGACAGTTGATGATATATTGCCTGCATTGTAACAGTTCAAAATATAATTATTAACATACATCCATCCGCAAATACCTCCGGAAATGCAAGCAAAATAGGAAGAACCGGATACGGTGCCCCGGTTAAAGCAATCGGTTATGGTTGTTCCATAGGCATATCCGCAGATACCGCCAACATGGACCTCGGCATAGCTTTCGGAGTTGGTACTAATAGCAGATATTGTTGCTGCATTAGAGCAGTAAGCAATGGTTGAATTATTGGAATATCCGCATATTCCACCCACATATAAATAATTGTTTAATGTGTTTGAACCGGAAACTGTTCCGCTCACCCCAAGATTTTGTATGGTTGCATTCTGAATAAACCCGAATATCCCCGTAGGAGCCTTGTTCAATTCGATTTCATAGCCGCCTCCATCGAATAAACCTTGAAAAGCATACCTTTGCACATAGTCTCCCACCGATGTAGTCAAGGCATTGGATCCGGTTAAGTTTTGAGTCAGGCGAAAGCATTTGCCCGCATAATTTGTTCCGCTTTTCACCGCATTTGCCAAAGCTTCCATATCTGCTTTTGAAGAAATAAGATAGGGATTTGAGTATGTGCCTGAGCCGCCCGAATAGGTTTGGGCGGAAATGTTCATTGCCGCGAGCAATAAAATAATGGATATATGTTTTTTCATAAATAGTGATTGTATGTTTTTATTGATTCGGTATTTCCTTAGATTCATCATCCGGCAAAGTAACTCTTTCGTCGTTGTCATTCCGAACGAAGTGAGGAACGTGCCGTTTCCCTATAGACATGAAACTACCAATGGATTACTTTGATAAAAAAGAGAATAAGCAAAGATGATTGCTTAGGACGGGCTTTGTAATTCATATTTTTCATAGGTATAATAATTTTTGCAAAATTATATATATTTTATGTATTTTGCAATAATTCCAGCAGCAAAATTCACCGATTTCATTTCTCCGTTCTCTCTCCGGACCATAGCAAACCCTGCCGTCCGGTACATTCTTCGCTATCCGGATTGCAATTACAAGCGGAATATATTACCGCAGCATCAGGATTTATTCCGAAACACCCTGTTTTCCTATCCTATTCCGAACTCTTGGTGCAATTCGGGAATTGTAACATCAAGGAATCCTTTTCTTATCAGACGTCTTTTAAATTCATCCTGTACGTCGGGTTCGCCATGAACGACAAAAACGCGTTTCACTTCTCGGGCTTCCTGGCAGGCAAGATACTGACTTAAATCGTTGTAGTCGGCATGGGCACTCATCGAGTTGAGGGTGACAATATCCGCTTTGACATGGTAGGGGGTTCCGAAAATACCTACGGTTTCGGGATGCGCTTTTAAGTGGGCGCCTAAAGAGTTAGGTTCGCAATAGCCGATAATCATGATGGTATTCCGCCAATTTTCAATACTATTGGCTATATGATGCTTCACGCGTCCCGCTTCTGCCATTCCCGAAGCGGAAATAATAACCGAAGGATTGTAATTCGTATTGAGCGCTTGAGAGTCCCGCTTATCGGAAATATAACGCAAGCCTTTAAACATGAAAGGGTCGGCATCTTGACGAAGCAATTTTTGCAGCGAACGATTAAAACATTCGGGGTGTTTCTTGACAATTTCCGTCACTTTGATCGACAACGGACTATCGACATAGTAATCAATCGGAGGCAGATGCCCGTCCAATTCCAGATCGTTTAACGCATACAATAATTCTTGGGTGCGTCCTACGCTGAATGCCGGAATAATCAATTTCCCTTTCTTTTGTAAACAGGTACGTTCTATATTTTTCAACAAATCGTCGGCATAGGTTTCAATGCGGTCATGCAATTGATTTCCGTAGGTCGATTCAATTACAATGTAATCGGCTTGCGGAAAAGACTGAGGCGAATGTAATATCGGATCGCCGTAACGACCCACGTCTCCGCTGAAAGCGAGGGTAGTCGCATTCCCGTTTTCCGTTAAAGTCAAAAAAATCGTAGCGCTTCCGACAATATGCCCTACATCAAAAAACTGCAGAACAATATTCTCATCGACTTGAATTGCCTGATAATAATGCACCGGCTTAAAATATTGAAAAGTATTTCGAACGTCTTCTTGGGTATAAAGCGGTTCAAGCAATTTCCTGCCTTCTTCCCGGCGTTTTTTGTTTAAGAAATACATATCTTGTTGTTGGATACTTGCCGAATCCATCAAAAGAACTTGAACGATATCGATGGTTGCCGACGTGGCATAAATGCTTCCGTGAAACCCGTCTTTCACCAATTTGGGCAGCAACCCGCAGTGATCGACATGGGCATGAGAAAGGAATACATAATCAACGTCTGCGGGATCGAAGCCCCAATTCCGATTCAGTGGATCGGTATCGGGTCCCATACCTTGAAACATACCGCAATCCAGAAGGAATTTTTTACCGGTATTTAATGTAACTAAATGTTTACTGCCCGTAACGCTACGGGCAGCTCCATGAAAAGCAATCTTCATATAATGAGTCAGAAAATATTTATGTCGTTATAAATCGGTTGGATAATCAGTTGTCCGTCTTTATTTGCAATACCTTGTTTATCGCCTTTATATACTTTGTAACAATTGTCTTTGGTTTCATCAATGGCATTGTATTGCGGTGGAATTATTTCTTTTCCGTCAGAATCGATTAATCCCCACAAATTATCTTGCATCACAAAAGCTCTGCCGTTGTTGAATTTGTTTATAAATTGATAAGTCGGACCCTGCACTTCTTTACCCGATTTATTCAAGATTCTGTAACGTCCATCCAAAATTGCAATAAAAACGTTGTTGTCTTTATTTCCGACTGCGTCGTAAGCAGGTTCGAACATCAAAGTTCCATCATCGGCAAGCATGCCGATTTTTCCGTCAAGCAATGTTTGAAATCCGTCTTTGCAAGAGAAGACAGCCGAATATTTCGGGGACACGGTCTCGTGTCCGTTGGAATTTAATACTCCCCACAAACCATTCAGCATAATCAGGTAATTATTCCCTTTTATCTTTTGAATCAGATGATAACGGGGAGGAATAATTTCAACCCCTTTATCGTTAACCAAACCGTAAAGCGAATCTCTCAGTACGATGGCTTTTCCTTTGTCATAATCGTAGATGAAAGTATAAGCGGGAAAAATAATCTCTTTCCCTTTATCGGAAACAAGCCCGACTCTTCCATTCAAAGAAGTTTGCGCTATTCCTCCGTTGAATTTTCCTATAAAATCGTAGGTCGGAGGCATTAATACGACACCTTTATCACTCTTCAATCCCCATTTGTTATTTTCCCTGAATGGAATTGCTTTCCCTTTGGAGTCTGCGGTATAAGGTATCCGTTGTCCAATTTCATTGACAGCATACGTTTCCCCATTATTGATAACGGGTGCTGTTTTGTTGTCATAATTACCGATTAAGTCGTAATCCGGTTTGACTATTTCAAATCCCGATTTGGTAATAATACCGAATTTACCGTTCACATACACGCGAGCCCAGCCTTTTTCCGCTTTCTGAGCGTTAATTCCAAGAATACTAATACCGGAGATCATACAGATTAAAATAAATTTCATTTTCATAATGTCAATATTTATTAGATAGATTAATGGCAAAATTACAACAATTTTTTCATTCTCAAAAACTTTTTCTGCTCTTCAAAATTACATAGATAACCATAGGTGCTCCGATAAGCGGCGTAACGGCATTCAACGGTAATACGCCTTTCCCAAACGGTACTGCTGTCAATAAGTTACATAATAAGGCAACAACTCCTCCCATTAATAGAGTCGCCGGAAGAAGGCTCTTTTGATTGGAAGTGCGGATAAACATCCGGGCAATGTGGGGTACAACCAAGCCGATAAATGTCACGGGTCCGCAGAATGCGGTCACTAATGCTGTTAAGAAACCGGTTGTCAGTAAAATAGCGGTACGCGTCCGCCCGACGCGAATACCGAGATTAGTCGCATAGTTTTCTCCCAATAATAAAGCATTCAAAGGTTTAATAAGCATGACGGTAAATAGTAACCCGAGAAGAATACCCGCTGAAAAGTAAGGTATCCGGCTCATCGGAACTCCCGAAAAACTACCCATCCCCCACAACACATACGAACGCACATTATCTGCCGATGCATACGAATTAAGAACGGATATTCCAGATGAAGCCAAATAGGAAATCATGATTCCGAATATTAAAACCAGAATGTTGCTTTTCACTTTGGATGAAAAATAAAGCAATAGAAGCAAAACCAAAGAAGCACCTAAGAAAGCTGAAAGAATAACAGTCAGATGAGGCGACCGTTCGCTGCCGGCAATGATTCCTCCCGAAGAAAGCATAATCAAAGCGACACCCAGATTGGCGCCGTCGCTGATCCCCAAAATGGAAGGTCCCGCCAAAGGATTTCGGAAAAGGGTTTGAAGCATTAAACCGCAACCTGCCAGCGCCGAGCCTGCCAATAAAGCGGTTATTGCCCGGGGAAGACGAGATTGCAAGACAATATTCGTCCATACGCTTTTTTCGATCGCTTTCCCCAATAAACTATCAATCACTGCCGATGCCGGTATAGATACGGTGCCCGAAAAAAGATTGGTAAAGAAAAAGAGAACAACGACTACAGCAATCCCTCCACAAATAACGCCTTTCCTGTCCATTTTGTTTACTTCTTCATATTTTCGACAAAAGTATAAAAAAAATTATTAATTCGAAGGATAATTATCTGTGGTATCAAAAGATCATAGGTCTTGAATGCAGATAAGCTCGTTAAATTCATAAATATTCCGTTTTTGATTTTATATAAAATTGGTTAGCATCGTTATGCGTTGGTTAATGTAACACAGGAGAAAATATTCGTTACGATAATAATATTAATTGATACAAGATGCTTTCTTTTTTTTCCGCATTGTCTTTACATTTGCACAATTATTGTGAAAAATTATTACAACTTTTTAATTATTAAAATTTTCAGTCATGAAAAAAACTTTACTTATTTTAATGGCGCTAATAATGAGCGCAGGGTTTGCTTTTTCGCAAACCACTATTCCCGCGTCGAGCAAAGTGCCGGGCGTGAATATTTATAACTTGGCTAACACCGACAACACATGGGCAGGCGTGAACATCATTTTGGGTAGCGATGCCGGCGTGTGGCCTTGGTCGACCGCCGGAGATGACGGCTTGGTGGCATTCTCGCCCGAAAAGGGCGCGACCTACCATTTGGCGTTCAGTGTTACGTCAACCGGCGCATCGGGTTTCCGCGTCCGCTGGATGAAGGACAACACATACGACAGCCACACTACCGACGACGGTACGTTCGTTAATAGAGACACGGTTGCCGCCGACCAAACCGCTACGCGTATTCCCGCTTATTTCTGGAATACGATTAGCAACGGCAATACGCAGACTTATCATGTCGATTTTACGATGGACGGCAGCCAGCCCGCTGAGGGGCTTGTCGGCAATGTTGTTATTCGTGGACAGAGCGGCTCCACCGATTTTGTCGTCAATACGATTGTGATTACGGACGACGCCGGCAACATGCTTGTGAATTATGATAAGGATGCCGTTACTGAACCAACCGTTTTACCTCCATCAAACAACGTGCCGGGCGTGAATATTTATAACTTGGCTAACACCGACAACACATGGGCAGGCGTGAACATCATTTTGGGTAACGATGCCGGTGTGTGGCCTTGGTCGACCGCCGGAGATGACGGCTTGGTGGCATTCTCACCCCAGAAGGGAGCGACCTACCATTTGACGTTTAACGTTACGTCAACCGGTGCATCGGGTTTCCGCGTCCGCTGGATGAAGGACAACACGTACGACAGCCACACTACCGACGACGGTACGTTCGTTAATAGAGACACGATTGCCGCCGACCAGACCGCAACACGTATCCCCGCTTATTTCTGGAATACGATTAGCAACGGCAATACGCAGACTTATCATGTCGATTTTACGATGGACGGCAGCCAGCCGGCCGAAGGGCTTATCGGCAACGTTGTCATTCGGGGTCAGAGCGGCTCCACCGATTTTGTCGTCAATACGATTGTAATTACGGACGACGCCGGCAACATGCTTGTGAATTATGATAAGGATGCCGTTACTGAACCAATCGTTTTACCCGCGTCGGACAACGTGCCGGGCGTGAATATTTATAACCTGGCGAACACCGACAATACATGGGCAGGCGTGAACATCATTTTGGGTAGCGATGCCGGTGTGTGGCCTTGGTCGACCGCCGGAGATGACGGCTTGGTGGCATTCACACCCGTACCGGACGCAACTTACCATTTGGCATTTAACGCTACATCAACCGGCGCTTCGGGTTTCCGCGTCCGCTGGATGAAGGACAACACGTACGACAGCCACACCACCGACGACGGTACGTTCGTTAATAGAGACACGATTGCCGCCGACCAGACCGCTACGCGTATCCCTGCCTATTTCTGGAATACGATTAGCAGCGGCAATACGCAGACCTATCATGTCGATTTTACGATGGACGGCAGCCAGCCGGCCGAAGGGCTTGTCGGCAACGTTGTCATTCGGGGTCAGAGCGGCTCCACCGATTTCGTCATCAATACGCTTGTGATTACGGACGACGCCGGTAACATGCTTGTCAACTATGATAAGGACGCCACAACAGGTATCATCCAAGTTAGTCCCTCGGTTGCTTCTAATGCCTACGGCGTACCCGGTGGTATTGTAGTAAATGCCAACAACGAAAAGGTTTCCGTTTACGGAATCGACGGACGATTAATGAAACAAGCCTTAGCCGGCTATAATACCACAATTCCCATGCAACAAGGCATCTATATTGTGAAAGTTGGCACAGCTAATCCGGTTAAAGTTATAGTAAGATAAACTTGTTAATGTCCTCACGGATATGAAAAGGAATAGTCCCGGATGCGTTCGGGACTATTTTTTTGAGCGCTGATTTGAATCGCCCTTGTCCACAACTCTTGAAATTTTCATGTTATTTTATCAGTCGGGAATTCACCGCAATCGATCGAGCGAGCGAACCAGCTTTTCATCTTTCTTTATTCCTCGAATAGCTAAATAAGTTAAAATAAAGGCAATGAAAGGAAAAACAATAGTGAATCGCAACTTTGGGAAAAGTTCTTGAAACGACAAGACGGGTCGATCAAAAAAGAAATACAGCACATAGATTAAGGCTAACAAAAATAATATTGTATAGCAGATTGTTGTCTGCAATTTGCGCTTTTTAAAAAGAAAGATGGTAATCATTGCCAAAACGGCAATTATTCCCGCATCTGCAGCAACCGTCCACGAAGAAGAAAACGGAAGATACACTACTACTGACATGATGCAAAATACAAAGAGTAAATATACGGTTTGAATGCGTTGAATCATAATTCTTCGATTTTTTCTTTTTCTTTTGCCGGATTACGATAATAAACTTCATTATCCAAATATTCTTGCGTAGCTATCAAGGTAGGTTTGGGTAAACGTTCAAAATAACGGGAGATTTCTATTTGTTCCCGATTCTCAAAAATCTCTTCCAAACTATCGACGCTCGAAGAAAATTCTTGCAGTTTTTTGCCTAAATCTTGTTTAATTTCTACGGCTATTTCATTCGCACGTTTACCGATAATACGCACGGTTTCATAAATATTTCCTGTTGTTTCTCCCAGCTTTATCATATCTCGGGTTATCGTATTATCCGAAGTTTTTTTATAATCCATGATGTATATTTATTGTTTTTTTAATTCTTTATCAATGTTTTCGTATAATTTCTTGATTTCTTTGATGTATTTTCCGTTCGGAAACTCGTTGACATACGAAAAGTACTCATCAATAACATCGCGGTATCGAAAGTCTCTCTTTTCTTCCACGCTTTGAATTGCCATTTGGTACTTTGATTTGAACATGTAATACATAAACTCTTCTCTGTGCTTAGAAAAAGGATAGCTTCGAATGGCATTCTGAGCGGTTATGACGCAGGAAAGGTAATTTCCTCCCGGGAAAGGAATAATTGTATAATTACCTAAATTATAATACAATCGAACGGACAGCAATTCTTTCAGGGCTAATTTTTCCTGCAATTCAAACAATGCGGCTTGCGCTTCTTCTTTTCGTTCGCTTTGAGGATAAAATTCGATAAAATCTTGAAACTGTTGCATGGCTTTATAGGTATCCGATTGATCCAAACGAGGATCCGGAGATTCAAGATACAATCCGTAGGCAGAATAATAGCGCGCCAATTCGGCATATTCTCCTTTCGGATAAGTTGTGTAATAAGTTTTAAAATATTCGGAGGCTGTTGAATAATCTTTCATCTTATAATTGCTTTGTGCCAACAGGTACAAAGCTTCTTCACCTCGCGAAGTCGTTCGCGTCATCTGTACAACATCTTCCAGTAAAGTGGCTGTTCGGCTGTATTTTCCTTCATCGAAATATTTTTTGGCATATTCGAATTTAAGATTTAAGTCCGTAGATTTCAATATATTATTGTATTCCCCACACGCAGTAAACACCAAGATAATAAAAGAAAAGCCTATAACTTTTGAATTCAATCGTTTCATGCAAAACTTAATTTGGATACAAAAGTAATGAATGTCTTTGAATTGAGAAAAGTTTTAAGCTTTTTTAGTATATTTATAATTCATAATTCGTAATTATTGCTTACCTTTGTCCCACTATCGAAAAGTGGAAAGATTTGTATGCTTGCAACCACTGATAAAAAATGCTAAAAACCGGTTCTGCGCGGTTCTTTCCTGCAAATCACTTCTGCTTCTCGGTAAAACTAATTACACGATTTATTTATTTAAAAACCAGTAGATGTTATGAGTTATTTATTTACTTCTGAATCGGTTTCGGAAGGTCATCCCGACAAAGTAGCCGATCAGATTTCCGATGCACTCTTGGATCAATTTTTAGCTTATGATCCGGATTCGAAAGTAGCCTGTGAAACATTGGTCACCACCGGACAAGTGATTTTAGCGGGCGAAGTCAGATCCAAAACGTACGTGGACGCTCCGGAAGTGGCGCGCCGGGTTATCCGACAAATCGGATACACCAAAAGCGAATATCAATTTGAAGCTGAATCGTGTGGCGTTCTCAGCGCCATTCACGAACAATCCGATGATATCAAACGGGGAGTGGAACGGGAAGATCCGCTCAATCAGGGAGCCGGCGATCAAGGCATGATGTTTGGTTACGCAACCAACGAAACCGAAAACTATATGCCTTTGGCTTTGGATCTTTCCCACAATCTGTTGATTGAACTGGCGAATATTCGGAAACGAAAACTCGGGCTGATGCCTTATCTGCGCCCCGATGCCAAATCGCAAGTGACTATCCGCTATAACGATGACGGTACTCCCGAACGTATCGACACCATTGTTATCTCTACCCAACACGATCCGTTTGATTCCGATGAAGCCATGCAGAAAAAAATCGAAGAGGATGTAATAAACATTTTGGTTCCCGAAGTAAAAGCCAAATATCCGAAATCGGTTCAAGATTTATTTAAAGAAGGTATCAAATATCATGTGAATCCGACCGGTAAATTTGTGATTGGCGGTCCTCACGGAGATACCGGATTGACCGGACGGAAAATCATCGTTGATACCTATGGTGGAAAAGGGGCGCACGGAGGCGGTGCTTTTTCCGGAAAAGACCCTTCGAAGGTGGACCGTTCGGCGGCTTATGCTGCCCGACATATTGCGAAAAACCTGGTAGCGGCAGGCGTTTCCGATGAAATTCTGGTGCAGGTGGCATACGCGATCGGGGTAGCGCAACCGATGAATATTTTTGTCAATACCTTCGGAAAAAGTAAAGTCAATTTGAGCGACAGCGAAATCGCCGAAAAAATTGCAATTATTTTCGATATGCGTCCGAAAGCGATTGAAGACAGGCTTAAACTTCGTTGTCCGATTTATTTGGAAACCGCAGCTTACGGTCATATGGGGCGTCAACCTCAAAAAATCGTAAAAACATTTGCTTCCCGCTATGATTCCGACCCGATTAAACAAGTGGAGGTGGAATTATTTACGTGGGAAAAACTTGATTATGTCGATGTGATTAAAGAGGCTATCATTAAAGGCAACGTTTGATTGGTATTTAAATTTGAACAATAAAAAAAACCCTTCACCGCGGAAACGATGAAGGGTTTTTATATGGGATGGCGGCTACCTACTCTCCCACGGATGCAGTACCATCGGCGCCATCGGGCTTAACTTCTCTGTTCGGGATGGGAAGAGGTGGAACCCCGACGCTGTAACCGCCTTGAATGCGTTAGTAACGGG
>Ga0123354_10001648_pt1 | contig 27795 bp, 13 predicted proteins | sample TergutLab28metaG_2_FD_97872 | JGI IMG/M metagenome (GOLD analysis project Ga0123354, IMG submission 97872) | Labiotermes labralis P4 segment gut microbial communities from Petit-Saut dam, French Guiana - Lab288 P4 | ecosystem: Host-associated > Arthropoda: Insects > Digestive system > Gut ... | reverse complement strand
ATTTTGAAAAAAAAAAAACTGTTAAAAAAAAAAGACAAAATTATTCTTTAGGTCTATTTTGGTTTGTGGGGGGGGTGTGGGAATTGGGGGGGGGGGGGTGAGGGGAGTGTGTTTCAGCAGCTTTTACGTGTAGCAAAAACCTATTACCGTTGCGTCACTAATACAATCAATTAGCATCTTTCCCTTTTATATTAGTGACATCATATCTCTACTTGATGATTCTAGCCTCTATATAGAATGGTGTATAATACCGGCGTTTTAGAGGCTCTTTCCTCCATTTTCAGAGAAGCCTAAGTGGATTGTACACCAATTTAAATGTCGTCCATTCCAGGGGGCTGTATTCATCATCACTATTGCTATTAGAACCTGAAATCTCTCATTTATTTTTTGCCAATAATCATGCTTGTATTTGGCCTGATGGGTTCCTTAATCTGCACTGCAATGGAAGTACATGCAGATAGATTATGTTCACACAGCTCTGAGCAGAATTCAATTCACTTCAGCTGTTCAATGTCACCAGCATTAAGTGATGCAACATGCAAGTGGTGAATGCTGTGACAAGTCTAAATAGTTGGCATAATTGGCAAACTCACAGCTTACACCAATGGATAAAATGCAAAAGTAAGTAATGTGTGTTACAAGTTTATGAGTCACTTACAAAAGACAAAATAACAAAGGGCTGCCTTCTGAAAACCCAGAGTTTGCTTGCTACTTAAATTATTTGTATTAATTGATGCACGTTCATATACACATAACTTCATGACAAATGTGAAAAATATATGCCCTTCTCATACTATTTTACACATGCCTTTATCTAAACCATGTGTCTTCACCTGCAGCCCCTGGGCCACATGCAACCTACCAGCATGTGTTTTGCTGCTGCCTGCACCCACACATGTAAATTATTTATATACTATAAAAATTACACAATAATTTAGGTTAGGTAAATCACTTATTGCTTCATGTGCACGTCATGAACCAGCCCACAGAAATGGCTGTGATGCTTTGCCATAAAAAGGTTGGATGTGCATTGTCTAAACTCCAAACCTCACAAGTATTTGATGGTATATACAGTATGAGCTGGTTTATCTGGTACTTGCAGGACCAAAGGTTTGCAAATATGTTTTTCAGGTATTATCACTTTTTGACCTAATGTGTTCCTTAGGGTACCCCGTAACCAAACGCACAGATCCAACCTTTCAGTTTGTCACTTAATATTGTGCCGTTTTTCATGTCGCACCTTCTATTTCACTACCTATGTAACATGCGTATACTTACTTACTCCATGGAGTGAATTCCTTGAGAAGTGGACAGTTCTTCAGTATGTCAAGAAATTCGCCATATTTCATTGCACACAAAGATTCATGACTGCATTTACAACAGCCTGCCACTTGTCCCTTTCCTAAACCAGATCAATCGAGTCTACATGCCCTCCCTATCCTATTCTATTCTTGAAGATCCATTTTACTATTATCCATCCTGCTATACCTAGGTCTTCCCAGCTCTCTCTTCTTAAAATTCCCAAACCAACCCCCCATATGCACCTCTCCTCTCTCCATACCTGCCACATACTCTGCCTATCTTGTTCTTCTTGATGTGATCACCCAAATAATATTTGGTTAAGAGTACAGATATGTAATCACATGATATAATCTCATCCAGTCCCCTGTTCCTCTGAGGCCCAAATATCTTCCTCAGCACCCTATCTTGAAACACCCTCAACCTACGTTCCTCCCTCAAAATGAAACACAGTTTTACGCCCATATAAAGCAACAAACAAAATGATAGTTCTGTATATTTTTTTAGGCATGTTCACAAAATTGTGAGAAGCGACTACTTCCTTCAACATATCCATCCAGCTCCCACTGGACGGATTTTCACAAAATTTTATACTTAGGTATTTTTTAAAATCTATCAAGAAAATTCAACTTTCATTAAAATCTGACAAGAATATCAGGTACTTTACATAAAGACCAATATACATTATTGATCATATCTCGCTCAGTTCTTCTTAGATTGAAAAATGCTACATACAAAAGTTGTAAATAAAATCGTAACACATTTTATGTTCAATAGCTTTTTTTTCATCATGCCATTTATGAGATAATTTGGAAAAATATTGTAGAGCCGGGCAGGCCACAGACGAAAACATGGAGCATGTACATGGCAAGCTTGATACCTATGGCCACAAACACACAATCAGAATATGTAATACTGATTGCTTTTCCATTGTTGCATGAACACACCTCAACATTACATTATATGTACATTGCATGTCTTGTTCCATTATATTTTTGTGTAGTAAACTGGAAGACAAATTATTCTGGATCACTTAGTACCAGGCACTCCCAAAATTCCATCTCTTACACTGGTCATGATTGCAATTATATAATAATTACATCATATACAGAACAACAAGACACCACTAACATTTAATGGCCAAACCCCCCATATTGGTGTTTGGTGCTGCCAGTTGATGGCAAGTGGAAATAATGGGCTTCTTAGTCAATTTACAGCTAACAGAGCTTTTCAGATCAACCACTGCTACAGAAACCACATTTTACTTTACTCAACTGGGTTGTCTGGTTCCTGAGACTAAAAATTGCAATATATACATACATATATTCCACACTCCACCATTTACTTAATGCTGTTACTTCAGTTACTGTTAACAATCACAGATGGCATGATGTGGCTTTTTAACACACCTAATATGACAAACAAGGTACATTAAGACTTCACATATTTAAACAAAACATAGGAATTGCAGTAACCTTTTAGTTTATGTCAGTATCTGCAGTTACAAAACATGACAACTGCAACATTTATTTAGAGCACATTGAAAGGGACTGTTAATAGCTCATGGTATCCAGCACTACACGACAGGATGATTAATGAATAATGACTGGAGAGAAAGTGGTTGTGGTCTCATTTGAGGTACTAACCCACAATTTTGCCTGCAAAGACAGGAAAACCAAAAAAAAAAAAAAGTTCATTCATAACAATTTCTAGACCAAGATTTAAACCTCCAACCTTTTAAACATGAACCTCTAATGTACACCACTCAACCACTAAATGGGTACATTTCAAATAACTCAGTGAAGAATTTATTACTATTATTATTATTATTATTATTATTACTACTACTACTACTACTACACTATCATTAACATCAGTACATATCACTAACAAAGTTGCTTAAATAATATATATATATTAAAGGACACAAATATTTATTCAACTCAGAAATAAGAACATATATGGTGTAACATAATTAACACTCACCGAAGGCTTCTCTGTTCAAAATTCAATTAATGGTAGACATTTTGTTTTATATATATTTCATGTTTACATCCACTTCACTGCTTTACTGATTTTACTGTAGTATGTGTCACATTGTATCAGTTCTGTAAGAGTTTGATTTAGCTGCTATCTGTTTTAATCCCTGTTGAAATAAGTATTCTGTATAAACGTGAGCTTCATCAGACTTCCATCTTTTCAAAGCAGGGCATATAATTTACTGATTTTACTGTAGTATGTGTCACATTGTGTCAGTTCCTTAAGAGTTTGATTTAGTTGCTAATTTTTTTAATTCCTGTTGAAATAAGTATTCTGCATAAACTTGAGTTTCATCAGACTTCCGTCTTTGCAAAACAGGACGTATTATTTTCATGTATGTAATCATTATACTTGCTGTACAAACCAGTCCTGCACCCAGTAGTAATACCGGATGAGTTCTTATCATATGGTACAGTTTTGGTCTCTGCATTTTGTCTATTCAGAAATTCACACTTGTCCCCTGGTCTGCAAAGGCAACACCCTAAACCTGAAATTAAAAGTTATCTTTTTATATGATAATTCAGACTGAAACAAAAGATCACACATATAAAACTTGATGATGATGATTATGATAAAGAGACTGAGTATAGAGATACAATGGATTTGGAACACGAAATGGATGATTGCACCGGCAGTAACTTGAGCCACCGGAATAGTAACAAACATTTTAAAGAAAAATTTGGAAGCCATACCAGGAAAACAGTCAATAGCTTCACTATACAAGACAGTTATACTGGAATATCACACATAATATGGACAGTACTGCAGTCTGAAACTTGAAGTCTGAGTGGTGGGGATCACTGTTGGTTCAACAGAAGCACCAGGAAGAAAAGGTCTGTGACAAGAGATGACGACAACATTATTATTATTGTTATTATTATTATTCAAACCAGGCCCTCAAACATGACCCTGCACTAGTGCAAACAATTCTGCTTCCCCAAAACATGCTTCTCTAATGTAGGCATCGGTAATACACTCCCATATGCTTCACAGTATTCCAAGTTGTCTTTCCATGGTTACTCCTGCCAGAATTCTGAAAGTATTTCACTTTACTCAGTTTATGTTACATGCCAAGCACACCACCCCTTTATTAAACTACATTAATAATATTGGAAAAAAATCTATAAATCATGAAGTTCATTGTTGTGTATGATCCTCTATTCTGTAAGTTCACTTTCTATAGAGAATTAATACTTGATTATTTTCAAGACAGTTTAACAGACCTCTGCAACTCTGCTAAGAATGATGTTGGGTTACATTCCTTTAAAGCAGTACAAATAATCAATATAACATGTACATAGAAAAAGGATTTTCAGTTGTCACTAAGCTAATTTGTGACACAGTCCAATGTGACCTCACTTTAAATTCATCTGTTTCCAAATGCTATAACAAGTTACTTCCTGTGCCACAGGTGGCATACAGGACAATGCCAAGAACCCTGCTGTAATAAAATAGACTAAAATATTTTTTTCCTTATTTTATGGCTTCTTATTTCTGGTCACCCAAATATGATGGGCTATTTCCTGTTAGTTATGATCCTCTTTCGTTTCGAGAATTTTTTAAAATGCCTTTCACATTCACCTCGTGAATACACAGGCTACCAGAATATTATTCTTCCACACCTAGCGCGAGTAGCGACGTGCCTAAACTTCTTTGTCGTAGCCCCAACTCTGTTACATCACACTTGAGAGCATTTAGATGAAGTCGTGCCTTTGCACGCCATGAGGAAGTACGAGGCATTGAAGGTATAGCTCTGCTCACTCCTAACCTCCACTATTTGAAGACTAATGATCAGCTTCACTCCCCAACTTAGTCATTTGGTTAAATGCAACAATAAAGGGTATGGGTGAACAAATGATTATTAGGCTGTGATATACGCAGTTACTAGATATATGTGACAATTATGATAACGACAGGGGTCACGATTCGGATCAAAAATGCACACAGAACAGTTTTACCGTACATATAGTAAAGTGTACCAACCACATACCATTATGCCATGCCATTGAATAGAAAGGAATACCTTACATATTAATTTACCTCGTATGCTACTAAGCCAATGAAAATATGCTATTTTATGTCTGTTTGCTCCACAGCTCTTTTACTGAGTTCCTCTTTCAACAATGGCTTCCAAATATAAGCGCCCCCGATCGTGCCAATAATAATAGCGAATATTACTCCGCCTCTGGTTAAGTTCCTGGGGTGGCGAATACGCATTTCAATCTGGTGTAAGTTAATTTTACACTCCTAAGCAGATTACTGGAAATGAGGTGAGGTTATAAACTCTCAATCGTGTTACGTACGGACGTGCCGTCCGTTAGCAGAACAGTACATGTTTGATGATGTATACTTTCCCAACACATACCAACATTACACAATTTCAACCACAGATCATCTAGTACACTCTCAACGATATGTTCTGTTTTTTTTTTAATATGTTTCACTGACCGTCTAATACAATTTCGACCTCCTGATGATGAGCACATGTTGCTCGAAACATGTAGAGGCATGAAATAAACTTATGGTAAAACAAAAATTTTGTGCATCAAGTTGGTTAATTACTAAGAGAAAAAATATATATGATCTGTGCTCTCAACGATGAAAAACACATTACAACTCTGATCCATGGTACTGCCAGACGTTCTGTGTGGTACTTGTTCTACAAAGCCACGCCTAGCCCACATGTAGAAAACTATGCTGTATTACGGCCATAATATTACTCAGATGAGATGTCAAGTTTTTACTTTTGTCATTTTTCGACTATTTGTTCCAAAACTGCGGGAAACTAACAAATTAAGAACTGGTGTGGGAATTCAGGTGTTCCAAAATGTACTCATCTCCTCGGCTCCCCTCCGTAGTTCTCTTACATTTATGTCATCACAGTTGGCTACACAACATGAGCCAGTCACGGTTGTCACAGATTAATTAACCATAGTTCGGAGTGGTTGCGTATAACTATTGGACAAAGACTTCAAGCCGCGGTTTGTAAAGTGGATGTGATGACATTTACCTGGCGATCTTTGCATTTTTTAACTTCTTTGTATAAAATAAAGACCTCGAGATTTCTGGAATACAAGACGTGAGACTCAAATGCAAACAAAATTGGATCAACCACCTTGAAAGAATGGACACCACCAGAATCCCGAAACACGCCCTCAAGTACAAACCTCGAAGAGACTCTGGACGCCCCAGGAAACGACTGCAATGCGTCGATGCCGGAACAGGTCAAACGACCTAATCCATGGAGGAAGATTATGATGATTGTATAAAATATCACGTGACTGTGCATTAGTAGGATATGTATGAGATCCTCGCTCTTCCGGAATGTGACGTAGCGTAGACTTGTAGTTACCGGCGCAGGACCCGAGGTTGTACCGAAATGTCTGCAACTACCATCCTAGAAAAGCGAATATCACATTTACACCGCGATGGGGGCTTGAAATGACACATAGAATTATTGTGTTTTTCATACTTACATTAAGCGACAAGGCTCATCTCTGCAAGCAGAGCTGCAGATTTCTAGACTGAATAAAAATCCCAGTTTAGAGCCGGGTTATCGACAGCCGCTGCTGCATCCTGTAAACTATCATTTCAGTTTGTTTCTTTTTCATCTAAAAATTAATCTGCCCAAAAAAATTGCGTATATATAAGAATGGTTATTTTCCAGAAGCTATTAGCAGTTACCTACATAGTGATGACATTCAAATAATGCCTTTACAAGCACCTTTTTGCAGCGACTGTAGCCAAGTTAGAACTTGACTCAGATGGTATTTGAACCATCTCCTGCTTATAATCTGTATTATGCTGTAAACAGCAGCAGGAATACCTGAGTTGTGTGCATACACTGTGGCAAGCACACATGTAACACAATTTGTAGGCACCAAATTGTCTGTGTTGCATGCATGGGAGTACTGTAATGACTATCTGACAGTGGAAAGGCAGAATCTTCCTTAGGAAACTGCAGTACGGTATGGTCAATATACTGCTTGCACCATTCGATCAAGATCAAGACCTTTTCATTTCCAAGTTTGGGGGGACAACAGGCTTCTTTCCCAGTTTGAGGCTTACAGATTTACCCACATCTGCATGTTTGTTACTGACATATGCTTTAAGCATTTATTGTGGTAAATCATATATGTACTTTCAATGCATGAAAAAATACACTTTCTTTTCCCTAACTGATCTAACAACTTCCACAACTGCTCCCCTGTCCCAAGCTTTCTGCTATTTCTTCCCATCCTGGAAGAAACAAAAATACATCTGTAAACACATTTTTGTAGGCACAGACTTTCCTCAGATGTAAAAGAATTACAGAAGTCACAGTGCTCTGTTAACAATGCCTTTGTATAAAATTTGGTTCAAAACATCACCATTAATGTCTTAAAACTTCAAAGCAGGATACATACAAAATATTGTGGTGATATGACAAATATAATTTATTCTGGAGACATTAATAATCATCCATAACAGTTGTCCTAAAGAAGCTTGCACTTAAAATAGCAGGCTGCCACAGACTAAGGGAGGTTAATTTCAAACCAAACCCTACAAGTGAATAAACTGTACACTGAAGCATCATGATAAACTGGGAATTTAAGATTAAACATACGTGTTACACAATCACAAAACACACTTTCCACATTCGTTCAAACTTCATTTTACTGCAACACCAGTTCCACATCTATGCATGGAATAGCTGGTACATGTCAAACACATTACATCATTCATCTATAGGTTAAAGGAGTTCATTAGACATAACACTGAAGTGGACTGTTTGGGACACAAACAATATTCAGCAAAGTTCCCTTACACTGGTCTTTATGGTTACATCACCATACAGACTTGAAGGTGGGTCTGACTGCGAGCTTCCAAGTTTTGACACTGTGCAGCACTGTAAACAAATACGTTTTGGAGGAACATGCCTCCATGTTCTGCATTAAAGATTATGTCCAGGCTTGACACTGATGAGATAAGGGTGAGAGGGTGAGGTGAGATATACAAGCATGCTTCAAGGAAGGTAACAAACCAAACTGCCAGTGCCACTAACTAGAATATAATGATGTTAGTTACATGCAGCAATGCATATGGCAATGTTTCATAGCACCCCATTTTCCTCAATATCTCAATACTGACACTGATATGCTAAAAAAAAAAACTCTTGCTATGTGCAAGAATTCTAGGTAAAAACCCAACAAATAATACAATTAAACAATTTTTAAAATTAGTTTCTGGAACTAATTTCCTACTGCATAATTTCTTTAATTATGGAGATTACAGAACAGCATAATAATTGATGCTCATATCAATCATTTAATGCTTTCTGGCATATCAAAAATTAATCCACAAATAAAATGGACAACAAATAAGTTAAAAAATGATGTTCTCAAATTTCACTTAAAGCTGGGTACTGTATGCTAAGATAGATTACTACGTCCATATCTATTATGCCATGGAAGTGTATTTGGAGAGCAAGATATCTGTGTGTGTGTGTGTGCATGCACACAAACACAAATTGTGCATGAACACAAATGTGCACCTCATACCCACATACTAAGCACATTCCTTGACATTTGATAGTACACACTTAAAGTGTTTGACACTTGTATGTCAGCATACCCACCCCCTGCTGAAACACAGGGAGTAAAATAAACAAGATAAGGCAGTGTATGTATGAAGTAACACTATGGCACATTCACATTACCATTGTACCATGGAAATGCCACAACACATCCTCTTTTATATTGTTGAGCAACTTCATCGCTGTATTCATGTAGAAGTGCCTTATATTTTTGTCTGACTTTAAGCAACTTTGAATTTTAACAGCTATTAATATAAGTCTTCAGTATCAAATTTCACAAAAATATGGCCAATGGAAGCCCAGCTGATACAGACAGATGGACAGACATGGCAAAGCTCAAAGACACTTCTTGTGACTATGTGAACGTGCCTAAAAATTGATGTTATGATGAGATGGACATGCACAATGTGGGAAAAAATAAAAAAAAGTACTTCAAATTTTGGTGGGGAAATCTTTCAGAAAGGCACAACTCCAAACACTGGAACAATAACTGAAGGATAATAATGAATCAAGGAACTGCTGCTCTGATGTGAATCTTTTCAGTCCTATAATCTCATCAAATAAGAGACCAAGTTCAAAAAACCATAACACATAGGTCAACTTAAGTATTATGTATATGAAGCTTCTATGTATTCAGATTTTCCTCTTCCCATGATTAATGTGAAACACGTAATATATAACACATGAAGCTGACAAACTCAATAACTGTCCTAGAACTTAACCAATATTCATAACTGCCATTTTATCACTTCTTAACAGGGGTCTTAAACCAGAAACGGATAAAATCCACCTCAATGTCAACTGATAGCTTCTTATGAAACCTGTACGATGCTGGGAGATCAAACTTTAGTTCTGCCAAAACGTGAGCTCTAACACCCCAATCAGCAGCTTTAGCGAGGATATGCTCTCTGGTGGATGTCTTATGTAGAGAATACACAGATGTTGTAGCTAAATCAAGGGCAGCCTGAAGGAACTTCATGTCTACACCATGATTATTTTTTGTTCCAAATGGTGGATTCATAATAACAGTATCAAACTGTTTCTGCCAGCGGCTGGGTAAACATTCTGTCACATCACACAGTACAGCATCCACATTATTCAATTCAAACTCACGCACATTACTATGGAATACTGACAAGGCATCAGCATCTATGTCAAATCCTACACACAATCCAGCTCCTAGTATTGCTGCTCCAACTGTCAAAGTTCCACACCCACATCCTAAATCTGCAATTAATTTACCATTAATGTCACCGAAGGATGACTGGATTGTATGTAACATCCGAGCTCCAATATGGGGCATTGTAGCATATTGCTCCAGATGCAGTTTAGGGCTTTCAAATACCTCAACTTCCTGTAGATATTGCTCCAAATTCTTAAGCTTTATTATACATGCCATATTGTTTCTTGCTATGTTTCAGCACTATTTGGCATCAAATCGTGGAAGAACTGGCAATATGAGATTTCCAAATGATGAATCTTGTGTGACAAAATATCCAAAAGACAGGCTGTGTGCATGTTGAAGGGCAGCTCTTTGGGAAGGTGACATCATGTGTGCTTCGGTGGACATGAACACAGGCTGTCAAACAGACGAAACATGGTGAAATTAGAGGTTCTCATGGCAATGAATAATAAGATTAGGGTCTTGTGGGATGTAATGCCACATAGATGATGGTACCCATCTACAAAACCATACATAATGTAACACCCAAGAAGAATGAATTCTACAATTTTCTGCACTTATGTGATGATGGTTGATTCACTGCACCACAATCAGTCACTACACATTATCAGATGTATAATACCCACACATAGTTTGTGAAATCAGTTCTACTCCTGGTTTCAGGTAACTGATATTTATTATAGTGATGATGTTTCTTTTGTTTCTGTTTTAAATTATAGTATGACCAGCAGAAGTTGGGATATAAACCAAAAACCTTTGCAACCTGAACCTGTATGCTAGCTGCTGAACTACCTAACTAGCATGCAAGTTTATCATAAGTGAGAACAATGACAACCAGTCGCCTGAAGCAGATAAAGAACTACCTAATTTCTAAATACTATCATAACCACGCATCAAGCAACAAACAATCTTCAACATAACTGTGATATAATAAAGACTAAAATACTGTATTTTGGAATAAACTTCTGTACTAATGTTAAGGTTTACAGCTGAGATATTCTTGGACATTCAGCTGTAACAAATCTGAATTGAAAACCAGTGTTTCAAGTAATAACCCATAAGATGCACTCATGGGCATGAAAGATATCCTCTTCATTAATACTCCCCTGACATGTATCAGTGCATCAGACCATTATCAGGGAGAGAACAGTGTGAGTTCTCACGAAAATAATAAAGGTGCCTATCAATTTACATTCTATATTATACATGTCCTATACAAGGATATTCTAAAATTGTACACTTCCATTTGAATGTCTGTTTTATTTATTTACTAAATTTTCTTTTGCAAATATTAACTTTAATTTCAGTACAGTTTGCATTAAATTGGCTGTTTTAATTAAAATGTCTAATGTATATATTAAAACTTCAATATTTACTAGGAGCAACCTTCACGTTATGTATGTTATATGTGTTACACCAACTTCAAATATTATGAACATCCTTATTTCATGCATAAGCAAATCTTCAGTACTGTACAATTTGGTGAGAATGTTTTCATTGTAAATTTATGGTGTTTTACTGACTTTCAGGCACATTTGTGTAGTCATGAAAAGTGTCTTATTAGCTTAGCCATGTCCGTTTGTCTGCCCATCTGCATGTAATATCATGGCTCCAACTTGGCGTATTTTCATGGAATTTGATAATGGGGGCTCTGAAGAAAATCTGTCAAGGAACTCCAGATTTGGTTGAAATTGGACAAAAATATTGGGCATATTACATGAAGACCTAATTACCTTCATACTGTTGACGGCAGCACGGAATATTTTATAGCTTGTCAGCAGTGAAAAGGGAACCAACTGTTCCATTACCACATCAACACCAGACTCTTTTCTACTGATGACAGCTACATGTAGGTAAGCAATACAATCAGAGTGTATTGTTGCTTTTCCATGACAAGGAGTGGTTACACAAACATGCCACAATGTTACAATATACATACACTGTCTTTCTTGCTGTTACAGTGTAATATTAAATCTATCTGATGCTTATGATCTTAAGCTATAGTGACCTGCATTTGTCAAATGGCCTGCATGATGACACTTTTTTTTAATATTTTATGTTGTTTTCCTCTTTGTCAGAGCTGTGAAAAAGAAATTTTAGAAAAGTAAATAAGAACACATCTTCAAATACAAGAGTACTATTTTTGAGCACCTTGGTACAAGACATGTTTAATGGAAACAAAAATTAATGCCAGCCTTTCTTACTTTTGTCAGAACTTGTGTAATTGTCTCCTAGATGATGATCTGACCTCAACAAGTCACAGTGTAATATAAAGGGACTATCTTTTACACCCATGAGTGTAGTTTGATGGTATTATTTGAATCATACTATTTCAGTTACATAGTAGTAATAATGAATAATTGAAAACCCATGATTAAATTCATCAATGGCCTGATTGAAATCAACCTTGTATAGACCTGATAAGACACATAAAATGTCTATGAAATATCAGATTTTAGCTCAAGTTTGATGTGGCTGATCGCCACAGACAATAAGGGCTTTTACATTAATGTTGCAATACATATGTCAAGACCCAGCACAGAACCAACAACATTTCCTGGCTATTACAATTTTATGAATGGAATTCAGTACCTGGCTTTGCTTGAATCTTCACTCCCTTGTAGTTTATACACCACATAAAGGTAGACTACATCCAGTAGGATAATTTTGTGTGGTACAGGATTATGTATATATTTCCGCAGATGCCACACAGAGTTACTTCCCTAATCACACCATTCGTAATTGCAATTACATCAAGTCTCAACCACCTGTTCTTGCTCTGACAAAATATATGTGCTAACAAGAAATCAATATTAATAGTTTAAAAACACTAGTTCCTGATTCTGAATACAAATCTGTACGCAGTGCCATCTTCAGTCCAAGTTTATCAGATTACAAACAGTGCCAGCAGTTTTGATTAATTGTAATTATAGTCTTCCACAACAGTCTGTCTAATGGAAGCTGCTAAGTATGTAGCTCTAGCACCACTACACATAAGAATGACAGCTCTGCCAATGTTTGGTTCATCCACATCATTCCCCATAAAATTCTGTAATTTTCATGCTCAGTTGTACACTGACTACATTGTTTCTTAAAGTATTTAAATAACCAGGCTATAAATACCAAGGTGAATATAAAAATATGCACTCACTATTGCATGATTTCATGTCACTTGGTCATTACTGTGATCATTTGTTTCCCAGACATAGGTTTAAACGAAACTTCAGTGCCTTGTACTCTTATCCTGTAAAATTCTGAACCAGTCATACTGTCAATCCTGATGTGCTGATGTATAAAACATCATCACTGCTTATTCAGATAAAAGTTTGTTTTTTTATATTTTTGTATCCATGAGTCAACTAGGAGGCAAATGTAAAGTATTACATTACCAAGGAACTCAGCAATTTATACAGCTAATCTATTACCATCAGGGTTAGATGTATACTATGCAGAGACCTCATAGTGAAACTTATACATATAGAATTTGGATGGGGAAACATTTTACAATGCAACAATTTAAGCATTAGCTGCCAGAATTAAATACTCAGTGTAATCTGCATTTTAACAGGTTCAGCAAAACAGCAGTCATGATTATGTAAGATTTGGCATTTTGGGCCCCATACTGCAGGCTACAAGTACCTAACTTCCAGTGCCAAAAGGTCTGTTCAAGAAAATTAGAGGATACTATTAAATTCAGTGTCATGGAAACTGGAGTCAAGTGACTGAAGTTCATGATCTGAGTGCAAATTCATGTTAATTATGCTGCATCTTCTGATCTTGTCCCCTCCCCAACATCAAAATAGCACATTTCATTCTCAAGACAAATCTGGCAACATTAAAATAACTACGGTATTTCAATAATGACAGTTCATCAATATTTTCTGTTGATAATCTATTATTTTTCAGTAACAATACTGTAAGAATCTTATCACGCTACTTAGTTGTTGACTTTTAGAAGTGACTGTATTTAAGTTGTTTTGTTGTGTGAAACAAAGTAAACAAAACCAAAATAATTTTTGAACTACACTATTACTAAGCGAAGATATTTAATAGCTTGTAAATTCAGAAGTACATACTCATAAATGCTGAACTGTAAACTGGCACCTACCAAATTAACAGTGGTTCCCACAGCAGAGAGAGAAGGAGTTATGGTAGGCGAATTCAGACTTGGTGCCACGCCTTGCTTAAGAATTTGCTGTTTTTTTAGTTGTATCTCTTCCAAGATTTTGCGATTTGCAAGTTCTGTTGGGAAAACATTTTAAATTGCTCTATGAGTGGTTCCTTCTTTCAGTTAAAGAAAAATATACACACAATAAAAAGAGTACATAATTTGTAGTTTCCTGTCCCACCGTGTCACAATGATCATCCACTATAAAGTAGGAACACTGATGAGTAAGAAAAGTGTTTCGTAGTCACTACATACTGTATTTACCCATATATAAGACAATAATCTTTTCCCTAACCATCATCTGAAAAATGGGGGTGAGTCATAAATGCACACACAATTCAACAGGTTTTGTAAGTGTATTCTCATTAAAACACAGCACTGTGTGGTGGGGTTATCTTATATGCAGGGTCACAAAACCATCACCTGAAAACAGAGCAATGTGAGGTGAGCCATCTTAAATGCAGGGTCATTGTGTTTGGGCAAATATGATATGTGTGGATTTTTTTTCAGGCAAACTGCTACTACCGTAACAGATTCCATAGATTTCAAATTAAAAAAAGGAGTCGCAATCAATACAACACACTATATGCAAGAATATATAACATTTAAGTAAATACAATATGCGGGAAATTTTTTTTCAGGCAAACTGTTACTACCATAACAGACTCCACTGTTCTCTAAGTAAAAAACAGGAGTGACAAACAATACAAAACATTTGATGTTGGCTTCATACTTCACATCACATAAAACAAACACCTGATTTAAATGAAACAGACTTATCCCTGCAGCTGAGACTTGAGGTTTTCATGGTCATGCCAACTTCTCATATGTGATGCCAAACAGTCTGGTATGCAGTTATCTACATTTTGGTGGGATGTTGGTACCTACTTACAAACCATGTGGCAACAATGGCCAGAATTTTCGAAGACTGCGGACTTCTGAGATGTGAAGTCAAACAGTATGGTACGCAGTTATCTACATTTTGGAGGGAAGGTGGTATATAGTTACAAACCAACATGGCAACAAAGGTCAGAAGACTGAAATCTTCTTATTCAAACAAGAATGGGATGGAGAACTCCAAATGTGTTCATCAAAATATTGCATCTATGACTGGTCTAACAATAAGATGACACACAGCCAAGCAACGCAGTTCACATTCCTGCCATCATTAACCCTTATACAGGAGCCTGGGTGGAGCACATTCTGTACATCCAGCCACAGGTACAAATACTTTCATTTTTAATCACAGTGCACAGACAGGTGTCTCAGACAAAATGTGACTCCTCACAAAGCTGGGAGGTTGTGGCCTGGAATTATGCTGGCAGCATTTATTTTCAAAGTATACCCAGATAATATGATGATGTAAATCAAGTGTACCCAAAGAAATAACTATTAAAATTACAACGAAATTTTTGGTGTTACTACAAACACTATCCATGATACCTGATCTAGTGTACAGAAGTGTCCTTACAAGTGAGTTACTCCTCCCAACCTGGGTATCATGAGTACCAGGGCACAGACATGAGAACACGGAAACAGCAACACAGAAAATAAAAAAACCTTCTTTCCTCTTGCTTCCTTCCATTTCTCATCACTGTGTGGACTTCTCCACTTTCATTTGACTGTTCCCACAGATTAATCAATTCTAAAATCTGAATATGAGTTTCCCGTACCTAATGGGATTCAAACCACCTCCAATTCAGTCACTGAATTCCAGAGCAAGAACATAAACTATTATGCTATCAGGAAGCTGAACTACATGAACCATACCTTTCCTTACACTGTAAAAGGGCAATTATTGCCACTAACTGCAGTACGTCCTCATGTTTCAAAGTAGTGAATATTACCATCAGCAAGATTAGCTCATAACATGGACAACTTTCACGGAATAGCAGCCATTAACTATATGGTGGTATTAAATGATTAATTCAGCAATTATAAAATATTAACTCAACCCTCCTAACATTTAAGGTAGCAGTGGATGAAGATAATGATGGAGTAAGTACAGAGAGAGTGTCAATATAGTGGTGTAAAAAGACTAGTGCTAAAAGATTACTAAGCACTAACACAACTCTCCCTACCCTTTATGGCAACAGGAATTCAAGGTCATGAATGTGCAGTATTACAGCAATAGTATGAAACCATTAATACTGAAGGTTACTAAACACTAACCCACACCTACCTAAGCTTCAAGGCAGCAGCAGATCAAAGCAATCAATTTTAGTGTTACATGATTCAAACTGCAGGTTTACTAAACACACGCCAAAACCCTCCATAACGTTTAAGGTAACATTAAAAGTGTGATTAATACTGCTAAACCCAACCCCCAACCCTATAGTGCAATTAACTATGTAACCTCATCACAAGACCTAACGAACCTGTCCCTCATATAGTGAGGGCAATATTATATTCGTAATTGTGCTATTATACATTAGTCGTACAAATCCCTGTTAGTTTCTAAAACACAACTTTCGACCCATGGTTCAATATTAAGCAGTTAAAAAGGTAGGGAACACCGTTGTAATAAAATTATCCTCAGTCTAAGTGCACCTTTAAGGATAATTACGTTCATCCTAGGATAGTAAAATCGTTTGTCGGTTATGGTATGAAAGCGACACGTATTTTCCAGTCCTCATAAAACAAATACCTAGCCTTACTTCTAACGTGAACATCCCCTACGCTTTAGGTTAGGAACGTTACCTTGACGGGCGCTGGGTGGCTGGAATGCCATTCAGTTGCTTTCCTTAAGACTACTTATATATTAACTAGTAACATTAGTTTTCCCCCCACTCCTCTGATATATCATGAACTACCCTGTGACACTCATATTACTACTACTGTCGCTTCCATTCATCTTCGTCATCCGTCACGTGTCAACACCACATTAACAAACCATGTTTCCCACAGTTCTTTTTTCACAAACAAAACACAGCACCGAACGTATAAAACACATCTCATGTGCAGTAGTCTAGTTTTCTCGTCATACTGTTAAAATATCATGAAAAGTGCATGTCTATTGTATGCATATGAAATAACAGACTCATTATCACAAAATTATGTACGAATAGGACTGGTAACGAATTAATACAGTATTTCAATCCCCTGCGGTTTAAGGACATAGAGGTTACGGCATATGCCGCCAGAGTGCACACGGACATGAGAACTACGAGGAATGCGTGGCACAGGACAGCTTTCGTCTCATCCCCAAATAAAGTTGATGCATACGGGCCCCTAAGTTACCAGTGGTACAAATCCGTTTAAACCTTTGTACACAGACCACGTTAACGGACATATCTAACCAATGCTCCTCGATTTCTGAGAGACCATTGCGTTATCGAAGGTTCCAAGGCTTCGCCCGTTCATCCTTATGGTAAAACACCTAGAATATGATTAATATGGAGTGGTATGATAATGACAGGGAAAAACCGAAGTACTTCGAGAAGAATCTGTCCCAGCGCCACTTCATGCACCACAAATCTTAATGGACTGGCCTGTGACGAGGGGCTCACGACTATCACCCTGGCTTAACCTGACGTACACAATACTTAAAGATTAAATTCGTACTGTGACGGAAACACGCCGGCTCAGTTATGATAACGAATTCGTAAATGTTGTATAGGAAAATAACTGCGGTTTATTCTGAAAACCACATGAAACATATAAATGCATAGTGGACAGAGAGCAGAATTTTTAATGTCACACCTGGTGGTACACACAGTGAACTCCAGGATTTGAAAGGTTAATATTATCATCCTATCTCAGTTCTTGGGTCAACACTTGCCAATCCAACTGCCCCCCCCCCCAAAAAAAAAATTCTGTATGCATGTATTGTTTTTCTGCACCTCTTCACACTTTGATTAAGAAACATAGTACAAGAGACTGCTCAGTTATGTTTGGAGAATAAAAACAAAGTGGGTGAAGCAAAGAATTTGGATCAGGTCTCCCAACACTCAAACTGCAGTTGGAACTGAAGTATACATGGTAAACAAGTTGAAGTGAGGTGCAAGACAAACAGTGTAATTTTCACTTGCACTAAATACAATACAATGTAAGGTAAAGTGCCATATAACCAAATTTGTGCTTTTTTATAAGTTTAGAAAGGTCCACGCAAATATGTGACAACTAAACATCCGGACTGACTTTACTGGCACAATAAATATAAACAATAACTTATCCCATCTGTGGTGGGTGCCTGCCAACCCTTTTTTCAATAGAAGTAGTGTATTGACAGCTCAGTATGATTATTTGTTTCTTACTATTGTATAAACAATTAAATTATATGAACATAACATAGTATCAACAAAGTCAATGTATGTGAATGAATAGCTGGGGTATTCATGATACATTCAGGCTCACCATTCTCTGTATAATGGGTAAGGAATATGAAGCTGACCATTCATCTCTGTGTAGATTTTAGAACTGAAAATGTGTGGAGCTTTACTTCCATGCTCCCTATAAAAGTAACGTTGTCCCTGTCCACACCTTGAAGACATACAGGAGGAGTAGTGATACAGCTCCACTCATTCTTAACCTTGGAACTAGATGATGGAGGTGAAAGGTCAATGTCACTCCCTGGCTTTGGAGAAGATAAAAGCTCATATCCCTACCAGCATTTAAACTCCAGACCATCCAGCCAGTAGCCTACTCAATATACTGTCTATGCTCAGAAAGATACATCAGAACAATGACTAGATAATGGCTGGACACCTGGAGTTTTATTCACAAGGAGAAAAATGTTCTCTACCATAATGCCCAAAACAGCTCTGGTACCCACCACACCTCCTATCCGTTAGTCAAGGGGCTCTTCCAGGGGGTAAATCAGAACACAAAGCTGACCAATATGTCAATCTAGAGTTCAGATGTAGAATGCACCAGACTTTTAATTTACTCTCTGGTATGTGTTCCTGACATGATGCTTAGTCAAAGAGACAAATTTACATTTCTTAAACATCAAACAATAACCAAACATGACATACATACATTCCACTGCAGTTATGTCACACACTGTTGACAAGGTTAAACTTTTCAATATACATTTATTATCCAAATAAATACAACATTTGGACACGGAACATTCATTGATATAATTTTCTGCTACATGTATCAGCCATTCTATTCAGCCATCATCAGGCAGGAACGCAAGTATGTAATCGGAAAAGTATACTGTGTTAGATGCCTCTCCTTCACAATTATAGTGCTAATATACATAAATTAGCTAATTTATGTATTTTATATATTAAATCAAGGTAATTATGGAGATGCCTCTTCCATAGCAAACGTTTCCAATTATGTATTTGTGTTTCTGCCTCATGAGGGCTGAGACATGTTGTACACAAGTAAATAAATGAACATACAGTGTTCGAGTGTTGTGTTTTTCAGGACAATAAATCGACATTAACTAACAAAACATGATGATGTGACCTAAATTTACCTGAACTTTTCAATGCCAACAGGTTTTCACATCATAATTTTGGATAATTTATAACATGATACCTGCAGAAGTTATGAATACCTCAGAAGGTGCAGTTGTCCCTCTCCAAGGCATGACAGCTTATACTGGGAGAGTAAAGATATAACTCCACTCATTCTTAACTTCAGCACCAGATGGAAGTGGGTGGTAAATGTCACACCCCAGCTTCTCTACCACCAGAAAATAAACCTGAAATCCACTGTAAAGGAGGGTGGGTGAGACCTAGAGTCAGTCTGCATGTTTTGGAGAAGAGAAAAAACTCTTGCACCACTGGGATTCGAACCCTGGATCTTCCAGCATAGTCATTATACTATGTGTATCTCATGAGATACCAATATGAAATGGGAGTGTCAACTGGCTAGAAAAGAAAGGCTTATTTCATGGTAATACTGCCCAGCACTGAAGTGTGGAACATCTTAAAAAATTTAGAGTAGTGGGGGATAAACACCATCCACCTCCTGACAAGATGTTACTGCAGAACAAACACATTAGGTTACAAGTTTCTTGGCTGAATCTTAGTTTATATAATGATGCTGCTTCATCTTTAATAAATGTGTGTATAGGATATGGTGATGATTATGAATGGTTAAGCGTTCCAAATTTTACAAGAAGCAATTTCAAGATACTGTAATGACATTGGCCCGGAAGAAATGCAAAGAGATAGTAAAGAATAACTTGCAACCCAGCTGATATATGGTTAACTCCTGAATAAAAAACTACAGCATAATCACTAAAACATTCTGTTAACTGTTTCTTGTTTATACAACAGTTTTCTGAAACTGTACTTCCCTTTTCAGAAATGAAAGATACTTTATGGTGTAGTATGTTTCTTGGTTACACCACACAGCTCCCTTTCCCTTGGGGGATTAGTTTCATTTCCAATTTTATAACAACCTATCAAAAGATTCAGGAACTTAAAATCACAACAGATATGTAAACAGACTTTGTACATCCATCAGGCAGGTCTGTATGCACAAAGAAAGTATAACAATATCGCTTCTTTAATTATGTAAAGCTTTGTCACATTATTATGCCACTGTAAAAGTGACTGATTTTTAGTCTCTCCACTTGGTATTGTACAAAAGTGGTACTAAAGGGGCTTCAGGTTAGTGGGTAACAAGCAGTTGAAAATTGGAGATCGTTTTGTGTTGCCAGCTATTAGCTGAACAAAACCACTTCCTCAGAGAATATGGGTATTATACAATGGTAATGTCTAATATGATGAAGATGCAGATGGTTTAGGAATACTTCCATGAATGTCAGACTCCGAATAAAGAAATAATACACAGATATACATACACATGTGGTGGGCACTTGCAAATGCAGTAATGAACCTTCAGGTCCCATAAAATGCAGGGCATTTCTTGACTAACTGAGAACTGGTGAGCTTCTCAAGAAGGACTGTGCTCTGTGGAGTAAGTATGTATGAACACAAACATGTTTTTAGAAAGAGAAGTGACATGCTGTGATATTCTCTGCTCCTCATGTGCCTGCTTTACAAACGCCACTATTCTCGTACACTAGGCTGCTCACACATCTGAGTGCCATAAAATTGTGATTTTACTATACTATATTTTACTGAGAGAATATTACTCATACATGCATTATGATAAGGAAAAATTGTGAAATCTAATTTATAAACTCATTAAATTAAAGCAAACCATGTACACAAGTTTGAGACTGACTACTACTACTATGTCTGACAACATGTTCAAGCCCTCTGGTCACTGTCCAGGAATTCAATAAAACAATCACAAGTATCAAAGGTTTACATATATGATTATATATACATGGTGTAAACATAAACATCAAGGCAAATGTGTATAGACTAGACAGTTGTCTTTTTTAAAACTTACAGTACATGAATTGTTGACCTACCATAAAACAAAGAATTTTTGTGTATTACACATACAGTCAAACAACTATACTTCACCTAGTAGTACAGTAGGAATACAACTACATGTTTCGGCTCTATATGTGGGCCATCATCAGGTTGTGATTTAACTTACAGAGCAGCTATACAAGATGTGTGGAGTGTTTTTTTAGGTTACTGGGGGTTGGGTAGGGGGAACGAGATCTTGTTGTTTTGATAGTGGGTACCATGACCTATGGCTCTTATACGTGAATTACCATTAGTTGTTTATGTACACATGTCAAAGTAGGTTACTATTCTTATGCTAAGGATATGTTATAAACAGTATCATTATTAATATTGGTGTCAATGTACTTAAAAACTAGCATGCCATAATATTATAGTTTATAAAACTCTAGCAGTAATATCACAGTGTCACTTCAGTGTCAGTCAATATTTTCATGTGTTATTTTACATCAAAACTTGTTTCTACAGGCTAAGTAATGTTATAACAGAACAGTGTTTCCACTGGGTGTGTAGTTTTAGCTGAGGTGGGTTTTTTGGTGGTGGACCACCTTTGTGTAGTTAGGCGGAATCATGGTGTGGATGGGTGCCAATTCACATGGTCTTCTATATTCTACCGCCTCTTTTTTAGTGGGGGTGTCTGTGGATTACGAAGTGTAGGTCCGCTATCTGTGAATATATAGGAGAAGAAAATTAATAAAGTGCGCACAGGCTGCAGTTTTGCAAGCTGTTTTCTGAACTGGTAGCGAATTTTACTTACTCAATTATTAGAGTTATTTGTTGTCTTGTCCTGGTCGGGAATTGTGTGGGATTTCTTCCGTTATCACTGTCGCATCACACTAAATGGTAGCGTAGTTGTACAAGTACACTGTATCATGGTGTATCTGTGGTTCTATTTTTATATAGAGAACGTTTCGTAACTTAACTACAGTTTTTTACATTCATAGATTTTACATAAATCACTATCTCATGTTCACACCTTCACTCAGGTGAGTACAACTTGTACAACAAAAAAAGTTGTGCGACAAGTTGGTGTTAAAATTTTATGTATGTAAATGGCTGGCCACTCTGAACTGTCCTTATACACAATTTATTTTACTTCACCATCTATCCTCCCCTTAATACTGCTGACAGGTGTCATCATTACAGGGCTTATAATACACGGAAGACATCACTCACTACACATGACAACTTAGATGTCTTCTGTTGAGTGATGACTGTAATGTACTTTAATGATTTTAACATTTCCACAGATGTTTGAAAGCAACACTCGGTGTTATCAGCATACAATACAGCACATTGCATCGCCAACCAGTAGGTACATGAGGGAATGTTGATTACTCACACTGCTGGACAATCTACTCTGTAAACAGCAACCACTTTAACAATACTTCTCAATGGATATAATATACACTGAAGTTTTCACCATGAAATCTGTACTTTTACCTTGAATTTTATGTTCATCTACATGTCATTTATATAAAATAATCGACGTAAACCTTTGGTATTTCCAGTTGCACTTAACCATTTCATAAAAACCTAGAAGGGTCAAAACATGATGCAGAGAGTCCCAACTTTGTGTACACAGTTGTTGCTGTTAATTTAGGGATTGATTAAAAGTGTGGATGTTAAACATGCATTATTACAAAACAGTAATTTACATGTCCACCTTTCAAAGTGCTGTACAAAATTTACAATGTACTTTGCTCTTTCACTTTTACCAATGAAATAGTTCTGATTTGTTATAAAGCATGCTGTATATTAATCTATCAATGCAGGCTAGAGAGGGCTGCAGCATTAATTCTCTGTTTCAAGAAATTCTACAGTAAAAATCAATCTACAAATTAAATGACTTCAACATAAACTGAGATGGAATGATTAAAAAAAAGTACAATTACAGGACAATGAAATGTGCCCACATTCTGAAAATTAGGTGAGTACTGGGCAAACATACAACTCAATTTGATACCAGTACCTTTAATTGATGGCAGTGAATACATTATGAAAAAGGTGTTCCAATGCATTCTGATGACAGCACATTACACTTGGGATAACTAGATTCCTGGAATCTGTCCACACTTTGGTATTTGAAAAGAATAACATTACAGAAAATATAACTATTCCCACCCTCAAGTAAAAGGGTAGATGCCTCCTCAGGGTGGAAACAGATTAAGTTCCCTAAATTATCTTTTATAAACACAATACAAATACCAAGAACCCAGGTATCCTGAAGTACGTTACAACATAATTAACTGTTAACATGAAATATCTGTCTTAAGTAGGCACTAGAAATACAATAATATAAAAACATACTCTGATCTGTAAGACCTTTCAAAATATCCAGATTTGTACAGTTTTGATAAATATAATGGATAGGAGATCTGAGGTTTGTACAGTCATACCGATGCAGATTCAAGTCTTCTTTACAATTCATCATGTCAACTGGTATATAGTTACTAACACTTCAGAGAAGCAGAGTGCCTCCATCCTGAGGTCAAGTTGTCCAAGAAGAGGACCTGGGCAGCTGCCTGATCCTGAAGATGGAGGCACTATGCTTCTCCAAAATATCAGCAATCTTTACCAGTCAACACAGTATAATGTCCCAAAAGACTTAAATTTTCAGACATAAACAAATGATAAGCACAGGACATCACCAAATTCACTACAATCACACAATTCCAAATTATCACATATTCTGCCAGTTTTTTATGTGGTATCAATCCCATTATTCTTTCATACTGCCCAGGTTATTACAAGTATTTATTACTCATAACCATGCAATTCAGAGACCATAGAATCTTAATTCATCCTCAATAAACAGCCAGACAGCACATGGCAAGTAATAAATGTCCTACAACTCAGACAATATAAATTACAGGCCTAAGGAAACTGAAACAGCATACACATACTGGAATACTCATTCTGTCCAACTGTTGTTGACATTTAACTAAATGTACATATGCAGGAGAGCATTAGACTATTGCACTGAAATGGAAATGTGAACATGTGAATGATGCTCACAATGTTTATTACTACCTATATGAAATGGTCAAGAAAGGGATGGGTATATGATGTAATGAAGGTACATAAACAGTGATCTAGAAGAAAGCAAATGTTTATTCCTCAGTGCACAGTACAAAAACACTCAAGTCAAGTTTGGGGTGCCTGGAGAACCCACAACATCTATGATCTCAGAGATTCCTTTCTGCTTCGCAGTCTCACTTTCTGCAGAAACATAATTTTGGGGTGCTTCCTTGTTTCCTGTGATGGAGCTGGGGACCAGCAAGGTCTGAAAGAAAATGAGTCCGGGGATTAGCTTCAGAATGTATGAAAGCCACAATTCTCTACTTCTCTTTCCATTTACTTAAAAATGCTGTATCAGCTACATACAATAAAGTGTAAAAATATGACTGGTAATTCTGGAATAGACATAAAAAGTAATAGAGAAGGCCTATTTTAAGGCACTATCCAGGCATGTCTGATATGATGAGACAAACCAGTCAGCATAGCCAGGTTCCTCACTGAGATCTGAACCCTGGTTCAGATATAAACCATGATGATTAGTACACCATTTTCCAACTGTGCATCCCGTAACTGATCACATGCTACATTGTTAAAGGATACTTTTATATATACATTAAAAAAACCTTTGAATTAATGGGATTTGAAGACAATGCTGCATAAAACACAAAACTACACTATACTTAAATATCAAAATTCACATCTTTTTTAAAAATAATTTCTTAGCTTAACCGCTGTAAGTTCTACTATTTTCATTTATAATGAACCAAACAGAAATTAAATTTAAGAACAGCTGCTGATACAAAATTTCATGTGTGCTTAATTCTTGGGGGGGGGGGGGGGGGGGGGGCTTTTTAATTTTTCTTTCACATTTAACAAAAATCTCATTGTTAACAGTTCAATTAAATATTTATCTGTTTTGGCAATCTATCCAGTGACAAGGACAGACTACTGATCTTATGGCAATGACACCGAAATGCATACCAGAATAATGATTCCAAGCATTTGTCCATTTACAAACTTTACAAAGAAGCACTAGCCATTCTCTTTAAAAATGTCTTTTGCTTCACAGAATGACCAACACTGTTTAAAATGTTTCAGAGCACACTAGAATTAACAACATGGTAACAAAGGACAAGGAAAGTTGTTACAGTTGGCAAGCATGGTCTAATAATGTCAAATGGGAATATATTATAATTTTTACTGTTACTTCTGTTAACAACACTGTCATAATTGCTGTTGTTTTGCTGCTGTCAAGCATTTTGATAAATGGAATTAAACAGACTTAATATCAAAACAAACCAAAAACCCCAATGCACTGAATAAACTATGGACTGCTTTCACTACCTTCTCACACATGTAACTACTCATTCATTACAGCACAGTGTAAGAAAACAAAATCAGAAAATTTGACTTTGGACTGACACTGCTGGATGTAACAGCCAATGAGATAACACAGCCCATTCTTAATGCTGGATGCACCACAGAGTTTATTAATACCTACTACAATTGTGAAATGTCGCACCAGAACAGAATTAAATTATAAACTACCAGCCTATCTGATATGAGATTTTTGTTCTTCTGGTATATGGCACCAAACCACTGGATGATTTGTGCTCCACGTTCTGAAACTACTATGCTGTCTCACAACACTGGACAAAAATCACCCAGTGACATGGTGCCATATCCCAGAAGAAAGAAGACCTCACCTGCAATGTTGTGAAAGGCTAAAATCACACACACTACCCTATATACAGTTATACGTGCCAAAATGTAATACCTATGATAATCAGTATGGTCTGGAAGTTTCCATTGAAGCATACCAAAGTATCTTTGGTTTATTACATGACACTGGCGATATCTCAGACTAAATACCATCAACAGTGGCAACTGGACTGAACAAAATTGGGACCTACAGTGAATAACAAAGTATTAGGAGCTCTTGCTAGTATGAAGAACTCTAAGGTTTGGTAGGGTTAGACCTTTCAGGTTTTTACAGGAGATGTGTTTATAACATTTCACATAAATTTCACATTTCAAGTTTTAGTGTTTCATCACTTATCATACTCAAGCCTAAATATGCAGTCATCATGTAAATATTCACATCTCTAATACAGTACCCAAATGAAAGTTCCTAATTCTTCTAACATTGATCACTGTTAAACTTCACAACTCCATTCTGAATACCAAAAGTGCTGCTAACATCCGTAAACATTTGCACTGTCACTACCCTAATAATGATGAAGACGGTATTGGAAAGCACAAAGAACTGAGTGTGGTGTGAGATGAACAAACATACACAGCTTGTTGGCAGAGTCCTGGACCCCCTCAAACCCTGGCCCCACCCCCCCACCCCCCCAAAAAAGTTACTCCAAAACTCTGTACCATGCAGTATTATTTTGTCCCATATAGCTGAAATTATATAATATACACAGAACATTATTTGTATCACAGCTTTTTTCCTCAACAAATCTTAAGATTATTCCTGCGATATGCATCGACACACAAATTTGTTCCAGAAAGAATAGTAACATCCTGACAACATATCTGCACACAATTTCTCTGTATAAGTCAACAATTTCACAAGGTGTTATCATGGACTAAATAAATTAACATCCATTATGGATGTTTGTTAATAAACCTAACTGTGCAACACCATAAGATGATTATGGTAGAAACACAATGCAAATCATCAAAAAAATATATGCCTCTGTCCTTTATGACATAGATCATTAGATAACGAGATTGCAAGTGGTCTACTCCATATATGCACTGCATATACGGAGTAGGTGTTCTTTACTGTCCAAATATCAAACAGTTTAACAGTACATGCATAAATATAATTTCATGAATGGTCTGATGAAAAGTATGACTTCCCTGCACTGATTTTATTGAAACTTACAAATGATAAAGAGTATTATGTGCAGATAACTTGCACCAAATTTCATACAAATGAGATGTGTGGAAAGTATGGAGGTATGTAAATACAGTAAAAGGTAAATTATCTGGCATATTCAGTAACTCAGATGTTTTACTTTAACCATACTTACTTACTTACTCCATGGTGCAGAGTCCTTCTTGAGAAGCTAACTGGTTTGCAGCTAGTCAAGAAATTCCCCGCATTTCATGGAACCCGAAGGTTCATTACCGTACTCACAAGCGT
>Ga0123354_10001646_pt1 | contig 27804 bp, 9 predicted proteins | sample TergutLab28metaG_2_FD_97872 | JGI IMG/M metagenome (GOLD analysis project Ga0123354, IMG submission 97872) | Labiotermes labralis P4 segment gut microbial communities from Petit-Saut dam, French Guiana - Lab288 P4 | ecosystem: Host-associated > Arthropoda: Insects > Digestive system > Gut ... | reverse complement strand
AATATAATATAATATAATATAATATAATATAATATAATATAATATAATATAATGTAATATAATATAATATAATATAATATAATATAATATAATATAATATAATATAATATAATATAATATAATTTAATATATCACATAACATAATACAATATATTATAATGTATTATATTAGATTGTGTGCTGGAAATGACCTGTAGCTCTCAGGAATATTTCATTTTGAAGGAACTGAAGCACTGGGAAACTTTTTTTTTTAACTTTCCTTCTTCAAGGTTCATACGATTTTTCCTCAAGAAAATTTCCAAAATTTAAAATCTTTTGTATTGAACTCTAGTGCATATTCAGAAAAGATTATGTTACACTATGCGTCACACATGTTACACACAACTGACTCCACTCGCTTGTTTGACTTTGGTGATGCAATGTAACTGTAAGCGCGACCGTAGTACTGTAGTACTGGCGGTGTGTGATTCATGCAGCGGCTATTTCATAAAGTGCGCAGGCATTGGCAGTTTGTAGACAAGAACTTGAAACAGTTTTTAGTGACTTGTTTAACGGAACAATGGGTTCGAGTCCCAGACGGACCACTCTATGCTTGAAGAAGGAAAACGTATTTGTCTTCATTTTTTTGTCCTCGCCCTAACTGCGGAGGGCCTTTCTGATCCTCAGACCTCTCGTATTTCACCCATATCCATCCGGTCGTGACAACGCTGAAACTTATTGTAAAAAACAGATCTTCTGGAGTTTCGATTGGCGTTTAATTTATGTTCACACATTTATGGTTTTCACTTAGGTACAGGCACTTGTGGCTTTTCGGCTATGCTTCTTGTGGGTGTTTTGCTCCCACGGAAAACTTAATTAAGTTTAAACTACAAGAATTGTGTAAAGTTTCTTTGTTGAAATTGGCCTCAAAACGAAAGTAGGATCTCTTTCGTTGTCCAACTAATCACTCGAGAGGAAATGTTTCGAAGGTGTCATCCTAGAAAATGAGATAGGCAGGTGGGCAGAGTGGACTAAAAGAAATTGAGACAAGAGGAGATGGAATCCAGCAAACTGATCCCAAGAAAGAAATGAGTAACTGGAGAGTTATACGGGTTATCGGGATTTAGGAACGGTGAACAGGCACTAGACATAAGATAGTCAGGAATAGTGGCCACCTAATACAATATTCATTACCCCCCAGCTGTACGTGTGAAGCTCCAATAAACACAGCAACACCGTGCGGTATTATGTAATGGTGTTTCCTACGACGACATCGACCACGCTGACCGAACACCCTGTTGGGACCTGAGAAAATTTCTCGTGCTTCACATCATAGCTAGACTTCTCTTCTGATTTCTCCCCGTCCGCTAACAGCGGTTAAGGTTGGATGTCAGTAGGCGTTAGGCCGTTGTGGTTACATAAGAAGACCCAAAACGGAAGGAAACATCGGTTCACTGGCTGTCAAATATGTCTGATAGTTGAGGTAGGTCATTTCTATCATGTACAATAACATGTGGAAGGAAAAAGATTCGTTCCCTTAACCTTTTGACGCCTAATGTCAACTATAGTGGTCGTACCGCACCGCTAACCTCTAAAGTTGCATTTTATATATCTATTTAACAAATAGAGGTACCGAATATTTTAAACATGGTGTATACTCTCCGGTTTTTTTCTTCAAAATGCAGTTTGTTTCATAATTCTAACGTATTTGGTTCCTGTATTATTCACATTTTATATACAGGTTGTGCTAAAATTAAAAAAATATATTCCGGCGCCAAAAGGTAAATTATGAAACATCAGCCATGTGGTTTACAAAGCCAATGACGGCCCATAAACAGATTTCTAAGGCCTTTTCTTGTAATTCGTCTGGTTTCGGTTTTCGATGGACCTCACTGTATATGTGTTAGGCAATATTATTTTGTTGCATCATCACCGTTAAAATGATACTTCATAAGGAAACCAACTCAGTACATATACTGAACAGACTGAGGACAAATCACTTTCTTCCATTCTTCTAAACTTCTCTGCCCTGCATGGTCACTTTTATGGGTAAAAATTAGTAAAAGTATAAATTTCTAAAGCACAGAAAATGTAATTTACATAACAGTGGAATCCACTCTTCCGACATTAGCGTACATGTGCAGAATACAAAATAAGAAAAAGTCCCACAAAAAAGAGACTGGATTAACGTAACGCCTGTTCCATCACAACACACAAAATACGCTTTTAATTCAAGATATTTTTCGCTACTTAACGTTGTGATGTAATTGTACTCAGATCAATCTAAGATGCAGGTACCACGACTGTTTGTGGTCTCATTTAATTTTTTTTACATGCATGAGAGCTACCAAGAAACTGAAACAGCCGCGCTATAAATGTATGTCACTGTAATATAAATTCTGTGTATTCAGTACTTTCACGCCCCTATAGCCCTTACACACAGCCGTATTTCGCATTACAGACTTTATACATGAAGTGGGCATTTTTAATCTCATATGTTACTTGGGGTACTGCAAGAATTCACCAGTACCCAGATACTAATCCTGTTTAACTCTCGCAGTAACAGCGAATGATAGTGTAAGGAATACACGACATTGGTTAATTAATAAGATAGACAAAGTAATATATATATATATATATCGTAACATTGTTGAAGTTGAAACGTTACAATGTATTTTATATTTGTTCCACATTCTCTCATAAACGACAAGTTTTGATTTAAAATTTTGTTGAAAAAATAAGTGTTTTGATTTTCTTTACAATGTTTGTCTAAAACTTTCCTCATTGTAGGTGGAATTCAGAGTTATATTGTTATACATGTAAGTACTTCTTCATGGAGGGCACCCGCTATTCTTGCCAGATTTTAATCACAACTGAATTCTCTCTACAAATTTTCGGACAATCCTCAAATATTAAGTTCCATAAAAATCCTCCCAGTAAGAGTCGAGTTGTTCCATGCGGTCGGACATACATGACGAATCTAATAGACGTTCTTCGTAAAGTTGCGAACGCGCCTTAAGAAAACGAATGATGCTTTATGAAATAATTTGAATACGATAATGACGTGTCTAGACGAAAAAGGTGAAAATCAGCCCTGTACCCTACACAAAACATTTGTACATTTTTTCACAATAATATAGTGCGTATACGGACATTTTTATTGTGATGTGAACTGCCTGTATTTTAACAGATAAAGTCTTAGTTTATTTGAATTTTAATCATCTGTTACACAAATATCACGAAAATAAAACTGAAACGGTGATACTGTCATCAGGGAAGATACGGAGAGTAAACAGATATTTAAATTATATGTTATATATCAGCTGGCTTGGGGAAATAACTGTTATATTCTTTAATAATATCCACTGCTATTATTTGCTGTCTCTGAAGATGGGCCTAAGGACGGAACCATATCGGACTGTGGAATAAATTTGTTTAAACAAAATTTATTATATTAAAGCGGAATGTGTTGGTTTTTTCGTTTTTTATCAGTTACGATGTTTTTGGTGATTCGTTAATTTCATTATCAGTTGTAATCTTTATTGCTGTATTTTGTCGTTATTTTTCAGGCATTTTGCTACTAAAATTCGAATATCGTTAACAAAATTTGATTCTACCCACCGTGTTTCTTATAAGCACGGCTTGTATTAGGTTTTGCGGGCTTCAGGTCCACCCAGACTGGAAAGTTGTTTGATTACATGGTTTGTTTTAAAGACTAGATAAGGATGTGGTTGAACAGCGCTGTATCATGTAAAGGTAACGTTATATCGAAAGCTGTGATTGATAGTAATTTTCTAGTTCAGACGGAAGAGTCAGATCCCACGTAGGAACCCTTAACGAAGTTAGAAGTACTTATTTTGTACCCAAATACTACCAACACGTCGCACCTGCTGATGATACTCAGTGTACAAATATGTCAGTTTGAGATTAGGTTTCTTACGGAGGTGACCATGAACCATACTGAATTCTGCAACATCGCGCCATTTAGTCTGGTCGACATTCACCAACTTTCAGCAATAAACCCCTGTTTCCAGCTTCAGAGTACGCTCTTCTACCTTGAAAATGACGGCAACAGGTTACTCCGAAATGATGGTGAATATCCGCCTTACTGCACAGTGGAACATGTCAAAAAAACTGTAAAATTTGAACTTTTTTTTCACAGTTTATTTTACGATGCTTTCGACACTGCTTAGGTCATCAGCCGCATGGAATAAAATGACTCAGAATGAAGAATATAAAATAATAGATCTGAACTACTTTAAGATAAAATTCCAGAATTCGTCTCGATTAACTAACAAATATGCGGACAGACTACAAGTAGCCGTCCTCGCGGACGGAAACACAGTCAGGAAAATTCTTAACTAAGTAGTGTGACTGTTGATCACTGCAATATTATGCTATGCTGCGTGTCGAAAAGACACTTTTCGGATGGTCTGTTAGAATTCAAAGTGCATTCAAAGACATGTAGTGTTGTAGTGGCAAATTAACTAATGCAATCTCATAGTTACATGAAACCTAGTCCAATCTGGTTAGAGACTTAAAGTTTCTGTACGTATCCTGCTCGCTACAATGACACAGCACACAAGCTTTAACCATTACAATTTCGTGCCTGGTACCAACAACTTCCACACTTCATTATAAAAGAAACAGAACACAATAAACCTAATTTTTTACGTGGTCAAATCAATGACGTCAGGTACACAAGAAAAGCAATTTATTCCAAGTTTAAACTGATACTTCTTGTAACCAGATTGATTTCCGTTCTATTTACACAGATGACGTTTTTCGAGAAATGTTCAATTTCTTTTAAAATTCACGTCTGTGTAGTTTAACTAGCTTTTTATCAGAAAGGTAGAAATATAGGCAGAGGTGAACAAAAGTACAAAGGAAGAAAGCCAAGAACTTTTCGTGTACAAATCTAACTATGTTTTAATTTTAAAGAGTACTGAATGTCTGGAGAAGAGTTAGCCTGCGAAAGAACTAGTTTCTTGATCATCAAAAAATGATTTTCCTTTAATCCGAAATCGAGACTCGAATGCACCTTAGAAACAGTAAGAAACATGTAGACTATGTCATCCCCTTCCCATGGCTATGCTGAGGAACTGTTGATAGTAAATATAGCAAACAATTTTATCTCCGCAATATTTATACGAGCAGCAATTATGTCTACATCTTGTCGCAGTTAGTTAACATTAACAACCCTATTACCATTTTTGATATAAAAGAGAGATACTCTTAATTTGTTCTCTCTTTTCCCTTTTTTCCCGTCTCCTCTCTTCCTCCTTTCTTATTATTCATCCTTCTGTTTTCCTTCTTCCAGTTTTCTTTCTTGTTTTATTTTCTCTTTCTCTGTGTCTTACATAAATTATAATTACGAACTAATTTTGTAGTGTTCACAAATGCATTTTATTCTAAGATGTAACAAACGTAGGCGGACTCTTGTAAAAGCGGTAGTGGAGTTACTGGTTCCATAAAATGCGGGGAATTGCTTGACTTGCTGAGAACCGTTTAGCTTCTCAAGAAGGACTCTGCTGCATGGAGTTAGCAAGTAGATAGGAAAGTAAGTAAGTAAGTAAGTAATAAATAAGTCACAAATTTAGCTATCTTAAAATTCAATAAAGCAAGTCCTTACATTGCAGACTAAAACAGCACCTGTTTCAGCCATACTTTTAAAGTAAGATTTTGGGGGGGGGCTGACGTAGTAACATTTAAATGAAAAGAAAACAACGAACAGTGAGATGGCTTCCTGTTCCCTACGTAATTACGTGAAAGACGGGTGGAGTTAATAAATGAATCCTAAGTATACGTGCTTGCGTCATACAGTTCAGGTGTTACTGGTGGTATTGAACTAACGGGAGGGCTGATTATCGCTGAATTAGAACTTTTTCACCTTTTGTCGAGCCTCACAGCTACAAGTTTGAAACCCGAACACGTCCAGAGATCAGTGGTCGTAGCAGGAAGTCGTTTGTTTCTGCGCTTGAGCAGTGCGATTTCTCCTCTTTAATTGAGAACAGAGGATGTGATCTTTTATTGCGCAAAATACTGCTCCGTGCGCAACAAATGTCATGTATGAATATATATATATATATATATATATATATATATATATATATTTGAATTATGAATGAGTGTGGATGCGAGTGACGCTAACCTTTCTGCTCTTCATTGAAAGTGGTTTTGGAATATTGCCAGTGCATTTTTGGCGGTAAATGGACGGGGAAATAAACTGAAAATTCTTACAAAGATAACAGAACATAAACTATATTGGCGTATCACAAAAAAATTGCAGTATTATTGAACTGTAGTTCATTTAACGACACAGAATTAAATGTCGCGAATGAGTGGATTGTAATGAATAATCACTCACAATAAATGCGAAAATAAGTGATCGTGGTCAGTGTTAAGATAATATAAAGAATTTACCGGAATAGGCTGGGAAAAATGCGAAGAATCTTAACCAAAACAGTCGTCTTGGTTGAGACAAGAAACGGTAACCTTCTGCTTCATGTCAGCGGTACACCTCTTGAGGTGACTTTCCTTGTATAAGAGAGAAGACGCACAAATATACTATTTGGCATGGGTATAGTGTCGCTATGTTTAATTAAAGTTATGACACATTTCTCAATTAATGTTTTGGTACACTCAGAAACAAAAAAGAAGGGACGTATTTGAATTTGTATTAGGTTTACAAATTCCTTCAGAATGAAATTTTTCAGTTGTATGTTCTAGCTGAATTTCCTACCGTCACCATCTCTGTCCTAACCTAATGCAACATAATTAAGTAATTAATCTTCAGGACCAAGGGTTTGTGATTACCGCCTCGAATCACGTCCAAATATAAACTGTAAATCTAGATGCAGAGATAGTGTCCGGGACTGGCTGCTTCTTGGCGAGCAGTCGATTCGCATAGGCACATGAAGGCATATTTCTCCTTGATCTAGTAAAATGTTCCTCACACTTTAAAGTATTTCAGTTAAGAGCCACAGGTATTAACGGACACACACATTGCAAGTGGCGTATCATTCTTTGACAACATTAAAGTTGCCAAGAAAGTCATTACTTTTGATTTCTTTCGAATATATTAGGTGTAAATACCAACATGATTGTGGGCCGGGTAGCGTAGACGGTATAGCGACTGGCTACGGACTGGACGGTCAGGAGATCAAATCCCGGTGGGGGGCGAGATTTTCCGCACTTGTCCAGACCAGCGCTGGGGCCCGCCCAGCTTCCTGTACCATGAGTACCGGGTCTTTCACGGGAGTAAAGAGCGGCCGGAGCGTGACGCTGACCCTTCACTTCCATCTAATGCCGTAGTCACGAAAGAGTAGTGCTATACATCTACTCCCCCTATGGTCCGTACGGCCTGTACAGAACCTCAGTGTCTGTACAATGGTGCACTTTACCTTACTTTACCAACATGATTAACACTCAGTGTAGGCCACTGTGCTCTGTCAGAGTCCTCATTTCGATTCTCGGTCAGAGCCTTCAAAATGTAATTGAACTTAAACTGGTTGTACCGGGAACTGATTCAGATTATGTGAGAGGAATTTGAAATTAGGATATTTGTTTAAGACGCACCTGTCTACATCAGTCGGAGTCAATTGAAACTGTATATTTTTGGAACTAGGAACTGCGCCTTCCCCAGTAGGAGTGTCGTGGATCACGACGCATAACTAAACAAATAACTCGCAGCTGCAAGTTCTGCTCTTCGGCCGGAAAGATAATCCGACACACATGTCGCGCTCTCGCTGAGCTATCTGGCTCGTTAGACGTTAGCGAGAGACTATCAGGTTTGTGAGCGCTTCTTTGCGCGGATTCAGGATTTGGAGGCCTAAATGTGAACGGCCAACTGCGAGCTTCTATTGAAAGCTTCATTCCCAAAATCGCTCTGCATATCACTATTAATAACGACGTGGTAATACGATGAGAAATAATATCTAGTCACCGACGGTTTGTTTTCGAATAGACTTCGCCGTTTATTCTTTGAATATTCTGCTAGTGTTATCTGCAATAGTCTGTCCGCAACGCAAACCGCTCGTTATGCATCCCGTTCGACAACAATGTATGGTCAGTAGTAAGATATCGAAAATGAGTTACTGATCAGTGACCAACAGTGACAATCTGCACATCTGACTTTTGTGTGTGTGTGTGTGCGTGCGCGCGCGTAAGCATTCAGTGACGCAGCTACTACTGTCACTCTGCTGCCTGTCTGACACTCTTCTACAACTGTCATCTCGAAACAAATTATTTTCCGATGTGCACTTCCCAAAGCCAGCCAAAACTTTAGCATCATAATAAGGTAAATATGCACGGTCTGACCAGCGAATACCAAATTTAATCGAAATCCAGTGCATAGTTTCTGCCAAAAAAAAAGGGGCCGACAAACAGGCAGATTGTACTCGTTATATATTATATCTACGTACTTCCTGCAAAAACACGTAACAATGACGGTATTTGCATGGAATGTAACTAAAATAAATATTGTTGTGGAGTACGCAGTGGCGCAGTTGGTTGAGGAACTAATCCACAAGCTGGAAAGTCGTGGATTGGATTCCCGATTGGGATTTCTCATTGCATTAATAACTCTTGCCTCACTATGGTCCTGGGGTCGAGTCAGGCGGTAACCGAAAAGATTAACAGGAATATCACATGAGAGGTAAAGGTGGCCGGTGAGTAGAGCTGAAAACTCTGCCACCTTCATGTGCTGATTGTCTAGAAATTCTGACAGCTTAAAATTTGCGGAGCCCCAGGGTCCTGTTCGGGTCTATAATGGGACAGCTTTAATACTTTTATATATTCTAGTGAAGGCGGGAACTTTACTAGGTAGATTGAAAGTTAACTCTTTTCTCGGATTCATGCAGCAGCAGCTGTAGTATTAGTAGTAGTAGTAGTAGTAGTAGTAGGAGGAGGAGGAGGAGGAGGAGTTTTGGCATTATAACAAGAGGATGGAAAGAGATGCAAGAACGACCTCCCACTGTCATTAATTTTATAAAGTTAGCGCTAAGAATGAATGAAATTTCACACAATTCTAAGTGAATTTTCGGAAAAATATTAAGTGATCAAAATATTCTCGATTCAGGCGAATTAAACATAAAATGCCGGTGTTTTGTTTGTGGTTTTCTTAAAATACTTTGTATTTGAATGAAAAATTTGTTTATTCACTACAACAGTCTTATGAACAGCTAGGTACTTGCTGGACAATATTGTAATATTTCTCGTCGTAGTGCCAATATTATTGCGACGCAAGGGTGTAGCCTTCCAGTACTCTGGGTTGACTCTGGAACACCAAACTGTGCGCCACTATAAGGGAAGATTCACACTATCGAACTCGGAGTCCGGGAACCTGATCCGATAACGTGCCACTACCTGCCGTATAAGTAATGGTGAATAATGGAGGGACTGTGAGAGATTAGTCCGTAGAAAATACCCTTTAGTGAGCTCGGAAACACAGAGTTCAGAGAGAATAAAATAAAAAGTGTGTAAGCTAATTCTCAAACATAAAATATGTTACTAAAATGTCACAAAATAAGGAGCGAGGTAGCTTACTGTTCTTAGTCTGACAGTTCCTTGTTTTCTGACCACATAACTATCCAGAAACACCACACACCTTGGTCACTTAGCAGTAAACCTTTCTTTCTCGCAACTTGTAGGTGTGACAATAAGTTGCAGACTACCAGCACGACGTCGGATTTCATGACTGTCACGTTTCTTCTGTCACCACTCAGACTGTAACATACTCGACAGTTTCTTCGCAGTTTTTCTGTGCATTTGTGTGTCTGTGTTGTAACTTTGCGCATTTAACAGATTCTAAGCACTATTGGACACACCTTGCCTTATGTAGTACAAACACAGGAAGTGATCACTTGCTAATCGATCTGGACACTGAGAAACGAACAGACAGCGGGAAGTAAATGGTTTTCATATACGAAGTGAACTGCAGAATCGGAACAAACTGTAGGAATGTTAATTATTTTAAGATTTTAAATAAAGAGTTCATCATTTCCAAAAAACATGAAAGTTTTATCTTTCCCTTTTACATAAAGGATGTACGTATCAGTGCTAAATTCGATTATCAGCACGAATGGGTCTCTGTAGTGTTCAGAATTTGTAAATGGAGCAGCATCAACCACGCCTATCAATTCATATCTGCCACTGCAACACTTTGCATGACAAATGAAGGAAGCATTATTTCCATTAGCTGTTTGTGAAGATACTTATACGACTGCCAATTACTGAACCGATAGTGCTGCTAGCACGTAAGCAGCTGACGAATTCGCAAAACCATTCCTGTCTATAAACATAAAAACAAGGTGTCGATTTTTAAAATATTATTAGCTGTAAAGAGAGGCACAATAATTCCTGCATTACTAATGCGCAGGTGTGGGGAACAGCAACAAACAGGGTAACCTCTACATGCAGGCAGAATTTACTGATGGAAAACAGACATAGCAAGATATAAAAATTTATCGTTTACTGAATTTTTTATCATTCAGCTAATGTATTTTTAACTTCTTTCTTTAATTGTCTTTTAAAGTGAAATTAAACTAAAATATCCGAGACTTTATGCATATTAAGACATTTAAACAATTTTCCCTGATCACAATACTGTCTGTACTTATTAAATATAAGGTATTTTGTAACATCTTTGCTACAGTACGTCGTTTTGGAATTTAGGTGTATTTACTCCTTTGACGCTGCTTAGAGCCTATGGATACCACACGTTTAGGCGTCTGTCCTGGCAGTAATTTTGCGGTAATATTAACTCTTCCGAACATGTAAAGCAGTTGAACATACAGTTAACTATGACCAGAAGAAACACACACAGCCTTGACAAAAGCACATGGCAGAGCATTAACCTCATGTCACTTCAATTGACCCGAATAAAAGTAGTCACTTCCCTTTTTGAAGAATGTGTATTAACATTATCTTTCAACTGATCAGATAATATGGATTTTCCTTCAAAACAAAATATGTAATTCTTTCTCTAACGAATGGTAAATATCTTGCACAACTCTTCTTTATGCTTAAAACTTACAACTTGATTGGTTATGGTCAATTAAAATAAATTATGTAAGATTTTATATGTTTATGAGGAGCCGTAAATAGTTACCGACGTTTCGGGAAAGCTTGCTGCCTCCATAGTCAAAGCTAGGCAGTTCAAGAAGAGTACTGCAAGGTCCTTAGAAACGTCGGAAGCCTATTTGCCAGCGTCCAAGAGGTAGTATTTTAGAAGGCTTGAAACGTCATCATAAATTATCTAGTAATTCTATTCCCAAATATTAACCCTTTAAACGCCGAGTTAAATCCAATCTGCCCTTTGCTGGCATTATTCGGAGCTCACCATATTCTCCACGTTAGCAGATAAAGGGTTAAAGATGTGTGCATTATAATAAGAGTAGGTCCTACCTGAATAAGAATTGGAAGCTACAAAATGTAATATATAAGGTAAGTCTTCTTCCTGCTGTGAAGTAATTCAGGCATCACGAAATTCTATCCCAGTTATTCGCCTTCCTTTCAGAGATTAGAAATAATTAACCATTTATTAAACGCCAATAACAGCCCCATTAAGATAATGAAATACTGGTTGCACAACAAACTAATTAATTCACCGATTATGCCTATTTTCTTATTTAATATAACAATGAAAAGACAAGTTAATTCAAAGGAAAGGCACTTCATTCATATCTTCATTTTTAACCTGCTTTCTTCTTTGTTTCCCCTTTTGCACTTTCCCGATTCGGGGTAGTTTGACGGATACAGTGACTTTGTTACAGGATGGATGATCCGGAGTTAAATTTCTGGTAGGAGAAAAAGATTTATCTCTCTCGCCAAGATGTTTAGACCGTTTCTTGGTTCGAACCAGCCTCCTGTTTAATGCGTACCCTTGGCATTTTCTCCACTATAAGGCGGCTGGGACGCGAAGTTCACACAAAACTCCGTCTAGGCCTGAGGTTAAGATTAAGTGCGGAGTGAAGCTGTGACTCCACACACTCTGAACCTCGCCCTTAAATTGTGAGTGATGAGTGGCCAATTCCGCGCCCCCACCAAAGTTCACAGGATGAAATTCTGTCGGTACTCATTGAACAAAAGCAAGTTTTGGGGAAGGAAAATCTCTTTACCCTGCCGAGAATCCAAACAAGATTCTTTAGTAGTGCAGCCTGCATCCTAGTCACCTCATGGACTCTACGACGTCTACTGTGTAGAAGATCGTCAAACGTAGCACAAACCGCCTCCTATTGTATATGTGTGTTTGTGAATACTGCTTTACTTTCAAATTTAAATATCACGACATTTTTACGGTTTTATTGCGCAACTAATTTCATCTTTACTTGGCTCACATCATAGGAAATTGTATGAATGTAGCGTCGTTCGCAGTAAGTACCGTGTACGTCTACTTATCAGAGTAGTACATTGCAAGGGGACATGAATTTTCTAATTTGCCAGATTTTTCTAGACAAGAGAAGGGAATGGTCTGAAATCTGCTTCAGAGAAAGTTATGAAGATTTGTCTCCAGATGTGAAATTAAGGACCTCTGTTCGCTATGTCCATTAAACTCTGTCGCTTCACGCAATACTAAATTGGACAACAGAGCTTTGCATTTTCCCCACGACAAAATGAAGTAAATTAAGCAGTTTTGATGTTTAATACAAAGTGCCTTTTGTACTTATAAAACTGTAACTAATTTGCAAGTATATAGCTATTATTAAGTACAATATTGCTAGCACTCTGCCAACAACATGCAAGACTACAGGAGGCTAAAAACTGTTATTCATTTTAATGTTAATATTTTAGCTGTATTGCATATATTTTAATTTATTAAACATTGTATCTGGCCTGCTGGTACTGAATACCATAGAAACATGTATTTGATATTATTCGTATTATATAAAATATCGATTCAGCACCAGTATGTACTGAATACCATAGAAACATGTATTTGATATTATTCGTGTTATATAAAATATCGATTCAGCACCTGTATGTACGTATTAATCTAGGATGATTCTCTGCCCGTAAAATTGTGATGTACTTGACATCTCTTCAGTTACAACCGAAACATAGTGAAGAGTATATAATATAAAAAACAGGTATCTTAATTTACCTGTTAAGTGTACTTTGTTGTGGTTAAGCAAGAAGGAATTACAGATACAAGGATTGTGTAACATTCGAGGTTTTATATAATTTTTATGTTTTCGGGACAAATGCCTTATACTTTATGCAAATAACTACAATTATACGTACGCAACCCACGTACTCACTTCGGTTATCAATTCCTATACACATCGTTACTTTAAAAGTGGATGCTCATATTTTTAAATATTTTGGAGTGCCCTTTTCTACATATAACACTAACGAATATTTTATCTGTACTTCTAAACACACCTAAATACATTCTATTGATGTTTTATGTCATATTTCCCAGTAGGGCCTTTTATGTTACAATGTGCTGGAAGATAAAAAAGTATACTTGTGGCTTACAACTTCTTTGTACTTTGTTGGTTACATTGTTCTGTAACAATCTGTCAGAATTTCTATAGTAAATCCAACACGATACACCAATGTTTTAATTCATTTTATTTTTGAATAACACTCTACATGTTTCGGGCGGTCTTTCCGCCCATCATCAGGAGTTCAAGACTGTACATACAGCAACAGGCTTGTGTCAAACAGATACTGCTGTCTGCTTGCTAATTTATATTGAACTCCTGATGATGGACGGAAAGACCGTCCGAAACATGTAGTGTCATTCCAAAATAAAATAAATTGAAACATTGGTGCATCTTGTTGAATTTACTATAGAAACATATTACGATGCACGGCCCTATGAAAGTCAAATCTGTCAGAAGTCGTTTTCCATCTTACATGATTCTCAATTAATTTATTCTACAGTTTATTCAAGCTAAATGCCCAAATCACTGTAAGATGTTCAAATTAATTATGACAGTTTACACCGAGTGATCTGAGAGCAGAAAGACATGGGAAGGCTAAGAAGCTCATTCTTTACCCATTTCATTGCAAAAATGTCAAATTTCCGCTGTTACTAATTTTTGTGTACTTCCATATTCTATTTTGGTTTCAGATAAAATAATGAGACCCGACATTAATTACTGTTGTTATTAATTTATTTTATTCTTTTGAGTAAATTTATTGTGTTTGTTATCGATAATTTCCTGAAATAATTGTTTTTAGTGGTTTATATAGCGATACTGCCATCACTGGGCTATTGAATATACCCCGTGATGGCAGAAGTCTAAGTATCGCTGTGGAGTTTCGGTGGAATGATATAGACATGTAAAAATGAAAGGGCTTTGGAAAAAAACTCTCCCAGTATCACTCTCTCCTCCACAATTCTACTTGAACTAACCTACGTTCGAACTCGGGCCTCTCTTTCCTTGTTATTTGAAATATTCCCGTTCTAACCATTTCTAGTAGCAAAATTTGATCCTTACATAATCAAAATAGGTTCCATGTAAATAGGCACACTGTTTTATACACAGAGTTCCTCTTTTCGTTTCTCTGTGCGCTACAACTGTCGCGGTATGTCAGGCGTATTAAAGGTTTCTATACGACAAAGAGGTCTTAATGATGGACAGTATAAAACAGATAATTGTACTTAATATTACGCTGATTTTAAAACTGAACAAGTCTTATGAATATGTAAAATGATCCAAAGTATCGCAGAAAACATTTACATATATTACAGAAAGATAACTTCCCTAAAGTTGGTCGAAGCATGTAGAATGGACTTTAAAATATGTTCTGTTTGACAATGTTAATAGTAAGACACTCTAACAACTCTTACGAACAGAAAATACGTGCATCAGTTCGAACGTTTGAAGGAACACGAGACTCTGGTTAGGCTCTGTAACTTGATCAGACGGAATGTCGCTCTCGCAGTTCAAGTTTCATCACGCCTGTTGTTCTTGATTGCCTGACACAGTTTTCCAATTAATTTTGCATGGTAGTTGCCTGTGATGGCAGCTTCACTCTCCAAGTAATCAACAAGCACCAGTCTTAAGTATCTCAGAAATTGGATGCCTAGACTTTCCCTTTATGATAATAAGTGGTTTTAAGCTTCCCAATTTTGTCGTTGGATTGAAATTCTGAACCATATTTCATCAACACCCAATGAAACGTTCTTGGTGTTTAGAAGCAAAATATCGTTAAATAGATTCTTTACTGTAGAACATTCAAATTTGTTTAAATCTTTATTCTTCTAGTATGTTACGCAGTGTAGTTTTGTGAGTAGCCTTTAGACTGCTTGACACTTGCAAAGGAATGGGTAGGGTTTCCAGAAACCCCGGAAACTACCAAACTACGCTGCATAAGATCCCAGAAGAACGAAGATGCCGTTAAATCGCGTCATTAGTCTGAAATAATCCAAATTATTTCCATAATATTGATACCTGTGCACAAATTTTTAACCATTCTTTTAATTGTTTTAAATATATTTAACCATACTGTTATATAGTGCATTTTCGTCAATTCGAATTGTTGTTTAATGCGTACTGAATCTACGAAGTTATAACACTTTGTATAGGCATAAGCACTAGCAAAACGTGAAGGTACATTTCACCCTAGAACTGATCATGAAAGCCCAGATGGGAGCAGAGGTGTAGCTGTACACTTTCCTTAACTTCGGCCCTAAATAGAGATGGGTGATTAATGCCTCACTCCGGCTGCCTTACCCCCTGGAAATGAGCACTATTATCCGTCTGTACTGATTGTGTATTCACACATAAATTACCGTTATTTGACTGTCTCTAGCCACATCTTATTTCTCATAATTTTACAACATAGAATGTAAAATTAGTAGTTAAATGGTCTAAGGGTAAAGTTTTAAGTTAATAAGTATTTAAAAAAACAAACAACTTCACAGACAGGAAGGCAGGGACATGAACTGCAGATTGCTTGCAACCTGCATTATTTTTATCTATATGCGACTGAAGAAAACAATGTAATGTTGTGATTTTATTGTCCTTTTAAGAAATGCCTAGTTGCACCAAACCTCACTTGCCAGCTCTCACAGTCTTCCTGTTTTTTTACATTCCGCACAAAATAACATCAGTTTTGGGATATGTGAATGAACCTGAATAGCGTGTTACGTATAGCGACTCGCCACGGACTGGACCGTCCGGGGATCGAATCCCAGTATGAGAGAATTTTGCGTACCTGTCCAGACGGGACCCGGGGCCCACCTAGCCTCCTATGCAGCAGGTGTCGGGTAAATCCCGGGCGTAAAGTGGCAGGGACGTGGCGTTAGCCATCCACCGTCACCTAGAGTCGAGGTTAAAGAAAGAGTAGAGTTTACCTGTATTCTCCTTCCATGCCTTCATTCAAAGTTGTAGGGCGAGCTTTACCTTTAGATTTTGGGATTTGTGAAGAGGCTTCAAGAATAGAAAATTTGAGAAGCAGTGTTTTTAAAGAAAAACATAGAACACAGCCGGAGAAGAGGTAAATTTTCTGTACTGTGTTCTGAGGGTGTTTCAATAGAATCGCGTAGCGAACACAAGTTATCTGGACTGAACTTTAACTTGGTTTTCCTCAGCACCTCCAGAAAATGACCTCATTCTCAAACATTCCTCTTCACTAATCATCAAAGTGTTTAACGCACTGTAGTCTGACTTACTAACGACGTAGTTTAATGAACCATCAATTAATATATAATTGGCAGCCAAGGTTGTTGTTGAATTTGGACCTGGCTGAGAGTCATTACAAGCAACGCATTGAAGCACAAACTCGCCCGCAATACACCTCAGCCTCTCGAGTAGTAAGCTTCGCTATTTAGTGGCATCTGTCCCTTGAAGTGACTTTAGTATCATCTGTCCTTTGAAGTGAAGGGTTGTGGATCGCCAAATTCCATCATTTCTTGCAGTGGAGGAGCCTGTGTTTGAGCAATTCTGTCAGTTAGCAACGTAAATTCTGCCAGCGGCCACTCAGCTTCCTTGTGATTCAGTGGAAAGAATTGCAGTATCTACGAGTAGACATTTTGCATTCGTTTATTTAACAAGATTTTATTGAGTGGATTAGCAAATATTACGTACTTCTAACAAAAAAAAAATGAAAGGTAAAAGTTCGAAGATTACAAACTTCTTAAACCTGAAGACGTGTATAATTTTACATAAGCGCAAACGGTTCGGAGCAGCTTAGCACTTCTATTTTCAGGATAGTCTAATAATAATCTGGGGTACGCAGTGGCGCAGTTGGTTCAATCAGTGCGCTACAAGAAGGAAAGTCGCGGGTTCGATTCCCGATTGTGTCACTGGAATTTTTCATTGGCATAATGCTTCCGGCCGCACTATGGCCCCGGGGTCGACTCAGCCTCTAACACAAATGAGTAACAGGAGTATTTCCGGCAGTAAAGGCGGCCGGCGCTTAAGGCTGACAACCTTACCACCTTCATGTGACGATTGTCTTGAAATCTGGGAGCCTCAACCTCCTGGAATCAACAGAACCTGTCCAGGCCTGTAATGGAATTGCTTTACCTTTTACCAGTTATAATCTACGCGTTGTCACTCTTCTTATGCTACTCGGAGGACATAGGCAGGAGTCTTCTCTAAAAGATTTTTACCTTATGCCAAACTGCGTGGTTTCATATGAATCGCTGTGGGAAAGGCAATTCTAGCAAATAAAAATTTTATTGACGAATAAATGAAGACAACTTCAAATTAATGGCTACATTTGTGCCCCTCTAGGCAGCAAAGTAAACTCGGGCTGTACTGAATATGAAGCAATACTGATCCCTGAACTACGAAATTCAGTGTAGCTTTTATGAGCTGGTCCGTGGTAATCGCCATCGAGCTGAGTTATATTGAAGCGGGTTTGTCTGTAAAGAGATAGGATGACAGCCTGTTGTTTTGCGTTGTTACAGAGGCGGCAGCCGAGATTCTGGGAGCGCCGGACCTACATATCAAGAGTGGCAGCACGTTGCGGTTGGTGTGCACGCTCCGCCAAAGCACGGAGCCGCCCGTGTTCGTGTTCTGGTATCACGAACATCGCATGATCAACTACGACCAGGAGCGCGGTGTGGACGTCCACAGCGATCGTTCCAGTAGCGTGCTTGTGGTAGCCGAGGCACAGAAAACCGACTCCGGGAATTATTCATGCGTGCCGTCAAACGCGCGACCCGCTAGTATCAACGTTCACGTCCTCAATGGTAAGACACCCAGTCGTTTACAACCTCTAAAGTTTAATTAATCATATCTAATTAACTACACGGAACAAAGTTGCTCGTGAGATGTTAATGGGTCCACAGCTAGTTAAGAAATTCCCCGCATTTCATCGTACGTGGCGGTTCATTATTGCCTTCATAACAGCCTGCCACTTACCACTGCTATAAAACAGACAAATCCAGCCCACACTCCTCCCGTGGTATTTCCGTAAGATCAATTTTAATATTATTCTCGGCTCTATCCCTAGTTTTGCAGGCGGTCTCCAGCCTTTTCACGTTTTCCATTCAAACCAAAGAGACACTTCTCTCTTCTTCCAAGTGTGCATCATCCCATCCACTTTCAATGGAACACGCTGATTAGAATTTGCTGAACATTTAAAGCCATGGGAAGTTCGCATTATAAAGTTGTCTCTGGGCTCCTCTTCCTTCCAAGTAGGTCCAAATGTTTCATCAGAAACCTGTTCTAGATTACGTTGAGTCTATTTACTTCGTTTTACGTGTCACGCTCACATAACAGTTACACTTTATACCTATGATCTGTGTCTTTTCTAACCGATTCTCATTTACTCGTACCGCTTTCAATGTATGCATATACTTAAGTTAATCCTTAAAAAATGTGGCCTCTCTTAAACATACACCCTTCTCACAAATTTTCTGAAGTTTCCGAACATGACCATTTCTTTCACTAACCCAAGGTCATGTCGAATCCCCTTCAGCATGATTTCTTTCCAACAATTACGTAATTTCGAATCATATGTAGTCTTCATGTATCCTTCAGTTCACATTAGATTGTCACGTGTATTGCATTTGTATTGATTCTAGTTGCGTGTTTGAACTCGTCCCTTGTCAACTTAGATTATTTTTCCTATGCTTATTGCTTATGGGCATTCAGATGATGATGTTAATTGGCTGTGTATTTACATAACAAACGTTGCGCTTTTGTTGGAATTTTTCTTGTCTATTTGTATACTTTTGAAGTGTATCTGGTGTTCCCAACGGATATGTACTTGATGAAGTCTGTAATTATTTCACGTGTTCCACATACGTTTTTCTCTAACAATTTAAATAATCGTGTTGCACGCTTTATTACGGCTGTACTCATCCACAGGCTTAAACTGATTCCATGCACAGTTGTTGTGCTGCAAATTGTATGAAATTTAAAATTGACAAAATAAGAGTTATTAACTTTTCTACGAAAATGTTCATAATTAACAATAATTACACAGTATATGATGAATGCATACATCGTACACAGTTCGTCAAAGACCTAGAAGCATTTTTGGTTCCCAAAATGTTTTCCTGCATCAACATACGGACTTCATTTCTCAGTCAATTGCTGGGACAAATACACAATTGACCTTTTAGTTTTCTACTGTTTATTGTTTATTGTTATTCTATACTGTATTTGTTCTAAATTCGAGTATGCCTCCTCTGTTTGCAGTATTTTTCCATGTTGATTCAAATAAGGTGGAACCCATCCAACGGAAGTTTAAATCGTTTTCTTCGTATCCCTTAAGGTCAGACTCATGGGCTCGAGTGTGTAGAATCGCAGACGTTATGAGGTTTAAGGCAACAAGTTGATACTCTTTTGCATCAAAGTCTTCTTGGAATCAAAAAATTTGGCGTCGTTTGCTTGACACGAACAGTCTCGAATTTCTGTATCATAACATTGTAAACTTCAGTTAGTAGTGTGCATTATGCAAATAACGCCCTTCTGCAAGATATGCTTCAGTTGCTGTTAATTCGGTGTATAGTGACCTAGTTGTATTTAGTAACTTAATCATAACTTTGAAAGAGATTTTAGCTGGCATCTCGTATAAGCGTATTGGTCTTCCATGTGAACCGCTGTTTAATATTATTCAGGTGACTTACATTGCACTGTGAGAAATTCCCTAACTTTTTGTTTTTCGTTTTGTATGTGACTGGACTCTCTTAACGATGCTGTTTAGACAACACTTTACTAAACATGAATTTGTGTGATTCACTTGATCTGAGGTTCTAGTTTAATCCAACATTTCATTGGTGTTTCAGTCACGTTACATTGTCTGGTGTGTGATGGTTAATGTAATTGGTGTCTGGGGAATTTTGTGGCAGTTTGATAATATTCCATTGTGCTATTAAACCGCGACGTTAAAAAACACGAGTTGAACTGTAAATGTCTTTTGTGTAGTGCCAGGCTATTTCCGTACGTCCGACTGTTTCCTCTCTAATATTATTCGATTAAAATTGTATGATTGGGAACCAAACTAAAACTGGCGGAACAAATTTAATTTTGATGCATTGCTGACTCTTATAATCCCACTTGACTCGAACCCAAATTAAACTGCATCAAATGTCTAAAAAAAAATGGCAGCAAGAAACATAATCACGGAAGAGCTAACTGCATGCAGTAGAGGTTCAAATGTAAAGCTACAAATACTGACGTAGTGTATAAATCCTCAGCTCCTTATGAAACGGAAAGATTTATTACTGTGTTCACAAGGGCACGAAATTAAGTAATATGTGCAACTATATCCCATATTTCCAACATTTTTCGAAATAGTATCTTTTTTGAGCAGCATCATTCCGTTCTGTTAGCTGTAAGACAGTAAATAACATCATACCACACGTACATTGTAAGTGGTAATACAGTTGATTTCTTCTATTGTAGATAAATTTAGTTTTCCACTTTACTTACTGTTTCATTACCTTTATACAGTAACACGCGGATAATCGAGGTTACTCTATTAGTGCCAGTTGCGTGCTGATATCCTTACACTAAACGTGCAACATACACAAACATCTAGAACTTTGTTTATGGCATTTTGGACTTCAGCAAAATTGTCGTGGGAAATTTTCATTGATTTTCTTGCGTTATTTATCCTTTTTATAATTCCTCTTTTGGGAATAATACCTAATGTGTTATTAGTAGATTGATTATGAAATGAAAACCACTGCTGTAGCATTCTTCCTTCTGTATAAGTATTTTTCTACCCGATGATCTATAAGTAATACCGAAGCATGTAGTAGAAAATAAAAAACGAATGTATAGAATTTTTGTGTTGTGTTGTGTAGAATATATTTTCTAGTTGCCGATATCTGTCAAAATAGAAGGAAAATAATTATTGACCCTGCTGTTATGTCTGCAGCCCGGTCAACAAATCAGTCGACGCAAAGTCTTCTACAGAAATGATACACGTAATCATACCACAAGTCCAGATTCACTGGAAGTGCCGGCCTTTGAATAGTATTATGAATTTATAATGGACGAAGTGGCAATGGGAAAAGAGTTTCTCACAACACTTCGGTTTTCTTCTGTCAGCATCCTAATATCAATGCTGCATATTCACATTTTATTAATTTTTCACCAACGTTTCATAATTTTAACATTTTAAAATACCGAAAATGTAAAAATTCTCACTTTAATATTATACTTATTCTATGCATATGCCTCCAAAATGGTCTATTAGGAACAGAATTTTTAATATTGAAAATCGCATTTCTCGTCTCCTTCAGAAATTCTGCATGCTGCGTCTATATATAATTTCTTGATTTGATCATCCTGGTGATGTCTGGTTGTGTCAAATTTATGACGCGTCTCTTTTTGTATTTTTTTAGTGTTCCCACTAATTACACCCCCGTAGGAATAAAAGGTCTCGTGAACGCTTTATTTTAAATGACATCAGATTACGAACCTTGTTAGGGCGAGAGACCAAGTTTCACACTGTGTAACACAGCGGGTACTGTTCTTGTGATATGGTCTTCTGGCGTCAAAATATCAAGAGATTACGAGGGGCTAATTTACATCTTAAGGGGTTAAGCAGGTCACGTGTGATCACATCATGTGGAGAAACAACATGCAGACCCATTGCCTCACTTTCATAATTTTATAGAGGTTTTCAGAGGTAATTTCCGCACCAAAATGTCATTCTTTCGTGCAGTCTGTGACGTCATAAAATTCTAGTCTCTCGTTAACAGAAGTTTTTTGTTTGACTGAAGAAGGTACATTCGACGACTTAGCCTTGCTAACATTCCGACACAAAGTTCTGGCTACTGACCAGTAAGGGAGAACTAGTGGAACTGTCTTATTAAAAAACGTGTTTGAACAGAATTTGGAAACATGAGTGCTAATTACTATCCGTGAAGGGTGTTAGATCACTCGAAAATATTTTGTACTACAAAGATAATCACTAAAAATTGTTTTCCCAAGCCAAATTTTCTCAAATTCGGTGACGTTTCCGTTTCGCGCATGCAACCGATGTGCACGTCCGAATGCTGTTGCTGGATCGTATAAAAAACGTAAAAGTTTTCTTGCAAACTTATCAAGTGTTAATTTTGACCGTTTCCAAGAAGATTGTTCTCAGGCCATAGAAACTGTCTTTACTTAATATCCCACAAATTCTAAGTCTGTAAGTTACGATAACACATTCGCGTGATTATGCGGTCCTTCCAAAACTCGTTTGACTACGGCACAAAGAACTACGGTGGCACGACAGCAGTAAACTTTGCTTAGTTCACACTTAATATTTAGAAAGCGTGTGGAGATGGAAATTGCCGAAACAAAGAAGTAGACAAGCAAATTTAAGGCGAGAGAAAGTGTTGGAGTCAGCACAGTTTTCAGGTAAAAAATTCGGTGTTTTCCAAGTTACTTCTGACTAATTTAAGGGAGCGAAACTTCTCCTGAAATGAAATTCCCTGTAATTTTATTTCCACATCTCGGACGAAACCGAGTTCCTCCATTAAAAATCTATTAAAGAGTTTAGTGTATCTGTCTGCCTGTCCTGTCCAAGTTTCAAGTACACACCGACATAGTTGTTTTCAATCAGTCGATAAGAAGGCTGTAACATCTGAATAATTTTCAACTTCCTATTTAAAAATGTTCAAGAATGTTAGCATTTGAATAAGTGGGCTAGGAACAAAAAGTAACACCATTATTGTTATAAAGTTTTTAAATGTTTACTGTTGAGGTTGCTGGCTTTGATAGGTTTGATAACACATGTGTCACATTCTTAGGCAGCATGAGAGAAATGAAAAGTCATGTTCACTAATAATTGTAATACCTCGCGATCATCACTTATTTAAGTATTTACGAATTTAATGATGATATGCCTTTTTATTAACATGCCCACATAAATGAAAAAACTTCAAAGCAAGCTTCATAAACTTGTTTCAATTGTTCAATTTTCACTTTACATTTTCGGTCTCCTCACACATCGTGTTTTGTCATTACAATATTTCTTTTCCCGTCTGTCCGTTTGGTGTAGTGTAGCTGGGGTAGTGTCTGGGCTGCAAGCTGCAGCCCAGACACTACTCCTGCCTAACCACACCTAACCTCCAACCTACAGCAAACCAAGAACGAAACGACCAATGTGGTAATCAACATCATAGTCGCGAGCTCCTGATGATGGTCATAGTAATGCCCGAAACATGTTGAGCCTATAAGAAGCACAATAAAATAATAAGTGGCATCTAGTTGGTTTTTTATTCTTCAGTTATTACAAAGATGCACGGTCCAATAAACATCAGATACACTGTAGTATAATTCTTCGATCTTGTGCCCCAAATCTCCCTTCTTTCTTCAAGGTTTCTATCGAACGTTTTTAATAATTTGTACTTCTCCGTTGACTGGAAGATTATTACAGTTTTTATACTTCTTATTTAAAGTTTTTAACTTATCAGACTATAATCAATCAGTAACAGTCCTAAAGTTCGTGAATATAGACATTTCCAATATTGATATTACTCTATTGTGTTAGTCACACATACAATACATTGCCTTAAAATGGGAAAATTAAAATACTTTTACTACATATTTACACTTTTATCTTAATTGCACGAATTTAAATTTAACGAGATAACACAAAAGTTTGTTTAGGTATTGTAGAAATTTATCCTTCATGGTTTTGTCGTATAAATATAAATTTATTATTATTTTTTGTATTCTCTTTAGAATTTTCAGCTTAATATTTCATTAAAATCCTGTACGGGAACTCTGTATTTATATTCCGAACAGTGGCCGGAACGAACTGTATTCGAAGCAGCGGTGTATGCAACGAACCAGATATGCGTTACGAGATCTGTTACGTGACATCCTGTTGTACTTCAAACATGAGGACTGTGGAATCAACAGAATTCCGTTTTCATAATACGCATCACCATCATCAGTCATGAACGCAGGCATATTATGAAAACGTTTGACTCTCAATAATACTCCTCAAACAAAAATTATATTTAGTACTCTGTTTATGCAATATTTATTAAAATTCCCTCACTACAACAACATCGTTTAAACATTTGATTTTTTTTTTGTATTTTTTCGTAAAATTGTTGCGTCATATCCAGGGAGTACTTATGAAATGGTGGGCCGGGTAGCTCAGTAGGTATATCGACTGACTACGGGCTTGACGTTCCGGGATCGAATCCCGGTGGGGACGGGATTTTCCGCCCGTCCAGACTTGGGTCCTGGGGCCCACCCAGCCTCCTGTACAATGGGTACCGGGCCTTTCCCAGGGGTAAAGTGCGGCCGGGGCGTGCTGCTGACCACTCACTCCCTTCTAGTTCCGCGTTCATAGAAGAGTAGGGCTATACCTCTACCCACCCTCTGGGTCACACCGGACCTGTAGCGGTATCACTTTACCTTTACTTATGAAATAAAAAGTGGAATAAACAATGATAAGATAGTTTAAGTAGTGATTTATTTCAGAGGGTTGTGAACTGAAGTTCTGCTGTGTTTTCAAGTGGTGTAACAATATTTCTTGTACGGTAATTGAATAGGAATTGGAAATATGAACTGTGGGAATATATCACAAAACAAAATAGCCTATAGGTCAAACAACATCAAAATTAAACGACATTTGTTAAGTAAAGATATAGTAAGGAATAACCAAAATAATATGTGGGGATTTCGTATAATACTCCATAGAAGTCATCTTGCGCCACAGCAGATGTGGAAGGGCAATGCGCTCTTATGACGCGGTAAAAGTTATCTAACTTAAGAATAATTAAAGCTAAACACTTGATAAAGCCGTTCCCTGGTTCCTATATTCTCCTTTAAGAAATATTCCACTCGGTATCAAAAATTATCTTTGTAATTTCAAAAACAGCCAAACGATAAACAGACAGTTAGAAGGCACTAGGTTTAACAGTGCAAGTATGGGCTAAGGAACAGGCATTTTGAGTGTAACGATTCGCATACACTTTCCTTAACATGCACGTGCATGTCTAATGCTTTTCAGAAACATTAGAGTGACGGGCAAGAAGCAGAAATTAAAGAATAAGCAAGCCTACAATATTGTGAACGAATATTTTCATGCTAATACACAAATTTGGGTGATAAGCGTATAGGTTTTGACTGGATTAAAATGGCTCAGGCAGGGGATGAATTGAAAAATCTGTAGGTAATTGTGTGTTGAAACTTCGAGTCCAATAAAAGTCGTGAATGTTAGTTTCCGCTGAGTGGGTGTGAACTCTAAAAGGCAAAGTATGTTACGTGGGGTTTTTTGGTTTCTCAGAACCGAATTTTACTTTAAACATTCCCGCAGAAAACCTGTGCCTTATAATTTTCATTTAGTATCTCCTACAGTTTCGTGTTAAGATAAGGATGCCGCTTTTTTGCTTTATGCTCTGTATATTTCTCCTATCATAATGCCGCTTCTAGTCTATTTCCGTCTGACATTTTCGTTAACAATAAACCCTTTTCATGTCTCTTTTATTTATTTTTATTTTTTAATTTTTATTTTTTTGTTTATACAGCGATTCGTGAGAACCGGGTTGTCTAATTGATCGTCCTACAATTTCGTGTTGAAAGCTTGCAGAATACAGTGCGAATTTTTCTGCTTACTAACCAATTTTTCTTCTCTTACAAAGTAAATATTTGAGACTGTGTGGGAAGAGCGTTCTCTCTAGAATGGCTCGGAGCCCACTTTCAACTGCGAAATTTTTTGCCAGCCATGACCTCCTTCGCATCATAATCTCTTTAGTATGTAATGACATTTATCCATTTGTTTTATAAATAGTTGTGAGAGTTAAAAAAAATTGAAGAACAGCGACAGGAAGTCCCTCGGTCCACTCGAATAGGCCGTGATTTCATTTTCAGTCAAAAACCATGTGATAAATGTCAAAGAACTGCATCGTCACTATCCTTTCACGAGTTAGGCCTACGACTGCATATTGTAAAGAAACATTTCGAATGTATGTACCTAAAATGTAAAGCAGTACCGTTACCGGCCTGAAGTGGCCCAGAGTGTTCCAGGAAGTTAAGGTTCCCAGATTACGTGACAACGGCACAGGATGGAGGTAAGTTTGTCAGCCTTACGCACCGACCGCCTTTACCCCCAGAAAATGCTCCTGGTACTCATTTCTGTTAGGGGCTCAGTCTACCCCAGGGCCATAGTGCGATTGGAAGGATTTTATGTCAATGAAAAGTTCCAATGACACCATCTGGAATCGAACCAGCGATCTTCCGATTTGTAACACAGCACTATAACCACTGTGCTACCGCAGTCCCCATTTTAGTAGCTAGGCTACTTAATGGAAATTTATAGTTATGACACCTTCTGCACGTTTGTAAACGTTGTGAATCATACGCATGGCGAATAAAGAGAAATCTGTAGAAGTATAATGGTTTGGGAGGAACGGTACCGCGGATCTGGACAAGGGTCCGGCTGTTATGAATGCGGTGACGAACCACCGGCTTCCGTAAAATGACAGAACTTCCTAACTAACTGATAACTTTTAGTTTCTGAAAAGACCTTTGTGTATAGAGCTTATGTTATAACAGTAAGAAATTCCACGTAACTTGACGCAACTTTTCATTACTCACCACAGCTAGGGGCTATATTATAACTGAAAGAGTGTAACATTGGGAAGTTGGCAAATTTTCATTACATTTTTTCTATCACAAACTACGCGGTATGAAAGGATTTAAAATTAGAATGATAGCTGAATATATACGTCGCGAAGTTGCCAAGTAGCCTAACTTAATTTAGAATGTAAAATGAAGAAATTTATTTTTTAGCGCGATCAAATAACTCTCATCTAGGATGAGTTCCATTCTGAAATCTTCGCAGGTACTTCATTTAAGATCCATCTTTTTTATGTTAGTGACCGACCTCATTGTTTATGGCCAGGGTCCTTCATTCAAACCCCAAAATGAACTTCCAAAGACGGAAAAAAAAGTCTCGCTTTCGCAGCCATTGCTCTGTACAAAACCACCGCAATGGTGGTTATTACATTTTTAATAAGGATGCACTGTCCTGCATTCGTAAGAAGTAATTACAATATTACTTTACAATATGTAGAAAGTACGGAGAGGGTTGGAAATTCAAATCACTGGTTGCTACCCTCGAAGAAGAAATACGTGTCTTATAAATTGGGCAAATGGATAAAGATTCTCAGTTCCCATGTTATAATAGCAGGTATTTTCAGATGTATAGCCAGGAGCCTAAGGATTCAACACAATGAAGCGCTTCTTCGCTAATAACAGTTTCTTGATCCTGCCTCGGGGTGTGGTGGGGGGACACATAACTAAAACTAAACTCCGTGGCCTTAGCCCGCACGCGAACTATACAGACAGAGCGGCCGCCGCCGGTCGGCGAAGTTAGTGCCAACTTTTGCGGATAGAGGGGTGTCACGTGGTCAGCGCAACGGGTCCCCACAGCCGTTAATCTCTGTTT
>Ga0123354_10001645_pt1 | contig 27804 bp, 13 predicted proteins | sample TergutLab28metaG_2_FD_97872 | JGI IMG/M metagenome (GOLD analysis project Ga0123354, IMG submission 97872) | Labiotermes labralis P4 segment gut microbial communities from Petit-Saut dam, French Guiana - Lab288 P4 | ecosystem: Host-associated > Arthropoda: Insects > Digestive system > Gut ... | reverse complement strand
TTCCTAAAATTTTTTTTTGTTTTTTTTTTTTTTTTTTTTTTTTTTTTCTGTGTCATTCCGGACTTGATCCGGAATCAATGTTACTCATTAAGACATAAGGAAGAGATTGCGGGTCTAGCCCGCAATGACGGTAATAGTAAAAATGAAAACCAAAATCATTTCCGAACCAAAATTTTCCGATAAATGTTTTACTACCGTAAAAGAACACGGCAATATGAAAGACGCGGCTGTCAGAGCCGCTTTTTTTAGTTTGGCGGGATTAGACCATAATAAACTTGTTTTGGCAAATCAGGTTCATGGCAATAATGTAAAAACTGTTGTTTCATCGGACGCGGGAAGTATTATTGACGATTGCGATGCCTTGGTAACGGAAGATAAAAAATTAAGTCTGGGTATTTTTACGGCAGACTGTATGCCGGTTTTTATAATATGCGAAAAAAGCGGCGTAAAAGCCGCGATACATGCCGGCTGGAGAGGACTAGCTTCGGGAATTATTGAAAAGACTATTTTAGTTATGCGTCAAAATTTTAATACGGAACCAGAAAATTTAAAAGCTTACATTGCGCCTCATATCCGCGAATGCTGTTATGAAGTTAATAATGAAATGTCGGATATTTTTAAAACACCGCTTGTAAACAACAGGCTTTGCCTGTCCGAAATAGCCGTAAACAAAATGAAAAAAACCGGCTTACGAAATATTTTCATAAGCCGTCATTGCACCTGCTGTCAAAATGATTTGTTTTTTTCCTACCGGAAAGATAAAACCCACGAAAGACAAATCAGCGTTATTTTTTAAGTTCTCCGATAATTTCCTGCGTAACTTCCTTTAATCCGTCCGGCGATGTAAAAGAAGCTGCATCCGAGGCGTCATCAAAAAGATTATCGTCTTTTATAACTGAAAACTCATCTTTTTGCGTGTCTGAAGTTTTCGGGGATTCTGAAACTCCGAAGATATTTGCGAATAAAAGAAAAAATACCAGTACCGATAGAATTACAATCCCTGAAAGTAATATTAAAGTTTTTTTAGATGCCATAAAATCTCCTATTTGTCATTGCGGATCTCATCATATATCACAGATTACGGATCAAGTCCGCAATGACTGACGTTTACAAAAGTTCCACATATCGCCGTACAAACGCTTTTTTAACAAAGGTCGTAAGCGTCATATACGCGATTATAGTAAGAATAAGCCACGGGAAATATTCAAAAGGCAGTTTTGCCATATTCAATACTTCTCCCGCTTTGGTGTAAGGCAAAATTGTTCCGAAAGCTATTCCGCATGTTGTAAGAGTTGTCAGCTGCCATGAGGCGCGGCTTTGTATAAACGGAATCTTCGGCGTACGTATCATATGTATAACCAAAGTCTGCGACCACAGCGATTCTATAAACCATCCGGTGTGAAACAGCGCTATAAATATAAGCTGTTGCTCCTGACCCAGTGAATGATAGCTGCCGCCCAAAACAGCAGGGCATATCAAATGGAACATCAAAAGGTATGTTGTTATGTCGAATACAGAGCTTGTGGGTCCGATCCATAGCATAAATTTTCCTATTGACGATGTCTTCCAGTCTTTAGGAGTTTTTAAGAATTCATTGTCGACATTATCCCACGGTATAGTTACGCAGGAGATATCATATATGAGATTTAATACCAAAATCTGAATCGGCAGCATAGGAAGAAAAGGCAAAAACGCGCTTGCAACAAGCACGGAAAACATATTGCCGAAATTGGAGCTTGCCGTCATTTTGATATATTTTATTGTGTTTCCGTAAGTTTTTCTGCCTTCGATAACGCCGTTTTCTAAAACCATTAAATCTTTTTCAAGAAGTATTATGTCGGCGGATTCTTTTGCTATGTCGACCGCCGTATCAACAGATATTGCGACGTCCGCCGCTTTCATCGCCGCCGCGTCATTTATTCCGTCGCCCATAAAACCCACTGTATGCCCGTTTTTACGTAAAACGGTTATTATTCTGGATTTTTGCTGCGGAGATAATTTTGCGAAAACGTTTGTGTTTTTTACCGCTTCGGAAAGGTCGGTATCCGACATTATTTCAACATCGGTTCCTAAAAGCAGATTGTCTATTTCTATTCCTACTTTTTTACATACAAAGCGCGTTACCGCATCATTGTCGCCGGTAAGAATTTTAACTTTGATTCCGTAATCATGAAGCGCTTTGATTGCCTCTTCCGCGTCATCTTTAGGAGGGTCAAGAAATGTAAGGAAACCGATGAAAGTCATATCCGACTCATCTGTCACTGAAAATGTCCCGCCGGCGGAAACTCCGGTTTTATTCGCCAAACCAAGAACTCTCATTCCGTCTTCATTATATATTTTTGCCGTGGCAAGAAATTCTTTTTTCAATTCTTCCGTAAGCTCTACTATTTGCCCTTTGAATTCCGCTTTAGTGCAAATCCCAAGCATTTCTTCAATCGCGCCTTTTGTGATAATCTGGGCGTTTGTGTTTTTGTCTCCGACAACAACGCTCATTCTGCGTCTGTTAAAATCAAAAGGAATTTCATCAACTTTATGGTAATCTTCTTTCAAAGAAGTTATATTATCATCGATTTCGTGATTTATAATAGCTATATCCATCAAATTTTTAAGACCGGTTTGGTAATAGCTGTTTAAAAAGGCGAGCTGCAGAATTTTTGCGTCTTTTTCGCCTTCCGTATTTAGGTAGTATTCCAAAAAGACTCTGTCTTGTGTTATGGTTCCGGTTTTATCGGTACATAAAATATCTATAGCGCCAAGATTTTGTATGGCGTTAAGGCTTTTAACAATGACTTTTTTCTTGGACATCGAAACCGCGCCTTTGGCGAGATTTGTAGAAACTATCATTGGAAGCATTTCGGGAGTAAGTCCTATGGCTACGGAAATGGCGAAAAGCAGCGATTGTATCCAATCGCCTTTTGTGAAACCGTTAATCAAAAGGACGACAGGCACCATAATCATCATGAATCTTATAAGCAGCCACGAAACCGAATTTACGCCTTTTTCAAAACTTGTTTCAACTTTTTTCTTTACTATTTGCTTGGACATTGAGCCGAATAAAGTATTGTCGCCAATGTTTACTACAATACCTATGCCCGAACCGCTGACAACGTTGCTGCCCATAAAAACAAGATTTTTAAATTCAAACGGACTGTGGTTAGCAGTGTCTTCTGCTTTTATTTCATCGGAAAATTTTTCTACAGGTTCGCTTTCGCCGGTAAGAGAAGACTGGCTGACAAACAAATCTTTAGAATGAATCATTCTCATATCCGCGGGCGCCATGTCTCCGGCGGCAAGATGGACTATATCGCCTATCACAAGTTCGCGTATGGGAATTTCAATTTTGCCGGTTTCTCTTCTTTGCACGCTTATAGTAGTACGTACCATTTCACTGAGTTTTGCCGCGGCTTTGCCCGAACGGGTTTCTTGTATGAAACGCATAAGTCCGCTTATTGTTACCATTACGGTAATAATAATTACCGCGCCGTAACTTTTTTCATCTCCTGGGACTATTACGACGTCTGTTATGTAAGATATTATGGCGAGAGCGAATAAAACTATAGTAAAAGGATTTACAAAAGCGTCAAAAAGCCGTTTAAACAGAGTGTCTTCGTTTTTGTGGGAAACTTCATTTTTGCCGTACTCGTCGCGCATAATTTCGACGTTTTCTTCGTCGAAGCCCAAAAGATCATTATCGTATTCGGAAAGCAATGCTTTTTTGGGAAGCGTTGCCGCTCTCTTTAAAGTTTCTTTATTCTGCGCGGTTTCATATATAAGGAAAGAAAAGTTTTTTAAAGGTTTTTTGGATATGACAGGCATAAGTTACCTCTTTTTTGTAGCGCTGTAAGCGGAGAAAGCTTCCGGTTTGCAGGTTACTCGTTATTAACGGTTCGTTCTGCCGCAACTGCGGCTTTGTCTTTTTCTTTTTTATCGTCTCTTTCTTTTTTCAGGAAAGTTATGTAATCAGGAAAGGGAACAATCCTTTTAGTTTTGCCTATATAAACGAAGGAGCTTAAATCGTCTTTGAATTTAATTTTTATCATATTTTCGGGATTTGACGGATCAAAAATCCACACTGAACCTATAATGTTTTTAAATTTTTCTTCATCTTGAGCTTCTTCTTCCGGTTTTTTATCTGCGGGTTGCTCATTGGCTTCGGCTTTTTGCTGTTCGATTTTTTCGTTTTCAATAAATGCTCCGTATATTTTCAGTTGGTCTTTTATAACGGTTTCGGCTTCTTTTGGAGTAGGTGTTATATCAGGAAATTTTATGTGCAAAACGTCAGCCATAGTATCTTCTTTTTGCTGGAAATCAATTATATAATCGGTCCCTTCGGCAAAATTTCTAAAAGATAAAGCAGCCTGGGTGAAAACAAGAGCTAAAATGATTGTTAAAAGTATTTTTTTCATTGTTGAAATATTATACAATTATATGCGCGGAAAGCAAACATCAAAAAAATAAAACCAACCGGGGAAAATATGGGCAGAATAGAAGGACCTAATTTTGTAAAACTCTTTTGCGGAATTATAACTTCAGGACAGGATTATACCGACAAAGCGCTTGCGGAACTTGAAAATAAGTTCGGCAGTATAGACTTTACAAGCAAAATGGTTTCTTTTGATAATTTCAGTGATTATTATAATCCTGAAATGGGCAACGGATTAACGCGTTTTTGGGTAAGTTTTGAAAAGCTTATTTCAGCGGCTGATATTGCTCCGGTAAAAATCTGGGCAAATTCAGTTGAAGACTCTTTATCGGACGGCAGAAAAAGAAAAATAAATATAGATCCCGGATATATAACCCCGGCAAACATTATTTTGGCTACAACAAAAGATTTCAGCCACAGAATTTATATTAAAGACGGCATTTACGGCGAAGTTACCACAATATACCAGAAAAACGGATTTGTAAAACTTCCGTGGTCATACCCTGATTATATGTCCGAAACCGCAGCGGATTTTTTGCTGCAGGCAAGGTCAAAACTGTTAATACAATTAAAAGAAATTAAAACGGAGAAGAAATGAAACTATTTTTTATTACATCGCTGACAATTTATTTGTCGGGATATTTGTATGTCGCGTGGAGAATAACTTCAGGATTAAATATGTACGGCTACAGGGCTTCCGCTGTGTATATTGTATTTATAGCGCTTTTTGCTTTAAGCATTCTTGCTTTTATCGGTTCACGCGCGGCAATGCCGTTGGTTTCAATTATAGTGCCTATAGGCTATACCGCGATGGGAATTTGGGGGATTTTTCTTACCGTTTTTCTTTTAAACGATTTGGCAAATGCGGTTAATCTTTTTTTTCATATTAAAAATTTTAGATTAAATTCCACATATATTGCTTTGTCTTTAGCCGTTATAATGTGTGCGTGGTCTTTGATAAACGCCGCTTTTATTTTTAGGATTAAAAACGTAACAATAGATGTTCCGAATCTGCCGGTTCCGGAATTAAGGATAGTTTTATTCTCAGATGTACATATTAATATGGCTACATCGCCCAGAACAATTAAAGGAATATTTGATAAAGCAGTAAATCTAAATCCCGATTTAATTTTTTTCTTAGGCGATATTGTTGATAAAGATTTAGACAAAAATAACAAGTTTGAAAGATACGGTTTTGAAAAATTGCGCGCCACGCACGGCGTTTTTGCCGTAGCGGGCAATCATGAGTATTACGCCGGCATGGATTCTTTTCTTGCGGCATTTGAGAAACTGGGTTTTAGGGTTTTGCAAAGTGAAAATGTAGTAATAGAAAATCTTGTTAATATTGCGGGTATTAATGATATTGATTTTAAAAATAAGCAGGTGATGACAGAAATTTTTGCCGCAGCGGATAAGAATTATCCAGTGCTGTTTTTAAGTCACAGACCTGAAAGTTTTGATATGGCTGCGGCAGAAGCGGCGGCAAACGGTTTAAGTTTAGTTCAGTTTTCAGGACATACTCACGCGGGCCAAGTCCCTCCTATAGATATTGCAAGACAGTTTTTTATGAGATATAATTACGGCATTTATAAAATTGGAGAAAAAGCGGTAATGTATATTACTTCCGGAACTCGTCCTTGGGGTCCTCCCATGCGTCTTGTAATTCCGAGCGAAATCCCGGTCATAACTCTGAAAGGAATTGAAACCCAATAATTTTATTTGTTAAATAAATTGATGTTTTTTGGCGGAAGTTAATAACTTCCATTATTTGTTGTTGCCAAAAACATAAAAAAAGAGGAAAGAAGTATGAAAAAGTTGTTTTTGTTATTGTTTGCCGTAATGTTTGTTTTTGCAGTTAAATCTTATGCTCAGGAAGAAGTTTTTAATTTCAACGATTTGAAAATATTGTTTAACAGCGCGGGCAATCATCCGGATGTATTACTTTTAAACAACATATATTCAACCCAAAGGCTTGGCAGCGCAACAGGTTTAAATATACATATGAATGGAAACTATATTTTATCTATTTCATCCGGAAATATACCGGGTGAAGGCGGCGCTTTTGATATTACCAATTCAAATCTTTTTTTTAATGTTAATAATCTTTTTTTTAATGATAATTTTGTAACTTATAATATTATCGGAGAAGGGCGCGGCGGCGCGATAAGCGTTGCAAATTCTACTCTTAGTTTCAATACCGGTAATGATATTTTATTCAATCGTAATTATTCTTATGATTTTGGCGGCGCAATTTATGCCAATAATAATACTGATATCTCTTTTGCCGCTGGTCGCTACATCGCTTTTAACTATAATCACACCGCTACTAATGGCGGCGCGATAAGAGCCGAAGATTATACTTATATGTCTTTTGCCGCCAATAATATTTCTTTTAATTATAATCATGTCGGCGGTTACGGCGGCGCAATTTCTCAAGATTCTTCTTCTATGTCTTTTGTTGCCGGAAATGATATATCTTTCTTAGGTAATTATTCCGATTCTTACGGAGGAGGAGGCGCTGTTTATACAACCGCTTCGACTATGACTCTCATTGCCGGAAATAATATTTATTTCAATAATAATTATAGCGTTTATGCACCGGGCGGCGCTATTCGCGCAATTGCTTCTTCTATGTCCTTAACCGCTTCTAATATAGTTTTCGAAAATAACAGAGCAATAGGAAATGACAGCGCTTTTTGCGGAGCATTGTTTACCAGCGCTTCTTCCATATCTTTTTTTTCCGATAATATTTATTTTAACAATAATTATTCCGAATCTAATATTATGCCCGGCGGCGCGATATATGCCGCCAATTCTATTGTTTCTTTTACTGCTAAAAATATTATTTTTGAAAATAATATATCTGCAGAGACCGGAGGGGCAATCGCTTTAACCATAAACAGCGTTATAAATTTTAATGCAGGCATATCCGGTATGAACGTCACGTTTAAGGATAATCGTGACAACCTGGGATTAAACGATATTTACTTTGAAGATAATTCGTCGGTAAATTTTAATGCTGATTACTCATCTATAATTTTATTAAATGGTTTTCTTGCAAGCGGAGGCGTCGGTATAATAAATAAAAACGGTCCCGAAAGTCTGATATTCGGCGCTAATACCGTGCTGGATGTTTCACAATTTAATATAAACGATGGCAATATAAAATTTTTGGATAATGCGACATTTAAAGGACCAAGTATGTTGTTGACACTCGGCAATACTCTGGATTTGCAAAATGACAGCGTAAACACAATAATAGTAAATAATTTTGAAAGTATAACAGAAACAAAAATTGATATATTTGCTAACGGCGACTGTGATCAAATAATAGCGGGTAATGCGACAGTAGGCGGAAATTTAGACATAAAAGCAAGCATAGGAAGGTACAATGACAAAGAATTTGAAATAATTCTTTCAACTTTGTCTCTAGTGCAAGGCGTATTTATAAGTACAACAAGTAATTCGGCATTATTAGAATTTAGCTTTAATAATTATGGAAGTTCAAATGCCGTAATATTAACAGTCAATGGAACTCTTACAACGGATTTTTTAAATAGAAACTATCTGCATCCGCTTACCCGCAACCAAAAAGAAACAGCAAGAACATTTGATATTTTGTCGGGAGTTGATACAATAAGCGATGAGCTGGCAGGAATAATAACCGACGCATATTACCAGAATGAAAATACTCAAAGAGCAATATTGAGCCAAATATCCGGTTATTTTTTAAGCAATGTAATAAGAAATGCCGCTGCAGACAGTCCTAATAACGAAATATATGACAAAATAAGAAATCATGCCAGAGAAGACATTACAAACAGCGGAATATGGGCGCAGATCAAAGGCGGAGAAGAAAAGTTTAAAAAGGATGAAAACTCATTAGAGGATTATAAAGACAGCTCTTTTGGAATAATGGCGGGATTTGATAAATATATAGATGATAACGGATTAATGTGGGGAGTATATGGAAGGTTTGTTAAAGATGATATAAAACAGGGCGGTAATAAAGCAGACGGTTTCAAAAAAGGATTGGGAGTATACGGAGGCTATATAGAAGAAGAATGGGAATTGAAAGGAATGTTTTTGGGAAGTTTTGATAATTTTGACACGCAAAGATATATTCCTTTTTATAACAGAACTGCAAAAGCGGAAATAAAAGCGTTTACGATAAATACGGATATAGAGGGAGCGTTAAAGTTAAGAATAGATGACGATGTAATAGTTAAGCCGTATTTGGGTATGGAATTGCAAAATGTAAATTATCAAGGATTCAAAGAAACCGGAGCAGGAGCGCTTAATCTTGATGTGAAAAACGGCAATTATTTAAGAAGTGCCGCAAGATTAGGGGCGGGAGTAGAATACGACAAAACAGAATGGAGCGTGTATGCAAAGGCCGAAGGGAAATATATACTTACGGGAACAAAGCCTGAGATACAGAGCGTGTTTGAAAACACGAATGTAAATTTTATGAGCGTAGGTTCAAAAGAGGGAAGCATTGAATTTGGATTAGGCTTAGGCGGAGAAATATTTATAACCGAAAACTGTAAATTGTTTGTAAACGCAAATTTTTACACGGCCAAAAGGTATGAAAACATATACGGAAATATCGGAGTAAGATACTTAATAGGCCGCGGTGATTCTGAAATTAATGAAGAAGCTGTGCAACAAACAAAATTTGTTCAAGAGAAAACCGACAGGGAAGTAAGATGGCAGGATATATTGAGACAACAGGAAGAACAAGAGAGATTAATCGCTGAAATCACGAAAAAATCTAAAGGCTCTGAATTTGTAGTATTAGCGGAAGCAGAAGATACGAAGCTGATAGAAGAAGCGAAAGCGAGAAGAGAAAGACCGATGATAAAGGCGTTTAGCCTGAATGCCGCATCGTTTGACGTTAACAGTTCTAGGTTGACGGAAACAGCAAAGAAAACCATAAGATTAAATGCCGAAAAAATAAAAAAATATGAATTTAGCAGAATAACAATAGAAGGACATACAGATTCTTCCGGAAAAAATGAAATAAATAAATCGTTATCCTGGGCAAGGGCGCAAATCGTGTATGAAGAGTTTGTGAAAAACGGAATCTCTGCTGATAAAATTAAATATGTAGGGCTTGGTTCATCAATGCCAATAGCTACGAATTCTACAGTAAAAGGCAAATTGCAGAATAGAAGAACGGAAGTCTTTGTTGAATAAGACAGAAAACAGAAGGAATTTTTAAGATAAAAGTCTTAATAATTTTTCTATGTCTGATTTGTCGTGTCCTGCGGTCAGTGAAATTCTGATTCTTGCCTGCCCTTCGGGAACAGTAGGCGGTTTTATTGCCGGAGCAAAAATAAAATTTTTAAATAAGTGTTTTGAAAGTTTTTCGGTTTGCTCTATGCTGCCCGTTATCACGGGAAGGATTTGAGATTCGGAGTTTGACGTATCAAACCCTAAACCGTTTAGTTTATTCTTCAAAAATCTTGCATTGTTTAAAAGAAAGACTCTTTTATCATCTGATTTTTTTATAATTTCCAAAGATTTTAAAGCCGCTCCGGCTATTGCCGGTGAAATCGCGGTAGTATATATAAACGCTCTGCTTTTGTTGATTAAATAATCAATAAGTTTTTGGCTCCCGCAAACAAAGCCTCCTTGCAAAGCAAACGCTTTTGAAAGAGTGCCTGTAATTATATCCGTTTGGTTTTCAATACCAAAATGTGAAACAAGTCCTCTTCCTTCTTTTCCGAATACTCCGGAACAATGCGCTTCGTCAACCATGCTTACGGCATCATACTTTTTACAAAGCCGCGTGAAATCTTTTAAAGGGGCAAGGTCTCCGTCCATGGAAAAAACCGATTCGGTTATTGCAAGTTTCAGTTTATATTCTAGAGTTCTCTTTAATACGGATTCTAATGAATCCATATCGCAATGATCGTATACGAATATACGCGCGCCGGAAAGTTTTGCTCCGTCCCAAAGAGACGCATGGTTAAGTTTGTCCATAATTATACAGGCATTGTCGGTTTTTGACGCCAACGTGCTTACCACGCCAACATTTGCCTGATATCCGCTCGGGAATACAAGAGCAGCTTGTTTGTTTTTAAAAGCGGCGAGTTCTGTTTCTAATTGTTCATGAACCGAAAGGTTCCCGCCGACTAACCGCGATGACGCTCCTGCCATACCGTATTTCTTTATAGAATCGCGGGCAGCGGCATTTATTTCTTTGTTATCGGCTAAATCCAGATAATTGTTGGAAGAAAAATTTATATATTCTTTGTTGTCTATAGTAGTTTTTGCAGCGGGAATAGATGAGATAAGGCGGAGTTTTCTTAACAGTCCTGCCTTTTGTATGTCTGATAATTTTTGTGACAGATTTTCATCAAGCATAAAATAATTCCTTACAAATGAAAAGACCCTGTTGATTACTCAACAGGGTCTTTATGTTGTTTGGTTAGAGTTAGATCTTTTTTATGTTTGCTGCTTTAGGACCTTTGTCTGAATTAACAACTTCAAATTCAACGCTGTCGCCTTCTGCTAACGATTTGAAACCATCCGACTGAATAGCCGAATAATGTGCAAATACATCACCTGAACCGTCATCATTGGAAATGAATCCATAACCTTTCTGGTCGTTAAACCACTTCACTTTGCCTTGTGCCATTTGCTGCAACTCCTTGTTTTTACATCTGCTTTTGCAGATACTAATTTCCGTCCACCTTGTGAACGCTTGATAATTGTAGTAAAATAATTGAACAAATGTCAAGTACATTGCTCTTCTTTGTTTTATTTATTTAAAGCGCCGAGCGCATTCATTAGAAATTTTTAAAACAATTTGCGGAACTTGCGGCATAAAAAATTATAAGGTTGCCGCTTCGGACAGTCCTCAATAGTAATTTTAAAAATTTCTAATTCATAAGATGCGCTAATGCGTTTTGAAATAAATAAAACCGGATATTTAACAGCAAAGGCTAAAAGGCGGGGAATTTATGAAAGAGAAAATAGCGAAACTTTATGAAAAATATAAAACAGACGCTTTTGTGTTTGCAAATAAAACAGAAACTTTTTATTTGTCCGGCGCGCAGTTTGACGGATTTTGGATTTTGGCTGTAAAAGATGAAATATTTGTTTTATGTTCCAAAATGATTGAAAACCAGGTAAAAGAGTATTTTGGCAAAAAAGGCATACATATATATATAGGTATGCCTTTTGAAAAAAGCGTATACAAAATATTAAAAGATAAAAATATAAAAAACGTAACAGCAGACGCTTCATATATGACTGCAGAAGATTTCTTTGATTTAAGCGATAACTTAAAAAAGTTAAATATAAAGCTTTTTCGTAAAAACGGAATTTTAAACGATTTAAGAATCGTAAAAACAGATCAGGAAGCAGAATATATTAAAGAGTCCTGCAGAATTGTTTCAAAAATCTGCAATATAATCAAAAAAGAACTAAAACCCGGAATTACCGAAATCGATGTTCATTACAGAATAATGGAATTGTTTGCTTTAAATAATGTTAAGGAAAGTTTTACGCCTATAGTAGCTTCCGGAAGCAACAGCGCAAACCCGCATCACGCGAGCTCAAACCGCAAAATAGCGAAAAACGATATAGTGATGATAGACCTCGGCTGCGTGTATAAAGGGTACTGTTCCGATTTGACACGCACATATTATTTAGGTAAAATTAACCATAAATTCGCTGAGATTTTTGAAATCGTCAAAAAATCGCAAGACTCGGTTATAAAAAATATAAAAGCAGGACTGCCTTTTTCATGGGCTGATAAAACGGCAAGAAATATAATAAGTTCGTACGGATATAAAGACAAATTCATTCATACCACGGGACATGGGATTGGTATAGAAATTCACGAAATACCTTCGCTTTCATCAAATGCCGAAGGTGTTTTTTTGCAAAATACGGCTATTACGGTTGAGCCGGGTATATATTTGGAAGGCAAATTCGGCGTAAGAATAGAAGATACTGTAATAGTAACAGAAAACGGCTGCGAAGTTTTAACTTCCGCCTCATATTAAAACGGAGATTTAACAATGGTTTCAACATCGGATTTCAGAAACGGACTTAATATTTTGGTTGACGGAGAGCCTTACCAGATTACATGGTTTCAAAACCATAAACCCGGAAAGGGCGGAGCGGTAATGCGCGTAAAACTCAGACATCTTAAAAAAGGCGGCTCAATAGAGCGCACTTTTAAATCCGGCGAAAAGTTTGAAGCGTTAAGCGTTTCAAGACAAAAAAAGCAGTTCTTGTATAAAGAAGGCGAAAATTTTAACTTTATGGATATGAACACTTATGAGCAGATAAGCGTTGAGCCCGGACTTTTGGGTGAAATGTCTAATTATCTTAAAGAAAATCTTGAAGTGGAAGCGGTATATCTTGAAAGTGAACTTATAGGTATAGATCTTCCGTTAATTATAGAGATGACCATTGCAGAAGCTGAGCCGGGAATAAAAGGCGATTCGGTTTCCAATATGACAAAAATGGCAAAACTTGAAACAGGCGCGGATATAAGAGTGCCTCTTTTTATAAAAGAGGGTGACAGAATAAAAGTGGATACGAGAACAGGCGAGTACGTAGAAAGAGTTTCATAATTAAAGAAATTAAGAGCAGAGAGTAAGGAGTTTTATGAATCCACAAGAAATTAAAGAATTTTTAAAATCCATAAAGGATACCGATATTGAAGAGCTTCAGTACGAAAGCAACGGTGATTCTTTTTATTTTAAAAAGAACGAAGTAGAAGCATATGTACCGGAAGTCAAACAGGCAGCTGCAGTTAAAGAAATCCCTGTCGAAGTTAAATCAACTCTTGTCTCGATAAAATCGACGATGGTCGGTACTTTTTCAAGCGCTCCCAGCAATGACAGACCTCCTTTTGTAAGAGAAGGCATGGATATTGAAGTGGGGCAGAAAGTCGGTCATATCGAAGCGATGAAAATCATTAAAGACGTGATTTCAAGAGTTAAAGGTAAAGTAGTAAAAGTCAAGGTTTCGAACGGCGAATTCGTTGAATACGGACAGGAATTATTTTCGGTTGATACAAGTAAATAAGAATAAGGCTTGAAGCGGATTTTAAACTTATTCAGGGAGTTAAAACGTGTTTAAAAAAGTCTTAATTGCAAACAGAGGCGAAATCGCCTGCAGAATAATAAGAGCGTGCAGAGAATTAGGCGTAAAAACAGTTGCTATTCATTCCGAAGCCGATAAAGAAAGCATGCATGTTAAAATTGCCGACCAAGCAGTATGCGTGGGACCGGCAAGCGCGTCGGAAAGTTATCTTAATATTCCGAGCATAATTGCTGCAGCCGAAATTACAGGAGCGGACGCTATTCATCCGGGCTACGGTTTTCTTGCCGAAAATACATATTTTGCCGAAGTCTGCGAAGCGTGCAAAATTCATTTTATAGGTCCTAAAAAAGAATCAATTGAAAGAATGGGTGACAAAATCGCCGCGATCGAACTTATGAAAAAATCCGGCGTTCCGGTTGTTCCCGGTTCCGGCGGTCCGGTAGACGCCGAAGATCCGAAAATTTTTGCTTTGGCAAAAAAAATAGGATATCCAGTGATAATAAAAGCTACTGCGGGCGGCGGCGGAAAAGGTATGAGAATAGTTGTTTCCGAAGAAACCCTTAAAAACGCGATTATTATGGCTCAGACGGAAGCGAAAGCGTCGTTTGGAAACCCAGACGTTTATATGGAAAAATATATTGAAGAACCGCGCCACATAGAATTTCAGATAATGGCGGACAAATTCGGTAAAGTCGCGTATTTGCCGGAAAGAGACTGTTCAATACAAAGAAGACATCAAAAACTCGTCGAGGAAAGTCCTTCGCCGTTTCTCACCGAATCATTAAGAAAAAAGATGGGGAAAGCCGCTGCCAACGCGGCAGCCGCGGTTGATTATGTTACCGTGGGAACCGTGGAATTTCTTGTAGATAAAAACAGTAATTTTTATTTTATGGAAATGAATACAAGAATTCAGGTTGAACATCCCGTAACGGAAATGGTGACGGGAATTGATCTTGTAAAAGAACAGATAAAACTTGCTTCCGGTGAAAAACTTTCTATAAAATCAGATCAGGTCAAAATACTGGGACATTCCATAGAGTGCAGAATTAACGCCGAAGATCCTGATAAGGATTTTATTCCTTCTCCGGGAAAAATAGGGAATTTATATCTTCCCGGCGGTCCCGGAATAAGAATTGATTCGCATGTTTACTCGGGCTATACAATACCTCCTTTTTATGACAGTCTTATAGCAAAACTTATATCTTTCGGCGACGACAGAGACGAAGCAATTGCCAGAATGGCGAGAGCGTTAAAAGAAGTTGAAATTGAAGGTATAAAAAACACTTCGACTCTTCACAGTAAAATTATGGCAAACGAACATTTCCGCAAAGGAAGCGTGGCTACGGATTTCTTGCCTAAATACGTTTTCGGCAGGTAATTAACAAATTATAAATTACTGCAAATAATAAGCAAAAAAGCCTCCTGAAATCAGGAGGCTTTTTTATTGATTTTTCAATGAAAAATTAATATAATTGCAATTAAAATAAAAGAGCGAAAATTTTTAAGTAAAAAATTAAAAATAAAAAAGTTTTTCACTGCGGTCATTAAGATTGATTTGTGAATGTTTTTTTATTGTTGTGTTTTTGTAGTAAATGAATTTTTGTCGTCTGAGAATTGCAGATAATACAAATGTTGTGAATGTTTTTATTATTTTATTTTTCATGAAAATTTTTTAAAAATTAATTATAACGGGGAAAAAATGATCAAACAAAAATTTCGGTTTTTAGTTCTTGTCTTTTGTTTTTTGTTCCAATCTATATTTATAGCCTCTAAACTTTCAGCCGCAATCCAAGATGTGACATTCTCAGATTTTGATGAAACAGTTTTTCAAAGCAGCATCACCAATGTGTTCAATTCCGGAGACACAATACGTTTCGAACCCGGAACCTACATTTTTACTTCAACTCTTACAATCCCTGCCGATAAATCTTTTGTTTTTATGGCAGTTTCGACGAATACTGTTACTTTGACAGGTCAGGATTCAAGTATTGAAGTTTTCGGACCTATGCAGATAAGTTTTCAAAACCTCACTCTCTCAAACTTCAACACGGCAATAATTTCCACGTCCGGCGTGCTTGATCTTACAGGTTCTTCAAATGTAATATTTGACTCTAACAATAGCTCAGATTCAGGCGGAGCTGTGTATTCTTCCGACGGTATAAATATGGGATCTGTTTCATCTATAACATTCTCAAATAATACCGCTGCATTAAACGGCGGTGCGGCAGCATCCGGCGGAAATATTAATTTTTCAAATTCAAATAATTTAAATTTTACCGGCAATGAAGCGATAATGGGTTCAGGCGGAGCCGTTGCGGCAAGCGGAACCGTTAATTTTTCAGGCGTGAATAATTTAAACTTTTCAGGAAATACCGCCGCGATTGCCGGCGGCGCGGTTTTTGGAATTGTAAATTTTACCGGCACCGGTAATACTTCATTTTCCGGAAACACCGCGACAGGCGGTTCGGGCGGAGCGATATATGCTCTTGCCGGTTCAATATTTAATTTTCAAAGCGTAAGTTTTTCAAGCAATACTGCAGGCATATCGGGCGGAGCAATTTATTTTGCGGGAAATACTGTTTTCGCAAATTCACAAGCGGTAAATTTTAATTACAATACCGCGAGACAAGGCGGAGCAATTTTTGCGAGCGGAAATCTTACTTTTGAAAACCAAACATTGTTTCGTAACAATGAAGCGTCGTCTCACGGCGGAGCAATATACGCGGTCGGGAATTTGATTTTTACCGGAACTTCCAATACAGAGTTTTCCAGCAATACTTCCCGGACAGGTTCGGGCGGAGCGATATATGCCGAGGGCAGCGTAAGCTTTGCCGCAGGCAGCAATGTAAGTTTTGTAAATAATTCCGCAACAAACGGTTCCGGAGGCGGTATATATTCCGTCGGAAATATAACTTTCGCGGCAGTTACTCTGACGGGAAACAGAGCCGGAAGCGGCGGAGCTGTGTACTCGACAAACACAGTGAAATTTACCAATACTGTTACGGCTTCCGGAAATATTGCGACAACGGGTCACGGCGGAGCTGTTTACGGCATAGTAGATTTCTCGGAAGCGACATCAGTCAGTTTTACGAGCAATACTGCTAACAGCGGTTTCGGCGGAGCCGTTTACGCGCTTGCGGGTTCTGCTCTGACGTTTGCTTCAAACGTTACATTTTTAAATAACACGGCAATTGAAGGCGGCGCAATATACGCCGGAGGAAACAGCGTCTCTTTTACCGGAGCAAGTTTAATTTTCAGTAACAATACTTCCGCAAACGGCGACGGGATAATCAGCAGTTTCACGTCTATTTCTTTTGGTAACGGCAGTTTAACCGCGACAGGCAATACGGCAAATAACGGCGGATTTATTGCATTGGCTGATCAGGGGGTTTTTACCTTTTCCGGCGCGGTGGAAATGGACTCTAACAGAGCGGCAACCGGCTCGGGCGGCGCGATTTACGCGACGGGAACAACGTCCTTAATATTTAGCAATACGGCGTCATTTATCGGTAATATCGCATATCTAAACGGCGGAGCTATATATTCTGAAAACGGTCTGCGTTTTACGGGAAATTCAGTAAGTTTTGTAAGCAACATTTCACAAACCGGTTCCGGCGGCGCAATATACAGCGCGGTAGATTTTTCCGGAGTTCCTTCTGCTGTTACCGTAAATTTTACAAACAATCAGGCTAACAGCGGTTCCGGCGGCGCGATTTACGCATTGGCAGGTTCAACACTGACGTTCGGAAATGTGACGTTTACAAGCAATACGGCAATGTACGGCGGAGCGATATATTCCGAGGGCGATAATATAAATTTTACAGGAACTTCAGCGGTATTTAATTATAATAAATCGACAGCCGGCGACGGAGTAATAGCGGGATTTAATATAATAAATTTCGGAAACGCGAGTGTAACGGCTACAGGGAACGAATCAGTAAACGGCGGATTTATAGCGCTTGGGAATCAGGGTAATATAATATTCGGCGGCGTGGTCACTATGAACGCCAACAAAGCGATCGGCGGTGCAGGCGGCGCGATATACGCGACAGGCGCGACTTCCATAACTTTTAGCAGCGCTGCGGTATTTACCGGAAATGTTGCATTGAGTTCCGGCGGAGCAATATATTCTGAAAGCGATATAAATTTTAATAACGGACAGACTATAAGTTTTACGAACAATACTTCAACCGGCTCGGGCGGAGCGATATTTACGTTAGGAACGGTAGACTTAAACGGAATAACGAATGTAACGTTTACAAGCAATACGGCGCAGAGCGGTTCAGGCGGAGCTATATACGGCAATGTGGATTTTACAGGTTCGGGCGGATTGACTTTTACAGGTAACGTAGCGGGAAGTTCGGGCGGAGCTGTATATGCCGTTGCTGGTTCGACGTTGAATTTTGGAAACGTGACCTTTACGAGTAATACGGCAACAACGGGCGGAGCGATGTATGCCGAGGGTGATGATATAAAATTTAACGGAAGTTTCGCTGTATTTAATTATAACACATCGACAAACGGCGACGGAATAATAACAGGATTCAGAATAATAAATTTTGGAAACGCGGCAGTAACAGCTTTAGGAAATCAAGCGAATAACGGCGGATTCATAGCGTTAGGCAATCAGGGGAATATAATATTCGGCGGTGCGGTAGACATGATAAGCAATACTGCCAGAAGCGGAGCGGGCGGAGCGATATATGCCACAGGCGTAACAACCATAACTTTTAACAATTCCGCAAACTTTTACGGAAATATTGCATTGAGTTCCGGCGGAGCTATATATTCTGAAAGCGATATAAAATTTAATAACGGTCAAAGCATAAGCTTTACAAATAATTATTCAAGCGGATCAGGCGGCGCGATATTTACGCTTGGAATAGTAGACTTAGCCGGAATAACGAATGTAACATTTACAAGCAATACTGCAAGAAGCGGTTCAGGCGGAGCAATATACGGGAATGTAGATTTTACTGGTTCGGGCGGTTTGACGTTTACGGGTAACGTAGCGGGGAGTTCAGGCGGAGCAGTGTATGCTGTAGCAGGTTCGACCTTGAACTTCGGCAATGTGACATTTACAAGCAATACGGCAACAACGGGCGGAGCGATGTATTCCGAGGGCGACAATGTAAATTTTAACGGAACTTTCGCGGTATTTAATTATAATACATCAACAAACGGTGACGGAGTAATAACGGGATTTAATCTGATAAATTTCGGAAACGCTGCAGTAACCGCGACAGGAAACAGAGCGAATAACGGCGGATTCATAGCGTTAGGCAATCAGGGTAATATAATATTCGGCGGCGCGGTAGACATGATAAGCAATACTGCCAGAAGCGGAGCGGGCGGAGCGATATATGCCACAGGTGTAACAACCATAACTTTTAACAATTCCGCAAATTTTTACGGAAACATCGCATTGACGTCAGGCGGAGCTATATATTCTGAAAGCGATATAAAATTTAATAACGGACAAAGCATAAGTTTTACAAACAATTATTCAAGCGGTTCAGGCGGAGCGATATTTACGCTTGGATCGGTAGATTTAAGAGGCATAACGAATGTAACGTTTACAAGCAATATTGCCAGAAGCGGATCCGGCGGAGCTATATACGGCAATGTAGATTTTACAGGTTCCGGCGGTTTGATGTTTATAAACAATACGGCGCTTAATGGTTTCGGCGGCGCTGTGTATGCCGAAGCAGGTTCTACGCTGACATTCGCTAATGTTACGTTTACAAGCAATACGGCAATAGCCGGCGGAGCTATGTACGCAGAAGGCGATGATATAAATTTTACCGGAAGTTTCGCGGTGTTTAATTTTAACACATCGACAAACGGCGACGGAGTAATGACAGGTTTTAATATAATAAATTTCGGAAACACGGCTGTAACAGCGACAGGAAACAGAGCAAACAGCGGCGGATTCATAGCGTTGGGGAATCAGGGAAATATAATGTTTGGCGGCGCAGTTGAAATGGGAAGCAATACCGCGAGAAGCGGAGCGGGCGGCGTGATATACGCGACAGGTATAACTTCCATAACTTTTAATAACGCTGCAAACTTTTACGGAAACATTGCATTGACATCGGGCGGCGCTATATATTCCGAAAGCGATGTGATTTTTGCGGGCAACACAAACAGCATAAGATTTACAAACAATTTTTCTACGGGTTCTGGCGGCGCGATATTTGCTCTTGGAATTTTAGATTTAAGCGGAACAACAAACGTAATATTTAACGGCAACAAAGCGCAAAACGGATCAGGCGGCGCGATAAATGCGGTTAACGCGGATTTTAGCAATTCAAGCAATATGTCTTTTGTAAATAATATCGCAGGACTGTACGGCGGAGCAATTTATTCAAATTCAGGACAGCTGAATTTTACAGATACTTTAAACATTTTATTCTCAAGCAATATCGCGGCTTCCGGCGGAGCTATATATTCCAACTCGTCATTATTAATTTTCTCGGGAAACAATAATTTAAACTTTACAAGCAATACGGCGACTTCGCAAGGCGGTGCTATATACGCGGCGTCAGGTTCGACTTTATCGTTTATAAACAATGAAATTACTTTTACTGGTAACACTGCAGCTCAAGGCGGCGCGATATATGTGAATAATTCTTTCATGAACTTTTCGGGCAGCACTCTTACGTTTACCGGAAACAGGGCAACAAATTCCGGCGGAGCTATGTACATATACGGGGGACAAAGTCAGGATTTCAGTAATGTTTATATTAACGCTCAGGGAAATACCGCTGCAATCTACGGCGGATTTTTGTATGCCGATAACGCGGGTATTTTAACATTCAATAATTTCTTGATTTCAAATAATTTCGCAACCCTGGGCGGCGCTATTTACAGCAGCGCGACAACTCTTTTATTTACCGCGGCAAACACGACTTTAAACAACAGCAGCGCGAGTTATGCCGGCGGCGCGCTGGCATTAACAAATAACTCTTTGGCGGATTTTAGCGGAACTTATCTAAATGCGATCGGAAACAGTGTTTCGGGAACAAGCGCTTTGGGCGGCGGTTTTGCGTATCTTGATAAATCGCAAATTATATTAGATGCAGCCACAATATACAATAATAAAGCAGGTTCAGGAGCAGGCGGATTTATTTATGCCGCGAACGGTTCGACAATAACATTAATGTCGTTAAATACGGTGTTTTCATCAAATACGGCAAGTTCGGGCGGAGCGATATATTTAGAAAATTCTACATTCGGTTTTGTACAGGGAAGCACGATAAGTTTTATGGGTAATACTGCCACGTCAGGTTCCGGCGGCGCAATATATATAATGGGAAGTAATAATTTAGATTTCAGCGCCGTAACAATAAACGCAATAGGAAATACAGCGGCGCAAGCCGGCGGGTTTATGTACGCCCAGAACAGCAATATAACGTTTGGTGAAGTGAACTTTGCAAGCAACACAGCGAGGTTCGGAGGAATATTATACGGAAGCGCAGTATACTTTACATTTACAGCACCGGTAACTGAAATAAGCAGAAGCAGCGCGAGCGAATCCGGCGGAGCGATATATTTAACGAACAGATCTACGGCTGATTTCAGCGGAACGAATCTTATAGCGACAGGAAACACGGCAGTATCAAGCGGCGGATTTGCGTATTTAGATAACTCTGCGATAATAATAAGCACATCAAATATAAGCGGAAACGAAGCGGGTTCCGGCGGTTTTATATACGGACAAAATAACAGCGTAGTAACTATAAGCAATGCGGTGTTAGACGGAAACATAGCGGTAAATAAAGGCGGAGCGATATATTTGGTTGGTTCGTCAATGACGATAAGCAGCAGCGTGTTTAGCGGAAACAGAGCGTCAAGCGGGGGAGCCGTAGCGGTAGATAATTCGACTGTGACAATAGACAGCACGGACGGAGCGGTAATATTCACGGGAAATACCGGAAACTTCGGAAGCGACATATACGCAAACAACTCTATAATAAATTTCAACGCGACAGATAACCAGATAAGGCTTGAAGGCGGGATGTACGTAGGAAGTAATAACAACGTAATAAACAAGACAGGCGAGGGAGAATTATACCTGAGCGGAATAAACTATATACAGGGATTATTCAGCCAGACAGCAGGAACGACAACGATAAATCAGGCGAATTACACGTTTGCGAACGGAACATGGAGCGTGACAAACAGCAGCGGAGTAATAGTAACAGATTCGTTAATAAATGTCGGAGCGAATGTCGTATCGATGTTTAGCGGTAACGCAAACACGGCAGGCGGAGCGATGAATGTAGCAAACAGTACGGTAACATTTGCGGGCAGAACAAGTTATATAGGCAACACGGCATTTGACAGAGGCGGAGCGTTATATTCGTTAAATTCGGAAGTTAATTTCAACGGAACAAGCACAACGTTTATAGGAAACGTATCAGCGAGTTCCGGCGGAGCGATATATTCCGAAATGTCGACAATGAGTTTTGTTGCAGGAAGCGGCAGCATAATATTTGCTACAAACAGCGCGAATGGATATTATGGTTCGGGCGGAGCGATAGCGGCAATAAATTCGTCAATGAGTTTTAGCGCGGTTGGCGGGAATATAATATTCAGTTCAAACAGTGCGAATGGCAACACTGCATATGGCGGTGCGATATATTCATCCTCGTCTGTATTTAGTTTCAATGCGTTAAATACAAGTTTTACAGGAAACAACCTGCTTGGCGGCGGTTCCGGCGGCTCGATATACGCGGAATGGTCGACATTTAGATTTAGCGGAAACAGCGTTAATTTTAGCAGTAATACTTCTTCATCACAGGGCGGAGCGATATATGTGTCTTCTTCCACATTTGATTTTAATGTAAATAACATAAATTTCATAGGTAATACTTCTAATAACGCCCCGGGCGGAGCAATATATGCAAGTTATTCAACATTTACATTTAACGGAAATACAATAAGTTTTACAGGAAATAATTCTATGCTCGCTGTAGGCGGAGCAATATATGCAAGTAATTCAATAATGAATTTTACCGCAACCGGTGGCAATATAGTATTCAATTCAAACAGAGCGCCCGGTGACGGCGGCGCGATAGTCGCAAGTAATTCATCAATGAGTTTTACAACAACCGGCGGTAATATAATATTCAGTTCAAACACCGCGAATAACGGCGGCGCGATAAATGCAAGTGCTTCGATAATGAGTTTTAGCGCGGCAGGCGACAGTATAATATTCAGCTCGAACAGTGCAGCAGGCGGCGGAGCAATAAGTGCAATCAATTCGACATTTACGTTTAGCGGCAATAACGCAGAGTTTTCAAATAATACGGCAAATTCCGGTACAGGCGGAGCAATAAATGCTTCCGGTTCCACATTTGAGTTTAATGCAGCTAATATAAATTTTACAAGTAACAGTGTAAGTGTTGGAGCCCCCGGCGGAGCAATATTTACCTCTATTTCTAAATTTACATTTAACGGAACTAACGTAAACTTTATAGGAAATAACTCTGCTTACAACGGAGCAATATATGCATCCGGTTCAACAATGACATTTAATGCCGTTACAGTAAATTTTTCTACAAATATCGGTAATAATTATAGCGCGGTATATATATTATCCGGATCATCAATAACATTCAATACGACAAATCTGATATTTAATTACAATCAGGCAGCTGCCGGCAACGGCGGAGCATTGTCTTGGGACAGCAGCTCCTATGTAGATTTTGTAAATACAAATTTAACGGCAACAGGCAATCAGGCGCTAAGCGGCGGATTTCTGTATTTGTCAAACAATAAACCGGTAAATTTCAACGGAAATGTTGGAATGTACGGCAATATAGCGACAAGCGGTTTGGGCGGAGCGATATATTCGTCACAGACAGCAGTTAATTTTAGCGGATCAAGTACAACTTTTATAGGAAACATAGCGTCAAGTTCGGGCGGCGCAATATATGCAACCATGTCAACATTTACATTCAGCGGAAATAATATAAGTTTTGTAAACAACAATTCCCAGAATGCAAACGGCGGAGCAATATACGCAATTCAATCCTCGATGAGTTTTATGGCAGCAAGCGGAAGTATAATATTCAATTCAAACATTGCGTTAGGAGCCTATGCTAACGGCGGAGCGATATATTCTACAGGCTCTATATTTAATTTTAATGCTTTAAACACACAGTTTACAGGGAATACTCTGGCAACCGGCGGTTCAGGCGCTGCGATATACGCGGTTTGGTCGACATTTACGTTTAGCGGAGGCAGTGTAAATTTCAGCGGTAATAATTCTTCTTCCGGCGGCGGAGCAATAAATTCTGCTAATTCTATATTTGATTTTAGTGTAAATAGTATAAATTTCAGTAATAATAATACTCTTCTTTCCGATGGTTCCGGAGCAATATCCGCAAGTAATTCAATAATGAGTTTTACGGCTAATGGCGGAAATATAATATTCAGCTCAAACAGCGCAGTCTATGGAAATGGCGGAGCTATATCAGCAAATTATTCGACAATGAGTTTTAGCGCAACAAGCGGAAATATAATATTCAGTTCAAACACTGGTTCCAACGGCGGCGCAATATATGCAAGTTATTTGACAATGAGTTTTAGCGCCGATAACATAGTATTCAGTTCAAACATAGCAAACAGCGGCGGAGCAATAAATGCAAGTTATTCAACATTTACATTTAGCGGCAATAATGCGGAGTTTTCTAATAATATGGCAAACGCCGGCACAGGCGGAGCGATAAGCGCAGTTTATTCCACATTTGAGTTTAATGTAAATAATTTAAATTTTAGCAGTAATAACGTTAATGTTTCAGCTCCCGCAGGAGCAATCTTTGCAGAAAATTCTAAATTTACGTTTAACGGAAATAACATAAATTTTACAGGCAATAGCTCCATTTATACCGGCGCAATATATAACTCGGCAGGTTCAACAATGACGTTTAATGCCGATACTGTAAATTTTAGCAGTAATATTGGAGGTTATTATGGCGCAGTATATGCATATAGTTCAATAATAACATTCAATACGGCAAATCTTATATTTAGTTACAATGAAGCCGACGATGGTTATGGTAACGGATATGGCGGAGGATTGTCTTGGAGCAGTGACTCGTATGTAGATTTTGTAAATACAAATGTGACTGCAATAGGCAACCGGGCGTTAAGCGGCGGATTCTTGTATTTGTCAAACAACAGACCGGTAAATTTTAACGGAAATGTATTGATGACCGGCAATATGGCGACAAGCGGAGTCGGCGGCGCGATATATTCGCAAGCTACAGTAATTAATTTTAACGGATCAAGCGCAACATTTACAGGAAACATATCCGCAAGTTCGGGCGGAGCGATAATGCTGGTAGCCGGTTCAACGGCAAATTTCATCAACACGTATTTAACCGCGAGCGGCAACCAGATAAGCGGCAGTGGCGGGTTTGCGTATTTGGACGCTTCGCAGATAATAATAGGAAGCGCGACAATATCAAATAACTGGGCGTCAAACGGCGGCGCGATATACGCTGCAAACGGATCAACGGTTTCATTTATAGTGCAGGCAACGACATTTACGAACAATCAGGCGACAAACGGTTCCGGCGGCGCGTTATATTTAGATGGTTCGTTTTTTGATTTTACGGACGGCAGTCTTGTAACGTTTATAGGAAATATGGCGACAAGCTCCGGCGGCGCGATATATATGATAAACAGCGGAGAAGTGAATTTCAGCAGTATGTATGTTTACGCAATAGGTAACGAAGCGACAAACGGAGCAGGCGGATTTTTGTTTACGGACGCAGGAACAGTGACATTTAAAAACGCGAATTTTAGCAGTAATACGGCAAAACTGGGCGGAGTATTATACGGAGACGCGCAGAGTTTTGTTTTTACGGGAACGACTACATTTGACTACAACAAAGCAACAAGTTCGGGCGGAGCGATAATGCTGGTGAACGGCTCGACAGCTGATTTTAGCGGAGCATTTTTAAATGCAACCGGAAATTATGCGACGAACGCATCATCAAGCGCAAGCGGCGGATTTGCGTATCTTGAAGGATCGCAGATAATAATAGGAACTGCGACGATAGAAGGAAACCGGGCAGACAGCAAAGGCGGAGTGATATATGCGGCAGGCGGTTCTACCTTAACGTTTACAACAGACATTACGACGTTTACGGGCAACAGAGCTGATATGGGCGGCGCATTGTATGTTGAAGATTCATTTTTCCAGTTTAAGACCGGCAGCACGGCGACGTTTATAGGAAATACGGCGAAATCAAGCGGCGGAGCAATATATCTTAAATCAACCGGAGAAAGTCTGGATTTCGGGACAATATATACACGTGCAATAGGCAACAGCGCATACGCGGGCGGGTTTATGTACGCAGACGGAGTAATAGTACATTTTGCGGAAGCGGAGTTTTCAAATAATACGGCGAATTACGGAGGAATATTCTACGGAATCAACGGAACATTATTTGATTTTTCGTCGGCAGTTGTCGCGAATTTAAATAACAGCAGCGCGTCAGTAGCCGGCGGAGTAATGTATTTAAGTAATTCATCTGCAAATTTCGCAATGACATATCTTAATTCGTCCTATAATTTTGCAGGATCAAGCGGCGGATTCGCGTATTTGGACAATTCGCAAATAACAATAGGAAGCGCGACAATATACGGCAACCAGGTTTCAACATACGGAGCAGGCGGAGTAATCTATGCGACGAATAATTCAACATTGGTATTTGTAACGCCTGAAGTGACATTTGAGAATAATAAAGCAGGTTCGGGCGGAGCATTGTATTTAGAAGATTCTATATTCATTTTTGACCCGGGAAGTACGGCGACATTTACAGGAAATATTGCGACAAGTTCGGGCGGAGCTATATATCTAAAATCGAGCGGAGAAGGAACTTTAGATTTTGGAATTATATATACAAGCGCATCGTTAAACAGCGCGTTTGCCGGCGGTTTTATGTTTGCGGACGGAGTAACAGTACATTTTAGAGAAGCGGAGTTTTCAAGCAATACGGCGAATTACGGAGGAATATTCTACGGAATCAACGGATCGTTATTTGATTTTTCTTCGGCATCCGTTACGAATTTAAACAGCAGCAGCGCGTCGGTAGCGGGCGGAGTAATGTATTTAGACGGATCAACGGCGAATTTCAGGGGAACATATCTTAACGCGCAGAATAATTTGGCGCTGTCAAGCGGCGGATTCGCATATTTGAATAATTCGGAAATAATATTTGCAAGCGCGACAATATCAGGCAATGAAGCCAGAAACGGCGGCGGCGGAGTAATTTACGCGACCGGCGGTTCCACGTTAACTTTCACAATTCCGGTAACAGAGTTTGCAAACAATACCGCGCAGTATGGCGGTGCTTTATATATAGACAATTCATTTTTCAATTTGATAAACGCAAGCACAACGGCATTTATAGGAAACACGGCAAAAAGTTCGGGCGGCGCAATATATATTACGAAAACGCCTTCAACTAATTTCAGCGGAGTGGTGATAGACGCGCAAAATAATACTGCGGAATGGGCGGGCGGATTTTTATATTCCGGAGAATCACAGCAGATAATTTTTGGTGAAGTAAACTTTATAAGCAATACGGCGAAATACGGCGGAATATTATATGGATATAACAGCGGGTTTTACTTTGTAGCCGATACAACGGATACGGTAATAAATAACAGCAGTGCGGGAGTAGCAGGCGGAGTTGTATATTTAACAAACAGATCGACAGCTAATTTCAGCGGAACCAATCTTATAGCAATGGGAAATACGGCGGTATCAAGCGGCGGATTTGCGTATTTAGATAACTCTGTTATAAATATAGGAACGTCGACAATAAGCGGCAATCAGGCGGCTTTAGGCGGATTTATTTACGGACAGAATAACAGCTCAATAACAATAAATAACGGATTGATCACTAACAATATAGCAGGCATAAGCGGCGGAGTTGTTTATTTAGCAGGTTCAACACTGACAGTGAGCAGCAGTACGATTAGCGGAAACAGCGCTGTAACCGGCGGAGCAATATACGCCGGAAATTCGTTGATGACATTGGGCAATAACGTATTTATCGGAAACAATGTAAGCGGTTCGGGCGGAGCGATATATGCGGTTGGCTCGTCAATGACGATAACAAGCAGCACGTTCAGCGGCAACACGGCAGTATCAAGCGGCGGAGCGATAGCGCTTGAAAACTCGACAATGACAATAGACAGCACATACGGAGCGGTAGTATTTACAGGAAACAGCGCGGCGTACGGCGATGATATATATACAAATAATTCGATAATAAACTTCA
>Ga0123354_10001644_pt1 | contig 27811 bp, 14 predicted proteins | sample TergutLab28metaG_2_FD_97872 | JGI IMG/M metagenome (GOLD analysis project Ga0123354, IMG submission 97872) | Labiotermes labralis P4 segment gut microbial communities from Petit-Saut dam, French Guiana - Lab288 P4 | ecosystem: Host-associated > Arthropoda: Insects > Digestive system > Gut ... | reverse complement strand
GGACGCTTGTGAGTGCGGTAATGAACCTTCGGGTTGCGTGAAATGCGGGGAATTTCTTGACTAGCTGCAAACCAGTTAGCTTCTCAAGAAGGACTCTGCACCATGGAGTAAGTAAGTAAGTAAAGTGCCTTGAGGCAGCGCGTGTCGTTGCTCAAAAACGTATTTGTCTTGAAATAAAGTTTATGGTTCTGAAGGATTACAAAACAGAGGTTTCAAACTACTTGTTCTTCCAGTAATACTCTGTAACATGCTACTGTGCATATTCCAAACGTCAGGTCACAATAGCTCGACAGTTCCCATCGTGTCAGCGAAACAATGTTATTACATACCATTTTCAAGACAGAAATGGTCGTACATTAACAAAAATTTCAATACTTCCCAGACATCTAACCCCACACAAACCAGCCACTGTTTTCGTGTTTGAATCAAACACACAGTTTCGCGCAATATCCATATTGGTAATGTGGATTATAAACCTTCGAAAAGTTCCAAGTTAGCGAGCTGGACAATTACACCCGGATATGGGTAACACAAAGAATGGTTCTCGTGCTAGCAGATACGTTTAAGAGCGCTAGAAGGGATGACGGGCAAGATACGTGACTGGCCGGTCAACTGACTCATCCAACCATCCTTCCGCCCATCCATTCAATCAATCAATCGCTGACTACCGTTATACACCGACGCCTTTTGTTGAACTTCTTATGTGCTGCAGTTTAGAATGAAAAGATTACTGGATGAGAAGTGGAAATGATCTGATAGGAATCTGTTGTAGCTTATTGTACAGTATTACGACAGCACTTGTCTGAGGCTGAGAACCAAAAAGGACGATCAGGCCAACATCCGGGCTGTGATTTTTATGTAGGACCGCATGAATACGAAACAGAAATAAAGCTAGTGTCGATTCCAACGCATCGTTAGGTGAAAGTCATTATGGGATAAGTCAAGGACCTCCGAGCGGAAATAATACTGCATACTGCCTAATTCTACAGTCAAAGTAAACTTGTCCCGGCGTGTATAATGGAGGCACATGGTTGGAGGGGGGGGGTAGTGTTACAATTACGTTCATTTATAACCTCGGCACTAAATCCAGGAGTGATCAGCGTCAGGCCCCGACCGTGTTAGCGCTCGTCCCTACGGAATAGGAGGTTGTGTGGCTGTACAGGAAGGCCGGCGCTTCGGAGTAGAGAGAAATCCCTTGACCCTGCAGGGAATCGAATAACCATTCCTCGATAAACCAGCCTGTCGCCTACTCACTCCCCCAACTACGCGATGACTACTCAGGTTTAAAATAATAATAAATAATTATTTGGAATTTGTGAAAAACTTGTTTCTTACGAAAAGATTCTATATGCGTTACACTTCCCATTCATAACTTACAAGTTTCGCATCGTCGCCATGCTCATTTAAAACAATACTTCACTTCTAATGAGTAGGTACATTTAGGCACTTAGAAGCAGATATCACAAGCCCGACTCCAGTGGCTCATCAGTTACTAGCATAAAACAGAAAATTAGAGACAAAATTTAATATGCACGTGCGCAATGTTGTTATTTCTAATTATATAAAATATTAGCATAGCAAGTGTTGTCCTCTTTTCCACGACCCGTTAATGCATTATTTAAGGGTATTAACCTCCAACACGTTGCTGGTGATCACAAGAAACTACAATACATGGCACTGGAATGGCCTGCAAACCCTTAGGTCAAATTGTTCATAAGTTAAAAGGAAAACAGCACACACAAACACATACTAACACATCACAGCAATCTCATAAACTTGCATTTTTCTTGTTTACGAAGGAAAGTAGTCTACCGAAAATGGTAAAACGGTGGGAACGAATGAAACATGCGCTCGACTTCGCGAGTTTTGGCTGTACATAAAACTCTTTCACTAAAGTTGTAAGTTTCTTGACCAACTAAGCGAATATGACTAATCAAGACGGCCTCAACTCTATTTACTCTTGTAACTCCATCAGGTAAACAAACAACATAAACGCAGACTATACAAACATTAGTACAACGCTGACGGTGAAAACTGACAATTGCCCTCTCTAGCTACAATTTCATCAGATTATCTGTTCTTTAGTCCATTTTTATATGTGCATTACAGTCGTCGAGGGATAAAACAAACTCACAATTTCGCTAAACACGTACACCATGTCTTGCAAAGTTCTTGAAAAACACCCCAGTAGAATAAGCAGTGTTAAACCCCGAAGATAACTTCTATCCCCAACGGTCTGCGCTGCCTTGCCGACCGAAGCATAGGCACGGCCCTACTGTTACATGCAGGTTGTTTTCGCAAATTTCTGCCACCTTGCCTATACCGTACGAAGCAATATAAAGGACTTGCTGCACGAGGACAGAATAAAGACGATACTTCCTTTGGGTGTGTATTTATTTGCATTCGTGGCCTAAAGTAATGCAAATTTTCATGACTTAATTTCCAGTAACTTTAACATAGGAAAATTAATCAGGCTATTTTCAAAAGCTACGTCATATACATACATATATATATATATATATATATATATATATATATATATATACACACACATACATACCCCCGCTAGATTTCATGTTTCAAAACAGTCCATTCATGCGTCCCGGAGCCTGAGGCACCTGAATAAGTGCACTGCAGCACGAGTTACAGAGTTTACAACGCGACTGTTACTTGGCTATTATCCGCTAGTTAATTCTGTGCATGCTGTCCGACCTGAGGCTACAGCGTCGTGAAGGTAAGAAGAGGGGCGATTTAACGACATCCGCCGATAACACAGCTCTCGGTCACATGGTCTTCAGTACGCCTGCCTTTCTGGTTAATTGCATACGTTCTTTTTCAGCTTTCATGATTTATACCCTTTGGCCTGTACCGCTTCAAAATAAATTCTGAAACTATAAATCGATAGCCAAGCCCCGTATCTAACATAACACGGTACAAAAACAAAATACAAGAGAAGCACAGACGCACAACTCTGTCTTGAGAGGTTAATCCATGTATGTTTTAATTTATCATTAGGAATCCACTCTGAAATCACGAAACTGAAAACAAGACTCAAAAATCAGTATCGCTCGACCACGAAAGTAGACTCCGGACGATATATTTCCGTCAGGGCTACAGACTGTTCGCCGTCACGCACAGGCCGGATCTGTTTCACACAGTCCCCGTCCTTGTTTGTAATTTATTTAACGACGCTGCCAGTAATTCACACTATACATAGCGTGCATCGATGGCAAAAAATGAAATTGGAAAGAATGTTTGAAGACAGCGGTGGTGGTACAATTTAAGGTACTATAACCACATTTGTCTGAAGGACTGACGAAATCCAAGTCAAACTTCAGTTACGCTAAGCGTTGTCCCTCCCAGTTGTGATTCGAACTGGGCTCCTCCCGAATACGTCATAAACGCTATCGCTTCATCCAACATGCTCGATCACCAAACCTCCTACCCATTGCACATTTTTCTTTCCGATATCAAATTGCCCCGTCCTGCAGCTGACCTTTCACCCCATCTACTTCCAGTCAGGACCGAGGAAATGAATTATAAGGGACAGTTACGGACAGGTGCGCCTACCGGGGTTCCATAACGTCGCAAGTGATACGGACTGAACCACTGGCTGTGTACATTTGACGTAGGTACAGACGTTTCTTAGGGGTGATCGGCTGGCATTATGCTGACAGATATTTATTCACATTTTACGAGGGTCAGTACCGTTGAGAACAAACCACAGACACACTGAATGGCAAGCTAGTACATCAACCACCGTCTCAGCATTCAGGATTCCTTCTGATAGCTCGAGCCGTCCGGTTAGAGTTTGATACGGACGGCTGAGGACGTAAAGAGTGCGAGTCGACAGCAAGTAGAACACAGCTCGATCCTGTCCATTGCCCCCTAGTCTGCACATTTTTCTGTATAAAATACACGAAATTCCTAGTTCTTAACCCTTCACTCATGCTGAACCCAGATGAAACGGCTGATTCGGTAACCGCGCCTGCAAGAAGCAAGCGAATCAGTTGCGTCCCGAGTTGTCAACCCCATGGTTAACGAAAATGTATCAGTTGCGTCCCAGTGGCTCTGTTTCATGTGTGTCATACACAGAAACAATCATATTCCCCGAACGGACCGCGAAGCGAACCCGCAGCCCAGCATGGGACACCATACACACACACACACACACACACACACACACACACACACTCACTCTCTCTCTCTCTCTCCAAATGCTTACATTAGCATTGTTAATTTTATGTAACTTAGTGTACATTAATATTATTTACATAAAATAAATTTATGTTGTATAATGTAGAGTAACATAATGTGGCAGTAGGTGATTTGAATTTTGGTCAGCTCTCGCTTAATTTGACTCACTACGTAGCGCCGCAAGCGGACATCGAACCAAGGTACCCTGGACCCGTTTCTTCACTAAAGTCGTTCGGTTTTTGTTCAGCAGCCTGGTACACAACTGTGATACCTGAAAACTGACCATGGGACGCAACTGGCAAACCCCGAGAAACACATGAAAACGCTCAGGGTGTCCAATATAACGGGGGTAATTCGAACCGATTACCCTCCGTCTAGATCGTAACAGACTTGCTAGACTGACAAGATCCTTAGTCAGTTCCTTTTAGATCCTGTTCTTAAACCCTGTTTCATTAAGTTCCAAATTATTACCCATCCTTTCGTTGGAAACGGACGCTTTTCCAGAAGTCTCTCCTTCCACAATTGGTAACGCATCCCTCCAACCCAGCTATACAATTAGTCCATCCTAGACAACGCTGGCGATCTAGATTCCTCGGGCTGAATTCAAACGCTTTCCAAATCAGGGAAATTTTTCTACCTCCTTCTTTGCCCAAAGAGCATAACACGAGCACATATTTGGGAGATCGTGTGCACCATTCCATACATATCATCTCAGAAACTAGAGAAATTATTTAGGTTAGAATTTTTACTGGGGGTGCGAAGAGTCTATGCTCCACTACAACCCCTATCTGATACCAATCGAACCGGAATTTAAACATTTCATAAAAGTAACAGCTCACGGTAAAGGAAAACACTAAATCTTCCAACCACATGTGTAATTAACATCTGAAACCTATTTGTGACATTTTTCGTTGCGAACTACATTTAAGGAGATAAGGCAAAAACAACTTATGGTCAAACAGTGAGATATCTACCGTGTAAGTAAAAAACATTAACGAGAAATTAACGAACACAAGTAGGAAGGGAAAATGACGTGAAGTAAAGGTTCGCAGACGGAAGTAAATGATAAGATTCAAAACTTTGGGATGCACAATGGGTAGGGGGGCTGAAAGGAATTCAGATACTGCATGTATAGCGAAGAGCCAAATGGCAGCCCCATCCGGTAACTGAATCCCAGGACATAACCAGTAGCTTTACTGTGTGCCATCTAAACCCACTTTTCAGCTATAAACTGCCACAACACGAGATCATTAGCTTGCAGAAAAATTGCGTGACTAAAGGATGAGGGTCAGCTATTAAAGAATACTCACCGCATCATCCTGCTTTAGCACTGGGTCAGCACGGACAAAACCGAAATGAGGTCGTAGCAGTAAGAAAACCGTTCGCTTCAAGCACTTCTTCTGTCCACACAGATGAATCAGCGAAAACAAATTACAAAACGACATTTAGGAGACAAACGTAAAGAAAGTGACTTTAGGCACGTGAGTAACGAAGCGGAGAGACATGTGAAACCTCAGCCCTCTGCCTGCAGATAACATATCTACACACAGACGATCAATTAATAACTGTAGAATTCTAACAACAAATACGTTTTTTACAAACTTTAAATACTAATATATAACATAACACAACCAGATTATACAAAGAGTATGACGCGGACGGAACAGGGTACAGGCATGACGACGTGAGAGATAAGTACAAAATTCTAGTTAGAACACGTTAAGGGGTGACACCACTTGTAGATGAGAAGATAATATTAAAATGTGTCTTAGTGAAATAACGTTTAAAGATACGAATTTGTTAAGCTAGTTTCTTACAGAAGAGATATAGACGCAACTGAGGTTCATAGCTTTCATTTTAAATATTCTGTGTGCAACATATATTTAGTGAATACAATGAAAAAGCGATCGTATAACAAGATGTAAAATCTGCACATTTCATTCGTTATGCAACTGCAGATCTGTATCTGGAATAAGAGAACTTCTGGAAGTAGCCAAGAAAAAATTGCGAAGATCGCATTTGGAAGCATATGCACTTTGTCTCAACTGTCCACTCTAATCTGCTGATAAGAAAGTGTGGAGGCCCTTCTAAGCCACCTTTCAGAACAGGACAGTAAATTTCTGCACGTGAATTACCTAACAGTCAAACAATTCTGATACACGGTATTGCCACCATTCACATGCAAAGTATTAACAGTACAATCTAACAGTACTTCATGCGAAAACGCTGCTTTCCACATCAAAGAATGACAAGGGGCCTCGAACGAACAATTGAAAACGTAACTCTGCGCATGCACGAGTACAGATTCGAACGGGAGCCTTAGAACTTAAGGTCAGAATCATTACGCAAATTATGTATACGAAGCACAATGAAACCAAAGAATGACTAATAAAGAAACCTGTATAAGCAGAAGAGGAAAGTTCTACTCAAAATACATTTAACCAAATACGGTCTCCGAAGTGTTTCACAGTTCTTTAGCCTTTATGTTTATTCACTTTAGTTGCCCCTGTGGACACTATGACACCATATGGGGAAGAAGGGGTGTAGCCCCAATCACTCTTAAATGGAGGTCAGTGACCAGTTTCAGGCCCCGGCCGCTTTACCCCGGTGAGGGCGTCCCCCCCTCCCCCAGTACCCAGAGAGTAAAAGGCTAATTGTACCGTACAGCCATTACGCACACTTCAGAGAAGAGAAAAAATATCTTCCACCTGCCGAGAAGCAAACGACTCCTCGGTTGTTCAGCCCGTAATCTAGTCAAAATACTGAGTTATCCGGCTTCTATTTATTGCAGATACAAATCTACTTTTGCAAATTAATCACACTGCAGACAGTAGCCAATTCCGAACAATTAAAATTTGTTCCCTTTTATATATAAAAACATTCAGCTAATAGAAATACATTTCAAATAAAAGCCGTCATGCTTGATCCACTACGCTACATCATACCTACCAACACAGCGTAAAACGGTCAGTTTTAAGAAACATTTTTATAACGTTAATTTTGCCTTCATGTAGACGAAGGGTCACGCTGTGACATTTCAGGCTATCAGTGCGTTGATTGAAAATACTGCTGTCTTCCAGGATGTGACGGCGTGATATCTGGTACGCGTACCGACATTTCAGAGAACACTGTTCCCTGCATAATCAAGACAGATTAATTCACAAGGACGTTGAGGATGGAGGCGCAGATTCCTCCGAAAGATTCATGCGTTCCCAAGACAACACGGCGCCACATCCCAGACGACGATAATGCGCATAGTGACGTCGACCATAACCTCAAATACCGCAGCCTCAGTCTTCATTGAATGCGAGAGACCGAAGTGTCGCTGTCCTATTGGTTATATGCCCTGCCCGTACGGGTATGTACAAATGAGAAGCAAAATTAACTTCAGCGTTCTGAAAAAACAGTTATTCTAATGCGACTTCTTTCCTGTATTTACATCATTCTGGAAGACTGGTAGCTTGCGGATGTGAACAGCATGTGTTTGGGGCAATCTACTGCGGAAGTCGTTGTGTTGGAGACCTAAGGCCACGTCCTCTACTGGGCTGAAGATGTGTGTGTTGTCATTGAACCCTACAGCAGGCTTTCAACAAAACACCAACCAACGCTGAAATAACGTGAATCGCAGACAGCTGTTGCCACCAGTTTGTGCTCTAAAACAATACCGGAACCCTTACTCCCCACAGTAAACACAATGAACCTGCACGCAGTGAAACTGATTCCTACAAGACGAAGAAAGAAAGAAAGCATTTCCCTCTCGTGTCCAGGTGTCTCTGACAAGCTGAAAGATAGATACCTCAAGTCATTTTTCACCTTCTGTAAAATGCCAATTAGCTATATGTTTCGTACAGCCAAACCCCGATATAGTGCCACTGCGTGTTCGCTGCACTTTGTGGCGCTAAATCTGAACACTGAATAATAGTGAATTTGTGTTTACAAAATTTCATGGGCGCTAAGTGAGAATGGCACTATATCGGATTTGTATATAGTTAGATTTTATTTATACTTCTTTTATTCTCGTGATGTACTGGAAGTAAAATTCCGCAGCACATTTGCATCTAATGGGCCCACTGTCCATCCGGTTGATTATAGTGGAAAACCTAGCATTGGTGGAATCAAAACTAGTAGCGGGAGATCGAAATATTGAAAGAAAAACCTGCCCCATTGTCTCTTTGTCCACCAGGAATTCCGCGTAGACACCGCTGGGAACAAACCCGAGTCTCCGCTGTGAGTAGACGGCGACGGATTGTAAAGGACAAGCACCTAATACTGAATACAACTGTCTACTAGGCTAATGTAGCGGTAACACACCTCACCACAACTGCACGTTGCGTTGGCAGTGAGCATTTCTTCACGTAAACTGCAACACATGCTGCTCGCACCGAAATACATAAAATGAACGCATAGTGAGGAGGTCGTGTCTGTTCCTTAGTGACTTTCACATCCAAAACTAAATATTTCGATTAAAGTGGATAATATCTGCTGTCTACACAAGGAGTTGTCACTCACATTTAATGTTGGTTCATGTCGGAGTAGGATCAGGATGGAACTGCAGTTCCATCCTGATCCTGCTCGCAAGCTGTCAGCAAACCTGTATGACACATATACGTTCGCTGTATGTACAGTGAATAACTCCTGATGATGGACAGAGGAACTGTCCGAAAAATGCAGAGTTTTATTCCAAAAATAAATTTGAGAATTAGCGTAGCATCTAGTTGGTTTTATTACAAGAAATTATAGTCTTATCTACCAATTTTTTGGAAAAATGAATTTCGATTATAATATCATATCAGTAACATCATTTAGCCCTTAAAAGACGTAAAATGGGTGTCTTTACAAAATACGTTGATTCTAGCTGCCCACATTTAAAGTACATCAGAAGCACGTCTAAGAATGAAATACGACAATAGATCACGGTTTCCGTGTACTGTGGCAAAAGGGTGGTCGCCTATTCTTATCAGTTTTCCCAGCACAAACATTATATCCAACTTCATGCGCCAGAGTGCTCAGCAGCATCCTGAGAAACAAGGCGGCTAGCTGAAAAGGCGGATGGAGAACAGCCTGGAATGTGCAAATAAATCGAGATAGTTATCTATGACACAGGTTAATACTTTTAATGCTGTAGAAAGACAAAATGCAAGCTGAATTCGCAACAGCTCAGTCATGCTGATTAATAAATTGCTTCCTGTTATTTTCTGGACATCACTTCGCGCGTTGGTCATGGCCAGCAGTTGCGAATTCTACATGGCATTACAAAATTCGGCACCAAGTAGATCGACCCATGCATGCTCTACTTGCTATATTATGGCAAGTGTTTCATATTTGGTCGCACATACAACAATTTTATATGCCATACAATTGTACTGCAGCCAGCATCTATTTCCCAGGGTGCCAACGTCTCCCACGGTCAGGGTCCTTCTTCACCTGCCGGGTCCTACAGACCGGAACGCGTCATCCGTTGACGATATGACACTACTGTAGCGTTACGTTAAAGTGGGGGGAGGGGGAGAGAGAGAGAGAGAGAGCGGAGAGCGAGAGAACAGGTAATTGTGTCTGAGGGAACACTGAAGGGAAGTTGTCTGGTTGACTATGTCGGTAAAACAAAGGTAAATTAATACTGTACAGCACTGAACCTGACTGGCATCGTGGGTGAGCCGAGTTTGTCCAGCGTCTTTCAGGCATTGCACCCTTTTGCGAGATTAATCAAATAAAACAGACTATACATTGTTCATTCCGTGTCTTATGGATGACTAATTCACGACACTAAACCAACAAAATGCACACAACTGTTCCTTAGATAGCTACAATAAAATATCACACTCAATATTCCTACATGTTTCGGTCCGCATGGGACAATCATCAGAATGAAACCAAAGTAATACAGCATAAAACCAAATTAGTCACTCTTGTACCAAAGATGGGAGGGATGTAAAAGAGTAAAATGGTTGAAATGTACGCATTCGGTTTTATGCGGTACACTAAAACTCCACTTATTCGGACGCTGCTTGTCCGAATCGCGTATTAAACGGATCGGCTTGGCCCTTCGGGTAAACTTGTCGAGAATTCTAAAAAACAAACTTGCCTTGAAACTACCGGTTATCGGATCAAGTAGGGAACAGTGTTATGGCTTCTAGGACTTTAAATCAGGCGTGATCGAAAGGTTTAGACGCAGGTACATACTGTAAATAGTAACAGCCGAAATTCAAACTGCCAATGTAGCCTACTTTCAAAGAAAAATCAATTATCCAGATTTTCTACATATCCGGATGGCCCGTCGTCCCAATTAATCCGGATAAGTGAAGTTCTACTGTATTACTTTGGTCTGACTCCCTGATGATGGACCCCAGCGGACCGTAACATGTATGAACATTCAGTGTGATATTGTAATATAGATATCTAAGGAACAGTTGTGTGCATCTGGTTGGTTTGGTGACGTGAATATATAAGAGACTATTTATACCAGGGATGACCAAACTATAGCACGTGGAACTAATTTGTTTGACTGGTAAGCGTATCTGATGCGCTGCCACAAACAACAGCACGCACTGTTGCTACAATCAGTACTGTCTTTTGCTACTTACAACGTACCGTTTATACGAAAATGTTATTTTTTCTAAACAATTTTATTTCACTAAAATTCAGAAACATTAATCATAATCTGAAAATGAAAACTGAAACTCCTCCAGCTCCAAACCCTTCTCACGCTACCCAAAGGGCATTTTATAGGCTTTTATTGTAAATGTATAGCACTGAACACGAAAAAGGTTCGCCACCTTGAGCCATGCTGTCAAAACAGCATAATTATTAGCAATATTTTTCTAATTGTTTACATGTTTCGGTGTCAGACTGCAATCTTCAGACCCAAATGTTCATTACAAAAGTTAATATCAAATTTTTTTTTCAATACATTATCTTTTAACGTGTGGGCCGGGTAGCGTAGTCGGTATAGCGACTGGCTACGTTCTAGACGGTCCGGAGATCGTATCCCGGTGGGGGCGAGATTTTCCGCACCTGTCCAGACCGGCCCTGCGGCCCATCCAGCCTCCTGTACAGCGGGTACCGGGCCTTTCCCGGGGGTTAAGAGCGACCGGAGCGTGACGCTGATCCTTCACCCCCTTCTAGTGCCGTGGTCAAGAAACAGTAGAGCTATACCTCTACTCCCCCTATGGGCCGTACGGCCTGTACAGAGCCTCAGTGCCTGTACAAGGGTGCACTTTACCTTACTTTACCTTTTAACGTAAAACAAAACTTTTCCGCATGCACTCGATTTCAAACAGGCCTACAGGACTCAACAGAGGACTTTTCAGATTACTCGGTAGAAATTCGGAGAGGTGCGTCCAAACTGCAAGTCGGGTGCTTTATGACTGAGCTTCCTTAATGTGTAACGATACAGACAGTAAGGCAGAACTGTCATCAGATATGAGATCGGGGCCGAAACCTCTCGCATTTCAAGGACTCGTTGGTCATGAAATATTATGGATCTCTTCTGTTCCTCTCATGTGCATCTGGTTTGTGCCGCAATGTAACAAACAGGAGTGTTTCCCAGCAGACAGGCCACGAACCGGTCGCTGCTTGATTTAAGTTTGGCAGCAAATAGCAGTTATCTTTGAATCCGCGTAGCCTATACACAAGGTCACGAACTGGTATCTCGTCTTTAGCTTATGTACAGATGTTCATTCTATCGTGCCCCTCAGAACGAAAGCCTTATCGCTTAGTTAGCTTACATCTGCCGGGTATTTATAGCACTTCGAGAAGTCTTCTTTGAAATCAGGCGATTTTAACTGTAGGGTAAAGGGAAGGTTTACAATTTTCGCAGATCAAGTCAGGGAACTTAACGGATTATATTCCCATAAGTGTCACAGCCCGGGGAGTAGCCTAACAGTACTAACGGCATACACAGTCCGTCTAGAACAAGACGTCTAGACACGTGCAACACAAATTTACTACGTGGGTGAGTCAGAAAGCATCTGATTTTTTTTTATTTTCTTATGTTGGCCATACTGCTTATTGTGGTAAATAAAAACCTGTGTCCCGGCGGACTAAGTGTGTTGAAAATATGGACAATGATTATGTGGCAAAACGAAGCTACTGTACAGACTCGAACGATGTTGTAGTTGGGCTCAAAGCTCCTTTGTTACCGGCACGAGTAGCGGCACAATGAAAGTTCAAGCCGACAACACTACTCACGCATGCGATATATGAAGGATGATTATTTGGCGAATACTATACGCTCCCCATACTACGTGTTAGTAAAACATATTTTAGACAATATTGTTTATAGATTTTCTTTAATCTGCAGTAACGTAAGGTATAACACATGGCGAGACACACTTCTGAGAACTAGTGTAATACTGCATTGTTTTCAAGCATTACAGTCCGGATACTTTCTCTCTCACACACGGAAGTACTATCAGCACTATCGCTACTATAGTACTTGCTATTACGTACTACTAGTAAAGGCCTCAGTTTATGACAGCTGAGGTTTTCACAGCGAACAAGATTCACATTGTGGATTCCTGGCTTCGACACTGTATAGTCTGGTATGCGGTTAGCAGCGATTCCGAAGATCACACTGCATGTACGTACATTCAGCCCGCACTAACGATGGAGGCATTATGTTCCTTCTAATCGTTGTTCACTATCCAGTTCACTGCACAGCACTACTGTAAGCTCAGCTGGGCAATATGAACAGGAGAGAGGAACTTTACATGGAGCTTCAAAGAACTGTTCTGATATTCTCACTTATGCTTAGAATTAACTCTATGGCCTTATGTCTTCCTTCGAAAGCCGATTTCAGTGAGGAGGCAAAGCAATTCCCTACTTTTGTTGAAACCGAAGGTTCTTTCCTTTTTGACGAGACTAATGGCCCATCGTTTTGCATGTCGGATGGCACCAAGTTCAGAGAATCGACGGCAAATAGCCCGCAACAGATGATTAGGTCCATCAAAATGAGGCGCCATTAAGAACGCGAGGCCGTGGACATTCTGTTCAGGATCTTGACACGAGACGAGAGGCGAATTTTCGATTAGGAACCTTGCAGTATACGACAAAAGAAATGGAAACGATTCTAAAGACCCGTTAAAGCAACGAATAGTGCAGTCATAGCCATTGTGTTTTGAGATATGCGCATTTTTATTCTGACATCAATGAAACGTGACACCATTATCCACAGTGATAGGCCTACCTGCTTTGACTTCCTGACAATAAACACAGATGTGACACATGCATCGTGATTCACCTAAAGCAGGGGTTCTCGAAATGTGGGTGGCAACCCCAAGAGATCACCAGCACGCAAACCTAAGTAGTTTGACATTCCGACAGCAGCCACGGTGGACATCAGCTTCTCTGGGATCTAAGGCCACGGTTTGACGAAGACGTTAAAAGTATGTAACTAGAAGAAAGCAATTTAAATTGCTGCGGTTACAGGATCCAAGTAAAAATAACGAGGATAAACCGAGAAATGTACGACGTACAACTTTCAGATATTTGAAATGAAAACAGAATACCTCAAAGATAAACGAAATAAGCCCCAAACAAACAGTAAGGTGAAGAATATTTACAAACGTGTATAGAGGAATGCATGCATTCAGTAGAGTTACGAACCTAGAACTAATTTGATGAAGGATGAGCACGGTGTTTTCCTTGAGGAGTCACACAATATATCGGACAGATGGAAGAAACCCTTCTGTAAGCTACTGTGTGTAAATTGAGTTAATTATGTTAAGCAGACGAAAATACATACAGCTGAACCATTAGTTCCCAGTCTAGAGTCAGTCAGGAATAAATTCTTAAACTTCGTCAAATATTCATTACAAAAACGTTTTTGTGGTAGTTTTATACACTGTAATGTGTTTTGTACAGTACGTTATATAAATCCTATTAATCTCCGTAGATAAATCTCTTTCTTTTAAGACAACACATTCAGTTCCATAGTTTTTACCTTCTCGTAAATCAGGTGTTATAGGAAGCCAGTAAAAGTAAAATTGTTTTGCCACACGACAGACGACAGCAAGCAACCTCACCTGTATGTTTCATTAAGCACATCGAACAAAAAAAGCAGCAGCGATGTGTTCTACTTCTTAACACGCAAGTTCAGTAATTGAGTTGTGTCTCTCAGTCAACAATTTGCACGCCTTTCCCTGTCCGTTTATAATCATGTTTATGAAGGATAAGCCTATATTCTCTTGAGATTACAATATGACGCCCCGGCAAACCCCACCCTCAGCCTTGCAGTCTAAGAAATACTGTCAGTTCTACATTTCTTCCTTGGTTTATTTAGCAAAACTGTATCATATTCTATGGAATGAAATCCCTATTGTGAGTAATGGATTGGGACGGGCGTAAATAAAGCGACTGGGCCCTACTCTAAAGTATGCAGTGCAAATTTCGTGTAAGAAATGGCAATACAGAAATATTCAGGCCGGCCGAATCCGAATCCGGGTTCTCTAACCTGCGTTTTAGGCATGGCAAGAGCGAAATGTAAGGTTAAGTAACACTGCCCTCGGGTATTTATTTCATCTTTGTTGAAATATCAACTGTACGGAAAAATCTCAACAGGAGCCTCGGCGTAGTGCAGACCCTAGCATAAGATACACTCTTAAAGCATCGGGATCTTAAGCGGAACTAATGAGTGGCAGGCTGTGGCAAAGAGCCGTCACGCTGTTGGGTACGTCAGAATACAGGACGTAATGCTAGCTCGAAAAACGACTGCCTCTCTATATGACGCGGTTCGCAGGAGAAAAAAAAAACCTACCCAGGTAAGTAAATGCCTAAAATATTAACAGCAATTTTTTCACAAGTTACGACACCGTGGTTTGATGTTTCTTACTTTTTAAGTTCTCTGCTTTCAAATGCTTTCAGTCCAACAAGCCACAAGTTTCCTGATCCCAACAGAATACAATTCTTCGGTTGGAACTTAACATCATTCTTGCACAGATAATTTGTATGATAACTATAAGCATTACAGACGCAGTCTCATCAGTGATGATTTTTCGGCCGTCCCGGATACTTTATCGTCCTGCACCTTAACAAGAGTCAAAGAAGATGGCCGCCCAGAACACGCTTCATCAATACTCGTCCGCCCACCCATTTGTGGGTTTTTCTGTACTTCATGGATATATACGCACACTTACCTTCATTCACCGTCATGGCCGGTGTAGAGAGTCTTCATATTTCGGGAGCTGCTCAAGTGTTCAAGACTCTCCCTTCCTTTAGGAAACCCCAACATTCATTACCGTGTTCACAGAACGTCTGTAATTAACATCACAGTGCTTCTGATCATAATATTTGCAGTAGATGCTGGTGGTGGCCACGCCGCAACTTAGCAAATCTATCAGTTGTCTGCTCCTCAAAGCGGTAGGCTGGGTGCGACAGTCCATGTGGGATTTGAGGTGTATATTGTAGCGCTGAGAAAGGTTTCTCTCAAAGTCGTAGAATTTTCCCTTCCTTTCGTGATACACCGGCTTTCCATAGTCACAATTGTATCGTATGAGGGCTGGACAGTGGGCTGGAGTTCCAGGATATATAGTGTCATCCAAACAAAAGTATAGAAATAAGACGGAGGCCATTGGTTAAATTCTCGCTTCTGCCTCCTATGGCCCCTCTACTTATTGAAAACCCCAGAGTCTTTCTAAAGGTGATAACGGAGAAGTCTCTAACCTCCTACTTACTGCGCTGCAGAAGTGCTAGGAAAGCTTGCCGGCCTAGCCTGATTCAGCTCTTAAGCCGAGTTCACTCGACGACATATAATGAAACCAATGTGTGCTATTCGGATAATCATTTAGAAAGGCTGAGAAAAGCCACAAAACATTTATCGGAATAGCTGGTTCCCGCCCGTAACACACGTCAGACATATTACCACTACATCATCTTTCTACATGCGTTTCTTTAAAGAATATCAATAACGCATATTGAAGTAAACATTTATTTTTTTTCGTACTAGTGTAAGGACTTCGGCCACCGAGTGACAACTCAATTGCAGTTCATAATTATAATAATAATAATAATAATACATTTAATTCCTGACATTATTCTTACAATAAAATTGTCCTTCCTTAATTGCCCAGTGTAACCCAAGCAGAAAAAAATCTGAAGACTGCTCTGGTATTTGACAAGCAAAAAGCAGAAGGTGAACGCAAAAAATACCGAAGATTGTAGCAAAGGAGATGCTGAATTCTGAGCGCAGCTTACTGTAACTGGCCATCAGTCACAGTCTTAACGACAGCACACATGCGTAATGGTGTACTCCAGGCGAGTACACTTATCTGCTACATGGCACACCTTATTGCCCTTACTCCCATTTACTGCAAATGAAATTTAACTGTATAACAGATAAACAGCACAGGGTTAGAAATATTTTACTAAAACTTCACGAAATGTTAACGTATCGCACAACGTTTCAAACTGCGGTCAAAATTTTGAACATTATCCGGTAATAAATGTTGTCATAGTCATTTTAAAGGCCTTGTTTTACGAAACTGGCTTCATTCCCTTTGAACTTGGTGTAAATTAAACCTACATACAACGGCTATCAGAGGTCAGTACAGCCCAAGAGTTCATCAGACTGATGGGCATTATAATCACATTAAACTAATTGGTATGTACCTCTATATCCAAATCCTTCCAATTCGGAGATGCAGCATGTCAACATGACCTTCCAGCCGACATGCGGTAAACCATATAACTGCATGCGTACTTATTACCAATTAACCTCCTTACCAGTTGCAACGAACACACAGACATCGCGCAAAAACCGCTTATGGAAATTTCCCCGCCAGATTGTCAATACAAGGGAAGCACTTTATTCATACCCACCAGGTACATATCTACATTCACTCCTTAGTAATCGTAAAAGAATTATAGGTGTTTCAAATAAAGCAACGGTTCGAATACGGGTGGAGTTCCCTTGTGAAGTCACGGCTGACTTCCAAAACGACCCGCAGGCTGCACGAACACTCTGTGATCTTGAATTTTTACAGCTATGAGCTTGGTACTTCCTTCTTCTGAAAGGAGAAACGACCCTTGAAAATAATACCGTGTTTCGCAGCCCTCACAAAGCAACAATCAAAGTTTATGCACATTAAGTTTAACAAGAGTGCAATGAAATTTTGGCTAATCCGTGCACCTGAAGCAATACTCTTAGTTCTGCAGATTTATTATCACTCCCATACTCACACTCCTGTAGCTTTTCAATAAATGTTATTATTTTTCTTTTCTGTTCTTAGCTCAACGAGTATCGAATCAACAGTAAATATGAAGGCCGTTACCATAGAAACTACTCAAGGGATTTGAACAGAACTTTGTGCTGGTGAGAAATATGAAATCGGATTCAGCTCTCTATACACGCATGCGAACACCCACACCCACGCACATGCACACATATTATTTTACCTTTTATGTCACTGAAAATACTCCTACATTATGCCACAAAATGTCATAGCTTCACTACGATATATACGGAATTCTTAAATGGTGGTCTTTTTTGTGTCTGTCTGACCGTCTGAATGTACACACACACACACACACACACACACACACACGCACGCATGCAAGCACATACACACGAAGATCATCACCTACAAATATCATTCACATTATACGTTTCACTATGCAGTTTTCCACACCTGGTGTCTGCAGCAGCTGTCATCAGCCCAACAGCACTAATTTCGAAGCCAGTGATTGTGAAGACAGAGACTGAAAGCATCATGGTATTTGAAGACCAAGACAAACGTACTTTATACAAATATAAAGATTCAGTTCGTACCTCACAGAGGATGAGATGTAGGCACACTTTCATTAGAAAAAGTGATCCAAGAATATTGTGTGGGAAAATAATGGCAGTACGAAACACACAGAATATTACAAACACGCTTTGTGGGCACAATACAAACGGAACCACCATGCTTTACGGGGTTAATTACATGCAAGATGTTTGTTTCCGATTACGTGGCTACAACTTGTGCTACATACCCTGTCAGCTCAGCCCCCGAACAGGGCCAGCAATTTATGGAATGAATGTACTGCTGGTTTCGGGCAATCACCTCTTGTGCAACATACACTGTCCGCAACTTGTACGTAGGTACGACGTCAAAAAATTAAGTTCCGGCAGTCAGTAATATACGTAACAAGTACAACAACGAGTATATTCACAGTGGAGCATACCTGAAACGACGCCTGAATTTAACAAGCCTGACTGCATGTAAACTTTTCTCTAGACACGTAACGAAAGAAACATAGAAAAGCATAAACACAGAAGCAAAAAACAATACAGAATGCAACGGATTGCGACCTATAACCACACAAGCACAACATTGCTAGTTCCAATGGTTCACTGTCACCATCAAACGGAGAGATGTATACGGATTTCATAAGACCGCAATGCTGTCGTTCCACACTCTTAAAAAAAAAAAAAGGACCTATTCAGATCTATTATCACATAAAATTTTAGGACCCTATATATATATATATATATATTAAGCGGCACTAACATCGCTCACACTCCGGAGGTTAGAATGGTGGCAAAGTTAGAATTACTGATGGCAGAAAAGTAAAAATATAAAGTTCACATGGGATTTAGTGGCACGATTTGTTGTAAAGACGCTGTCAGTTGCGGAGATTACAGAGCTTGATAGCAGACAAATGAAATAAGAATACGGAGCTTGGGGTGGAATAATACTCAAAGAAGAAGACTAAAGTACTGGAATAAAAGCCTGTCTCCGTGCAACTTTTTCCACCACAAATCCCACATGAACTGGACTGGAATAGAAATAAAAAAACACTGCATATTAGTAACAAGAAATTAGAAAACGAACATTCTGCTTCTAGCGATAATGTTCCAAATAATACACTCGTCATCGAAGAGAAACATGTGGACACAACGAAATTCAATGTGAGTTTTCCGTCATTCCATGGCAAAGCAAACATGCAAAACACAACCGAAAAACTGACGGGCTTGTACTGTACCGGAGGCATTGCAACTTACATGACTAATTTCCAGCAGGCCTACATTGTGCGTGGGCCGAGGTGGCGTAGTTGGTACAGCGACGCCTCATGGGCATGACGGTCCGAGGATCGAAACCCGGTGGAGGGCGAAAATTGCCGCGCCCGTCCAGACCGGCCCTGGATCCAATTTAGCCTCTTATAAAACGGGTACTGGGTTATGCCTGGGGGTAGAGCAGGTGGAACGTGGCGTTAACCACCCACCTCCATCTAGCGTCGAGGTTAAAGGAAGAGTAGAGCTACACCTCTACTTACCGTCTTTGCCTTCATGGTATGTTACGGGGTAAACTTTACCTACATAGTTCCCTCGCAGTTTACACTACAGATGGTGTTTGATTTGTTTCGTAAAGCTGTGAGATGTCGCTTGGATAGTGCATAAATGTGAGCTTCTGGACAGACCAGAGCACCCACCACTCCAAATCCTGTGCTGAACTACGTACAGACGGCACGTTATAATACCAATCCCTACTGCAGCAACACACAACACCGAGCAAGCTGGTTCAAGCGGTGAAAGCTTCTGATTTATATTCGGGATGTGCTGGGTTCGAATCTCGACGGAGACGCCAACTATCTTGTTTGCGGCCTTATTTTCCTCGCCCCTCCAGACAAGCGCCCGAATAATGCCTCAGAATAGCCCACGACCGCTACCTTTACAAATCAATATTCATTCTAACATTCCACACTACATTCTAAGACACTGACCGTCTCCAAATAAACCATAACAAATGTAAACAATACACAATCGGCTCTGGAAGAAGTGGCAAACAGAGAACGGCGGAAGAAGAACGAGCAAAATTCGGAAAACTAAAAAGCCGGATAAAAAAACGGGGGGAGGGGAGGGGGGGCTTTGCCACATAAATATACGCAGCACAACAAATTTTCACATTTTTAATCGATTACATTTAAGGAAGACCCTCGCCTGAACTAAATGGCATTAGCCGATCACAAAAAACGAGAGTAAGAATGTTGTAATGAATGTTAAATGAGAACAATGATCAATGTGAAGGCATATCGAAGAGAAAAAGAAACGACGTCCTCTCTTCTGTGTGCAATTGCGGCATGTCAATGAGATTATGGGTTCAGATCCTGCTCGAGGCGCTACTGTACACAAAAAAAAAATCCTTAACTGTAAGCACTAGTACTCTTACATAGTTGCGGTAAAGCTGCCGAAGTTATCATCTTGCAGAAACCGCTTAAGTCCAGAGCAGAATCAGTTACTAAAGAAACCGGCCACCTTTGCCGCATTCACAAAAGCCCGCCAGTGTTTTCGTAACAAGCTGACATAGATACAATACGCCTGACCTATATACGCAGTGCGTCACGTATTGTTTGAAATTATAGTAATATCGAAGCCACAGACTTCAACCTAGAGAGCTATTATTTTTCAAATGGCGCAGTGAGTCATCGAATATCTTCACAGTTTTTTTTCTACTGACCATACACCACTTACAGTTCAGACAAAACAACTGCGACCTGATCCAATCTCTTTAGTAGTGGAATTCACAGTTTCAGCACTACTTGCACCATAGCTCGTAAATGAACACCATTTTGAGCCAACCCAAAACAGCTACCCCGTGTTAAGCTCTCAACTGCATTCTAGCTTCACAAGAGCATTGCCTCAATAAAATTAAACACCATCCGAGTCACATGTCGATCCTATCTCAATCTCCCAGATTGCACACCCTCTGCAGTGTATAAATCACAATCTTCTATACGTATTATATTAAATTTTTCAGTTACATTTAAATGTTCCCTCTTAAGTCCAAATGTATTCCCTAGAAAGAATCTTAACACAAAGCATACAAAAAAAATTCAAGTCCCAGAGGGAAACTGAAAGATGAATTCAATATTCGATCTAAGTCACGAATATCCTTATGCTATATCCTAAAATGCTCACGTCGTTTGTCCCAGGTCCAAACTTTTCCTTGAGTAAAGACTCAAAATAAGGCATAGCAAGTAACTATGTTTCAGGGTTGAAACGGTAGATGGGATGCTTTTTTTTTTCGCCATACATCACGAAGTTTCTCGTTATGTAATATATTAAATTTCTTGGTTGCTTCATTGTCCTTAGATTCAGATACTATCCTGAGTAACGTCTAAATACAGTGCGCTGCAGACATTCAGATTCGGAGCTTGCGAGTAAACAGGGTTGTTCATTTCAAATAGGAGATAAAAGAAAGTCAGGTTTCTTTGCCACATAATCAAAACGGAATTGGGGATGCTTGACAGTGGCTTTAAAAAATAAGGATTGGGGCCTTTGCATTGTTTTCTTTGTCCACGTATCTTGTTCACAACCGCGAACACAGAACACCAACTGAACCTTCACGTATCACATGTCGTCACTGGGTAACAGGTGCTTTTAGTCTACCAACAGATTCATATGGAACAACCGGGTGTTCATAAGGGACAGGGATGTTTTTACAGCAGTTAGTTCGGTTGATACGAAAATCGCAAGAGGAATTTCGAATTCATATCCTTCCTCTAATACTATTAGGATGAATTTCGCATGGTCGCCATCTTGGAATAATCGACGATAAAGTAAAGTGCACCCTTGTACAGGCACTGAGGCTCTGTACAGGCCGCACGACCCATAGGGGGCGTAGAGGTATAGCTCTACTCTTTCTTGACCACGGCACTAGAAGGGGTGAGGGGTCAGCGTCACTCCCCGGCCGCTCTTCACCCCCGGAAAAGACACGGTACCCATTGTACAGGAGGCTGGGTGGTCCCCACGGCCGGTCTGGACAGGTGCAGAAAATCTCGCCCCAACCAGGATTCGATCCCCGGACCGTCCAGCCTGTAGCTAGTCGCTATACTGACTACGCCACCCGGCCCACTTCTCTAATACTATTAGGATAAAGTTCGCATGGTCGCGATCTTGGAATAATCGACGATAGGGAATTAAAAATATGAATGCCAGTTACTTTCCAATGGCATTGTATTAACACGAATTTTAATAAACACGTAGAAATTTTATCAAAGATAATTATGGTGAACACGTACGAACACACAGGATCGAAGAGAGTACGTATATTGTGGCGAGATACCATAAACCTAACCACAAAAAAGATAAAAGTGGCAGGGAGGAAAGTAACTCCTTTTGAATAATCTTAACATAAATCATTAACTGCTGTATTTGATACAGCTTCATGAAACAACTCCGTGTTTCTGCAAAACAATAGCTCACAAAGCCTGGTATCAGCTGTGCCATCCTGTTCGGCCCTGTACTGTCGTCTCGCTGTCCTACGCTATGGTTTCTCCTTTAAACTGATTCCATGTCTCATTCAGTACGTCATTCCGCATTTTTTTTACATACATAATGCACTCTTCCGGACCAACAAATTTTTAATTTCGGTATCTCATCACACCTTTCCCCACGGCGCAACAGCCCCTAGTCATACCACACTCGGTAGGACCCCCGTGGACGAGTGATCGGCCCGACGAAGAAACCTCAACCTGACAACCCACAACACCCAAGCGGGATTCGAACTTACAGTCGCAGCAAGCGAGCCACCGCTGTGATCTCTTATGACATTACTCATTCCTAAAATGTTCATAAATTTAAATGTGGACTGCAATGTGCATCCGCGTAACTTGTGGAGGGGGGGGGCAGGGGAGGGCAATACCCCTTCAATATTTTTTCTGCCTAACAATAGTCAGTCAAGAATTCTTGCGATTGGGGTGAGAGTGGGGGAAAGGGGTGTATGTCTATTAAGAAGTGGTTCAAACGAAACTTCCTTATCCTTCTAACTCGACTCTGTCGTGATTAACGTTCCTAATGCCTAAGGTCGATTTTGAATTCTGGAATTAGTTCGGCATTAGCTTCAACACAGAGGAAAACCAAGAAACCCCAGCAAACAGAAGACTACAGAGTCTCCTAAAGTTTCCCCAACACGCGAGCTCTTACGTCATTAACCACCAAAATACACGCCATCCCTGAACACCGTGCGCTGTTCATAACTTTGTTATTACACGGAATTTCGGCCAATTATGATCAAAAATTCAGTTCCCATGTAAGGAAAACACCACACAACGCCCCACTATGACGAACACAAAAAAAAAGTAACAATCGCCCCTTAATCTGACATTATGTGCAGCCCGTGAACACACAGATCGCTTAACGTCAGAATATCTGGAGTCATCACAGTGCTCTAAAATGTGACAAATATGCCTATGAATGTGAAGAACCAAACACCCAAGTACCAGTTACGTCAGCCAGTCACCAAACTGCTATCATGTAACTCGATCTGCAATTCCTAAAAACGCTTCCATGACTACAAAACGGTTGAAATTATGCAGGACGGTAAGAAAAGATTAAACTGATTTCTTCTTATTCACGAAGCGCTGTATTCTAACAGTATCGCATTATAGGTGCAGTGTTTCCGCAAACCAACCGTGCACCATGAACCAACACGTTTCTTGGCACAGTACTGCATTGGTTACACCCTCCTGAAAATTATCGGTCTTGTGTACTTGTTGTGCCGCTGCCCTTGTGCGAACCTGACGTCATCGCAAAGAATGACGACGTTCGTTCTCCCCTTGCAGCAACGCCCCACGAACAGGCCTGAGGTTACGAAAGGTGAAAAACCTGCTGTCTTACATGCGGCCACTTGCGATTAAATGCCTTCCTGGTTCACAATCCTGTGTCCAGGAAGTGGAGATTTACTTAACTACAGTTATAAGTCACAGCGATTTAAAGGCTCCGTTACAATCATTTGATCAATGTAGCAAAATTTCTTCAAACTAATATTGCTTTTAGACAGATAAAGGAACAAAAGTCCCAGAATTGCTAAGTGGATCAGTTATGGAAGCACCCCACGTTACTGTCAGTTCAGGATCTATATCCCGTGTCTTATCTCAGAGGCCAGTTTCGGTGAACATTTTTTCTCACAACCCAACATGTCGACTAAGTGTTCAGGCTAACTTCCTCCGGCATACAGCGAGTCACGCAATAGATTTACAGTATTCATGTTATCCGAATTTGAAAACCGTTCAATTTTCTCTCCAGCAGAGCCCCAACTACAAATTACTGAACTATTGTACCGGAAGCGGAAGGTCGTAGACCTTGTCCCTGCAAAAACACAAGCTAAATAATCCTTATCTTGTTTCGTTAACATTGTCCATTGTTTCAACGTGCTGAAGTGATTTGTTTTTCTGTGAAAATCCCATGGGAAACAGCAGAAAATAATGCACTCAAAAACACTATAGCACATTATAACTCTATCAGCAGGCTTGCGGTTGCGGTCTGCAGTAATTAATCCTCGGGTTCATCAACCATGCGTTTTAGCTGCTTACCACATTAAAAACGTGAACATGCTCAACAATGGTGATTAGACACGGATTTGGATGAAGAAACTTATGGTTGCTTATAGTAAAGTACTGTCCAGTCATACGCCTGCAGTGATCAGGAAAAATATCAGGCCCTTCTTTAACTACACAGGCTAAACAGGCGAGATAAACTTAGTGGCGAGAAGCTAAGATTTTGGAAGGGGAAGTTGTGGTCTACGGCGAAGTACTGTAACAGCATTCACCAGTGTATTCCAAGGCAAAAATCACAGGGAACTTCAGTGAGGGTAATGCGACCGAGATTGAAACCCGACATTCTCGAACACCAATCTAGACAACAACATAATGAACATAAATTTCGGTGCCAAGGGCTAGTCGCATATGGGAGGTTCCTCTACCACGTACTGGTGGTTTACGTATAATAAGGATATTTTTAATATTGCAACAGTGTGGGGACGCGTAATCCAAAGGAATGCACGTATTTTCGAGTTGCAGTTATGCAGTTATTTAGAAATTTGCTTTCCCCTGAAGTCCACATATTTTCTTAAGTTACATGTACAAAATGCCGATCCCAGTGGCCGCACTGTCTAAGGCGTGGGCTTGAGGCGGCTTATTTGCTGGGATTGCGGTTTCGCATCCCGCCGGGGCCATGAATAATTGTCTCTTGTGAGTGTTGTGTGTTGTCAGATAGAGGCTTCTGCGTCGGCCTGATCACTCGTCCGTAAGAGTCCTAGTGAGTGCGGTGTGTCTGAGTGTGATCGTGAAGCCTCGGTAATGAGGGGGCCCTGGTCCACTAGGGGCCGTTGTGCCATAAAAACACATAAAAATTATGGGCCAGGATAGTGTGGTCTGTATAATGACTCCTTACGGGCTCAATGATCCGGGAATCGAATCCTGGTAGAGGCGAAATTTTACGCACCCGCCCAGACCGGTCCTGGATACCACCCAGCCTCCTATACAATGGGTACCGTGTCCCTCTCCCAGGAGATAAAGCGGCCGGGTGTGGTGTTAACCACCCACCCCATCTACAGCCGAGTTTAAAAAAAGAGTACAGCCACACCTCTACTCCCCCTGTCGGTCTGCATGGTGTGTTCTAGGGTGAACTGTACTTTACGTACACACACCAGTGTCTCAATAAACTGTATACACACTTCAGATGCTAAAAACGCATGTAGACATAGAGACAAAGTGACAGTATCTGCCGTGAAGCATTGCAGGATGCGAGATGACAAAGAAATCGAAACTAATACAGGTCTACTCCGCCAGACAGAAAGATATAGAAAGTCATAACATCTATTATCTAAATAAATAAATTATGAATACACCTAAAAGTTGTGTACAAAATACTGTCTGTAGTTAATTAGTTATAAAATATCCTTACAGGGGGAATTGAGGTTATGACTGATAATTTAACACACACAAGATCAACGTATATACATAAATGATAAATTCTTGAAAGAAATACACCAACAACAACGGATCCCAGTAATAGGTTTCCATAAAATATCCAAAACTGTGAACAGAAACAAGAAGAGTAACCCCACTGGCTTAAATGGCACGACCATGTGAAGAGAGTCCAGGATACAAGTATATATATTTTAAAAACTTGATGTTACGTGACAAGTGAAAAGGTTAAGCAATCCCTGTACAGGCCCTCAGCGTTCCAGGATGTTGAGGGTGCCATGTTTGAAGACAATCGGCACATGAAGGTGGTTAGGTTGTCAGCCCTAAGCAACGGCTGCCTTTACCCCCAGAAAATATTCCTGGTACTGCTGTCAGAGGCTGACCCCACGGACATAATGCGGTCGGAAAGATTATGTCAATGAAAAATTCCAATGATACCATCATGAATCGAAGCCGCGACCGTCCGGCTTGAAGAGCGGTGTCTCAACCAACTGGGCCACCGTGTGCCCCACGTTTCAAGCACATTTCCTATGTTGTCAACATTTCAGAATGTACGAAATGTACGAACAGTGCAAGACTGTTGGACAGACCTTGAACTTGGAGGCAGTGCTGGTCAACAGTAACGGTGCCACTCGGCAGTGACCTGACACTAATGCTACTTGCTTGCCGTACATCATCAGCGTACCTTCCCGCATTTCACACTGTAATATATATTTCACAAACCGCAGACATCAAATATGCTGGATATAACTTGAATTCATGTATGAAGACTCAAGTTACGCCAGACAGGGCGCTGCTGCACGAGAGTGGATAACGTTACATAATGAGAAGCTTCATAATTTGTGATCCTCGAAACATATTATTAGGATAATCAAAGGAATGAGGGTGAGATGAAGCAGATATATGACAGTGATGTGGAAACGAGAGATACTTGCAAAATGTAAGCTGGAAAGCCTGAATGCAACAGACCATTTCAGAGGTCTAGGGGTAAATGGGTGAGTAGTACTAAAATTGGATGTGAGGGTGTGGAAATGGCTGATTGGACTGAAAGAGAGGTCTTAGGGTGGACGCTCGTAAATACAATAATGAAACTTACAGTTTTACAGACTGAACTTCTTTACTAGATGAGCGACTATCAGCTTCCAAGCAATGACAATCAGGGAATAGTTAAGTTGTAACATGAAAGACAATTTTAAAAACAAGAGGAAAGTACATGAAAGTGCCTTGTATACAGTTCAAAGAGCTCCTTAGGCCTATACACCATGTACAGTACAAACGAAGAAACGCAGGCTAAAGTAGCAGTCACTATTTTTTTTTCCTGTGGCGCTGCGTCCCAACGCGGGCCATGGCCTCCACATTCATGAGGTTTCTAGATCACACACAACGACGCAACTCAGTCGGTAGGACTCCTCTAGACGAGTGATCAGCTCCTCGCAGAGACCTCTACTTGACAACACACAACACTCACAACAGACAGACATCCATGCCCCCGGCGGGATTCGAACCCACGATCTCAGCAAGCGAGCAGCAGCAGACCTACGCTTTAGACCGCGCGACTACTGGGACCGGCAGCAGTCACAATTTACGATACATCATTAAAGTTGCGTAAAAATAGCGCCTGTTTAAAACAGAATGCTAGCAATTTTTTCGAAAAACTAACTTATCGACACCACGGCCACACAATCACAAAATACCTTCTACTTAAGTCATATGAAACAGTTCACACTCGGTGGCTATATATAAATACATGAGTACTGTGGTCGGGACACCCAGGTACGAAGGGCCTCAGGTACATCCACACCTCACCCCCCCCCCCAAAAAATTTTTAAATCCCTTCAAATTTTTGGAGCAACAAAACGGGAACAAAAAAAATTTAAACTTATTTCCAACTCATGGGGTTCGACCAAAAAAACAAAAACAGAGAAAGGGC
>Ga0123354_10001643_pt1 | contig 27815 bp, 23 predicted proteins | sample TergutLab28metaG_2_FD_97872 | JGI IMG/M metagenome (GOLD analysis project Ga0123354, IMG submission 97872) | Labiotermes labralis P4 segment gut microbial communities from Petit-Saut dam, French Guiana - Lab288 P4 | ecosystem: Host-associated > Arthropoda: Insects > Digestive system > Gut ... | reverse complement strand
TCTGAATTCGGTGTGATTGCGTGTAAAATAGTATGTGAGGGGCGGAGAAAACACACAGTATAGGGGGGCCACACAGAAACGGACGGAAACAATGACAAATAAAGAAATGGAAGTGATGAAGAACTTAGCCCCCGGGCGGAAAGCAATGCTACTCAGGTTGGACCCTGCCGTGCATCAGGCCTTGGCGCAGTGGGCCGAAGAGGACTCTCGAAGCCTCAACTCTCACATCGAACTTCTTCTCCGTGACGATCTTGCCGGAGCCAACCGCCTACCCACGAATGTGCAACCATTGCGTCGTCCGGGTCGGCCCCCGTTGACTACCTACAAGTAGTACGGATTCGATCACAGTCCGCCAACTCAGCCATCATCTTGACACACGGGATTCCTTCAGGCGCGAATCATCCGGGGTTCACAAGCATTGGCATTAGAAAAAGATGATAGCCACGTGGAACGGGGAGCCACATAAGAGCACAGGACACCAGTGACCAACCAGTGCGCCGGGTCGAGAAATCGGCCCGGCGCACAGTCATGTCTGCACAGCAATGTCTGCACAATCATTCTTGAGTACGGATGACCGCACACTCTTCGTACCCCATCGTTCGCATTGGCACACATTTTCATCGATCACTGTGATTCCGCTGTTTCGGGGTGGCGTCTGGACACTCGGGTTAAAATTGAGTGCGTGGCGAAGCATACATGGTTCGATCGTCTGTGGGCTCTGACCCATCCTGGACAAGCAGAAACGCAAGAGACATCTGAAGGGTTGGTCCTGTCGGGCGGGGGCTCGCGGGCCAGTTTCCAGATTGGGGCACTGCGCTATTTGTACGACAATTCCCACATTGCACCGACCTCGATCGTGTCCACGTCGGCAGGTGCCATTGTCGGGGCGACGCTGGCTCAGTCGCGGGACCCCGAGCAGCAGTCCGCTGCGCTGCGTACCCTCGAAGACTTCTGGCTCGCCATGTCTGACCCGTCTGAGATGTACGCGGAACAATCGTGGTTCACCAAGTTCCGCGAGCAGTGGGAAGAAATCGCCGAGGTCTTGCCGGCTTCGGACGGCGACGATCCAGCATTTGTGGACACGGCTGACGCGGACGCCGAGCAGTTGGTCAAGGAAGCCTTGCAGTTCGACCCGTCGACCGAGGGCAACGAGTTCTCCTTGTCGATGGCCTTTCAGATCGTGGGGTCGTTGGCGCGAATCGGCAAGGTGGGTGCCGGATTGGCCTCCGCCTGGCGAGGGGCAGAACGGGCTGCTTCCGCGTACCGTCCTGGGCCGATCGTCTATCGGCTGCTCTTCGAATCGGGGTTCACGACCGAGGCGGTACGCACGTCCGGCATGGAGTTGAGACTGGCCTTTGTCGGCCTGCGGACCGGGGATCTGCGTTTCATGCGCCAAGATGGGATCATTGTCGATGCGGAGGACCGTCCGGTGTCGGACATCGCGTATGACTTGTCGCTCGGGGTGTGGGCGTCGTGCGCTATCCCGGGGGTGTTTCGGCCTGTCAAACTGGGTGACGAGCTGTACGTCGACGGTGGGGTACGCGAGAACGTGCCGGTGGAGATGTGCGTGTCACAACTCGGGGCCACCAAGCCGTACGTCATCGTCTCCACGCCTCCCGGGGTTCTCCGGGACGATTCGGCGGCCAAGGACATTGTTTCGGTGATGGTACGGTCGTTCAACATCCTGCTGGATGAGGCCGTACGCGATGAACTCGTCTGGGCCCGCCGGGCTGGGGCCACGGTGATTGAGCCGCTGATCAGCGTACACGGACCCATGGATGTCAACGCCGGTTTGCTGGAGATCAACCGGGACTATGGCTGGATGCGCGCTGCCGAAGAGATGACGCAGTGCGAGCCGGGGACCATTGAGCCGATCGTGGAAGCCCGCATGGTGTTGCACCGGCTCCTGACTGCCCCTGCAGACGATGAGTCAGGCGAGGACCACCAGGATGACATCACTCAGGCCCGGGGCAGGATCGAGCATTTGGTCTCCGTGACCGATCCCGCGCTGCTGCCTGAGGGGAGCAGTCAATGGGCTAGTCAGACTTGGGTCTAGGAATTAGCAATTAGTAATGGATATGCCGTGTGCGCCTGGCATTGCTTCACTCCACTCAACCACCAATGATGCTTGAGGTGAGAATCCTGGTTTTCTGGGGTTGACGAGGAATTTTGTCAGTCTCGTGCTGTGGTGGGGCCGGAGAAACTCGTGGTTGAGCGGATCAGTCGACCGTTCTCTCGGGTGACGTGGCCACCGGGGATGGAGACGGCCTTTTGACCGTGCCAGTCGGTGAGGAGGCATTCCACGGCGAGGACGTGGGTCCGGGTGACGCCGTCGGGGTTGGGATGGCGGAGCCATCTGAGGAGGAGACGGTGTCGGATCGGGGTGTCCAGGGCAATCAGAGTGGGCACGTCGAGAGTGGGTTGGGTTGGATCGACTCGGGCCTGGTCGACCAGGTCGTCGAGGAAGTCGGCGTCCTCACGGCAGAGGTCGGCCGTGCGTACCAAACCTTCAGCCAGACCGGGACCGAGGACCTGGTCCAAGGTGTCCATAGCCGAACGCACTCGTGAGCGGGCATAGGACGGGTCCTCGTTGGCGGGGTCCTGCCACCAGTCCAGGCCCCAGTCGCGGCATGCCTGTTGCGTGTCTGCGCGGCGGATGGTCAAGAACGGGCGCACGATCTGGTCCCGGCGGGCGGGCATTCCCGCCAAGGAACGCACCCCGGATCCGCGGGCCATGCCGAGAAGAACCGTTTCTGCTTGGTCATCGAGCGTGTGGGCCAGCAGGATGAGTGCGGGCGGGCCCCCGGCCAGAGCCGCGTACCGTACCTCGCGCGCGGCGGCTTCCATCCCGCCATGCGTGGGATCGACCTCGACCTGGACCACCTCGCCATCGATTCCGAGGTCCTTGGCCTGCTGGGCAGCCTGGACTGCCACGTCGTGGGACCCCGGCTGAAGTCCGTGGTCAATGACGCGCGCGCTCACATCGACTCCGGCGAGCGGCCCGGACCGATGATCGCGCGCCCAGGCCATGGCAGCGGTGAGCGCTAGTGAATCTGCACCTCCTGACAAGCCAATACGACAGTTGCCCATTCCCGAGTTGGCGATGGCGACTGGTACCGTGCTTTCCAAGCATTGCACCAGGGTCAGACATTTTTGGCTCAGGGCTCGGCGGGCCATGCGTACTGCCTTGTCATTGACTGAATCAGCTGGATGGTTGCTGTGCTGGACACGCGGGGGATCCCATCGGTGCATCCGGGTTAAGACGAGGCCAGGATGGCGGCGGCTCGGTCGAGCCAGTTGACGCCATCGGTGTCGTTGGTCAGGTCGTTGAGCATGAAGGAGAAGAAGACGATCGATCCGTTGGAGGTTTGCGTGAAGCCGGTGAGCGTGCGGACATTGGTCTGGGTGCCGGTCTTGGCGTGGACTACTCCGCGACCGCTGGCGGAGTCGGGTTGGGTGAAGCGGTTGGACAAGGTGCCGTCCACGCCCGCTACGGGCAGACCGACCATGATCGCGCGGAACGTGGAGTCTGAAGACGCCTTCTGGAGTGCGTCGACGAGGATCGCCGGGGGGACTTTGTCGGACAAGGACATGCCAGAACCGTCGGAGACCGACATGCCGTCGGCCCACAGGTTGTGGACGCGTAGGAACGTTGTCAGTGCTGTTTGGGCGGAGGTGATCGAGCCGTCCATGCCCGCCGCCACGGCGACTTGGCGGAAGAGGACTTCCGCCCCGAAATTGTACGAATCTGTGAGCACTTGCTGGACGATCTCACCCAGTGGCTGGGATGCGACACTAGCCATGACTGTCGCGTTCGTACTGGCTGTCTGGGGTTGTACTGAGGTCACATTGATATTGCGGGCGACAAGCAGATCCTTGAATTTCTGTGCGGCGGCCAGCGAGGTGCTCGACGTCGAGTCGCCGCTGGGATCGGCCGACAAGGCGCTGACCGGGGGCACATCCACGGACCACTCCGGCAGCCATGCGGGATTCCATTGCGGGCCTGCGAACAACGAATCATCGTAGCCGAGGGTCACGTTGATGTTGCCGCTCTGGATGAGGGACTTCGCGGTCTGGTCGGCCAGGTCTTGCAGCTTCGCGCGGCCCGGCACCCCCGAAGAGCTAGCAGTCAGGTACGGGTCTCCGCCGCCGACCAGGATGATGCCAGCAGCAGCCGACACAACCTTAGTTTCGAACTGGTGGCTGGGGCCGTACGCCGACAAAATGGCCGAGGTGGTCAAGAGCTTCCAGGCTGACGCCGGGATGCGGGGCGAGTTCATGTCCTTGTTCGCCAGAAGGAGGCCGGAGGCGTCGGTCACGGCATAGGACACTGTCGCCAGGCCTGTTCCCAGGGCGTTGAGCCCCTGCTCGATGCTGGAGCTGTTGGGGGTCGCCGAATTGTCGGGCGCGGGGAGCCCGGGGGCCGGTGAGGATGCCTGCGGCAAGGGGAGCACGTACGAGTCAGGGGCCAAGGTGCCGGTGTGCCCGGAGAACAGGCCTAGCGCTGAACTTCCCACGGCAAGGCCGCTGAGCACGAGCAGGGCGGCCAAGACGATCATCACGATTCGGTTGGGCAGTTTCGACATCGGGCCTCCTCCCCCACCATGATACCGACACGAGAGCAGTGGGGATGGGCGGCGGCGTACGGAGAAAGTTGGCGGTGGCAGTTCATCTCAGCTCGAACCCACCGATTCATAGCTGCTATCCAGCTACTACCGTTGTCATCTGTTGGAATCGGGCCTGCCAGCCGTACTGGCCTCGTTGCCAGAGAATCGCGCACAGGAAGTCTTGGGAATTGCGGCGCAGCCGGTAACGGAGGAGGAGGGCGTCGTCGCTGAGGCGGTCGGCTCCGAGGACGTCCAGTTGAACGGAGCCGGACAGTTCGGCGGGGCGGGCCAGGATCGACCCTTTGGTACGGATCAGGCCGGCGGGCAAGTGCGCGACGAACTCGGGGTGCATGAGTTCGTCCAGGCGATCACGGTCGAGTTGGGTTTCGTCGCTCATCAACTCGCGAGTGAGTTCCGTGATGTCGACCACAGTGGACGGGTTTGGGGTGGGGCGGGGACGAGTCGTGGAGGTGGAAGGTTCTTGGGTCTTGGGCGGATCGGACGAGGTGGTGGGAAGGGCGGGCGCTGACACGGAAGTCCCGTCAGAATGGGTTTCGCCAGGCTGCCTATGGTGTGATTGGTCGTGCGCAATACTGAGTAAATCCGGTTGTGGGCGGGTGATCGGGTCTGGGGGGAGGGGGATCAGGGCGTCGTTGTCCGCGATGTTCGAGGTGGGAGTCTCGCAGGTCTGGGCACCCTCACTGCGGACTGGACTACGCGTGGACAGTTGCCGGTTGTTGGTGGAAGTGTCCGGCTTGTTTTCCATAGCCCATGATGCTTCGCCGTTCTCCTCGGCGAGTGAACGGGCCCTGTCACGCGGTTCTGAAACACGAAGGCCGTCCTCTTGTGACAGTCCTGGCAAGGATGGATCGCCCGGTGACGTACTGCCGGGTGCTGAATCGGACAGGCCGTCTTCTGGTGGCGGTACGGTGTCTGGCTCGCGTACTGGTTGAGCTGAAGAAAACCCCGGGCCACAGTGCACCGGAGTTCCCTGCTGGTATGCCGTAGCGGCGGCTCGCGCCAGCTCGTCGGCCTTCTCGTTGAGGGGATGGCCGGAGTGGCCCTTGACCCACTGGAAGGTCACGCGGCGGCCCTTCAGCTCCTCATCTAGCTGCTTCATGAGATCGAGATTGAGGACAGGTTTATTGTCCGCCTTGCGCCAACCACGCTTCTTCCATGCCGGAATCCAACGCGTACAACAGTTAATGGCATATTGCGAATCACACAGAACCTTGAGCGGTTCGTCGGTGTGGCTCGTGGACCGCAACAGGTCCAGGACACTCATCAGTTCGCCCATGTTGTTCGTACCCTTGGCCCATCCACCGGCGGCCCAGTGCAGGTCGTCGATGTACCACGCCCATCCGCTCGGCCCGGGATTGGCCAACGAGGAGCCGTCCGCCGCTGCAACGATCACGCAACCCATTGTGCCCAATAACCCTGGCGGGCACCAGCCCAGGATGGACGCCTCACGCGATGAGAGTCTGACTGTGGGCGCCGGGATTGAGGCTGTCGAACTCGGGAAAGCACTGTGTGCCCCGACGAGGGTGAGAGCAGAGGGTCACTTGCCTGGTGTGGTGAGGACCACGGAAATATCGCCGACATGGATGGATGGGTTGTCAGTGGAGGCAATGTTCGTAGTGAATGTGCCATGCTGTCCGTCGGTGGACGACCACACCACTGTCCACGTCACTGTGGCACTTACGACGAAACGAGAACCGACATCACCCAAGGTGTTCGTCTGCAAATACGTGTATTCGCATCCAGTCGGGGAGTGGTGGCTCAGAGGATCCTCCGGGTCCCATGGGCGTACTGTTCCTGGAGTCGCACACGTGACTGGTTCGGACCCATCCCCCGGATCGAAACTCACAGATGTAGCTGTGACAGTGGCTGTGACTGTGACCCCGTCCGCACTCGCGGAGACAGACTGGGTCCCCCACTGCAAGGCGTCGGTACTGTCCACCCACAACCACATGGGCGCACCCACCCACCAGGACAATCCCCACTGCTGATAGCCAGGATAGACATAGGCGCCCACACCCACAGTCGGAGCATGCAAGCCCAAAGACGACACGGCAGAACGCACGACAGTCACCGGATCAACACCTGGTTTGGCTGGAGTCGACGCCGCCACGTCTTGCCAGTAGTACACGGTCCCAGCCAGGCACTGAGTGTCGGAATTCCCACATCCGTAGTATGTCCCAGTGGGATTGCCGCTTCCATCCCGATGCCCCTCCCACAAGGGACTGTCCGCAGGTAGGTTCACCGCTGAACAGTAGAATCCAAAACTGGAATTCCACCACGCATCCCCTAGCCAGCATGGCACCTCACGCCCATCCGCCCTGGAACACTGCGTAGAAGCCTGCGCGGCAGACCCTGGAGGCGTCGATGACGTAGGATCATCCGCGGGGGTAGTACAAGACACACCAGCAGAAAGGTCTGTTTCACCATAGCTGTTGCCCATGCCGACTGCCTCTGTGCAGTCACCAGCCGCATGGGCTGGACAGACCCATGACAGCCCCAAGCCGACCATCGAGAGACCGACAGCAATCAACACCATTCTCAGCATGTTCCACTGTCCTCGTTTTCGTTGATGACGAAATAATGGCCATCGGGAATCTGGATCACGTCATAGATCGCTGGTCTCCTGTCGGCGCTCTTGTCCCCTGTGGGGTTGCCATCGGCGTCGGACAGATGCGAATCGCCCATCACATAGCACCCGTACACGTGATACTGCTGACCTTGGTCGTCCAGCGCGCCAACAGTCACCGCCGAAGGATAGAAACTGGGAGCGCCCACGAGATGCACCCCCCGATCAATCCACTGGGCCCACAGCGCGATCGCCGCATTGTCATCCGGACTCAAAGCCACGCTGTGGATAGCATTCATATCCGAATCCGGCAAGCCCTGACTCACCTGGGCCCACACCTGTAGATACCGTTGAACAGCATTGATGACCGCTTGATCGTCCGTGCTAAAGGTCGGAGTAGGTGTACCACTTGGCGAAGACACGGGAACATTCACAGATGGAGACGGGCTATTTGACGAGTCACCCGCAGGCGTACACCCGACCAGGACCCCGGCAACTATCACAGTTGCGACAACGTATTTCAGTCTCCTCACAACGCTCCTCCTGGGTACTGAAAAATCGGTCCTCGCTGTCGAAGCACTTGCCCATGGCCCACCATGTTCACCAGTCCCTCCCTCGCATCGCGTACAAACACTGCTGACATACATTCCACACCATCACCACAGCCTGCGGGTGGTTATCCACATAGCTGATTGATGCGGGCATCGGCTCGGTGCGACCCTGTGCCGACACGCTGGCCCGCAACGCCAGCGATTGGTGGATTTGGGTTAATTGCGCATTTTTGGACCTGTGAGCGTGGACGTCGCTCCACTGTGGTCCTGTGGCTACAGCAGTACGAGCAGGATTGCGATGATCATGATTGCGCCGAGGCCGATGCCCAGGATCAGGACGAGCTTGAGGCTCTTTTGGTCGCGGTCGGCTATGTTGCGGTTGACATCGGTGGGGGTACGACCGTCTTCGATGACACCTTCGTCGCCTGGGTCGGCCAGGTTGGCAGGATCTGCGGGGTAGGGCGGGATCGCGAGAGCCGTCGGAAAGGCGCTGGCAGAGCGGCTAACAGGGGGCGGCGGTGGTGGTTCGGGGGTACGGAAAATCGAATCTGGCATGGGCAAGGGCGTGTCCCAGTCCAACTCTCTCGACCGCGTTGGCACGGGCGCACGGCGAGGGGCGACGGAGTCGGCGACCCACATCGGCTGCGTTTCAGCGGGGGACGCGGCGGGAGCATAGGCCGACGAAGAAGACGAACGAGGGTCGACCGACGAGAGGGGGCTTCCCGACGCGAGGGAGTCTTCGAACGGGCGGGGAGCGGTTGACGAACGGGGGTCTGCGGGCGGACGAGCGGCCATGGACGGGCGAGGGTCGGCGGAAACGCGAGGATCGGCAGAAGCGCGAGGGTCAGTAGACAGGCGCGGGTTGGCTGAGAGTTGCGGATCGGCAGAGGGGCGAGCATCGAACGGAGGGCGGGTGTCGACCGGAGAACGGGCGTCAACTGGCGGGCGAGCAGAGATTGGCGGCGGGTCTAAGATGACGGGTTTGGGGACCACGACTAGGGGAGTCACGACCTGCGACTCACCCGATGCTGCTCCTGGGCTACTGGGCCAGGGGGCCGGTTTGGGGGGCTTCGGGTCGGCGGGCCACGAGGTTGGGGGCCGGGGTCCGGGAGGGGGTGTCGAAGCTGAGGCACGCTCTTGCGCGGTCGTCCAGGGCCAGTTCGGCTTGTCGTCGGTGTCTGTGGTCATACCCCCAAAGGTGGACCGAGACGGGGATTCCTGGCTTGGAGGCAAATAAGGATTGCTACGATGCTGGTCGGTCGTGACGCGCGAGGCAGCGGAGGCGGACTCGTCGGATTCGTAGCCGGCCCAGGGATTGGACGGCAGCGCGGTGCCTGCTGTGTCGTCGACGGGGAAGGCGTCGACCCACGGATTCCGGTGGGCTTTGGGGGTGCCGCAGACGGGGCATGCCGACACGGAATCGGAAAATGAGAACCCGCACTTGCTACAAATCACCCGTCGCCCCCTTCCGTAATCTGGATATTACGCAGCGAAACTTCATCATACCAACATGGATAAATCGTGCTAGCCGACCAACGAACTGTGGAGCACGGTTCCATCAAGCACACACACTGGTTGCTCATCTGACCACCCCACTCACCATTCATCACCTGTGACACGACTGACTCTGCTGCCCTATTGACAACGACCAATGCCTACAGCATCACTCACCAACGGCCGCCACCACCGCCACCGATACCGCCGCCGAATCCACCGCCGAAGGCGGAACCACCCATGGAGCCGCTGGTCGCACGGGCTTGAGCGGCCGCATGTTGCTGGACGGACTGGGTGAAGGAATTGCCAATGTTGCCAATGGAGTGAGTGATCGCGGCCCACGCCATGTAGTTGTACGCCAGGTTGCCGGTGTACCACATCGGCTGGGGGACGGGGGCACCCTTGGCGACAAGGTCCTCGAAGATCTTCGCCCAGCGGTCTGCGCAGCCGAAGGAGATGGCGTACGGGAGATACTGTGAGAAGATGTCTTGCCCCTCCTCCCAGCGTATCTGGTCTGCCTCGGCGGTTTCGAGGTACTTCTTGAAGCCGAAGGACTGCACGGCCACAGCCGACCCAACCGGAGTACGCACGGGCATCCGCTTCGCCAAGAAGAACATGCCGACACCTAAAACCAGTAATGGAAGGGACAACCAGGCGATCCCCAGGACACCGTTGTCTGCGGCCTTGAATCCCAGATACATAGCCCCGAGACCAGCGAGAAAGAGCACGACTGCACCGACTTGATAGGAGGCGACAACCGACTTCGGGCTGGACTTGTACCAATTCTGGGCATCGAATTCAGCCGACACGGTCGACTGGAATCCCTGATAGGTCGAGTAGAAACTCTCGGCTGACATGGCCTTGCTGGTGATCGTCGGACCCGAGTTAAACAACTCAGAATATATGTGTTGGTCAACTGGGTTGAGGAAGTGCTGGTCGGCGTTGGTCTGCGTCAGTGTGAAAGCGTCATTCTCCTGCTGTTCCATGTGGATGTAACCTCGCACGGCGAGGTCGATGATCGTGGCCGTGATGTCGGCCTCGGCGGTTCCCTCACGCACGATGGCCCCGACCAGCCGGGGAGGAATCCCCTTCGGAGGAGCGAATTCGACGGCGCCGTCCCTCACCTCGGCACGCTTGATCTCGACCTTGTCGCCTGCCGCCGGGATCATCCCCGGGGTCACATTGGCGAACTGCTCGTCTCGTCCGCGCCGGTTGATCCTGACCAGGAGCCACGCCGCAAGGACTGTCAACACCAGCGCCACGCCGGCTGGAATCGCCCCGCCGTTCGTCAGGTCGAAGGGGTTCTGACTGTTAGACACAAGGTTGAGCGTCACCCCCGGGAACGTGCCCGCCGGCCATCCAGCCGCGACCGACAGGCCCTGGCCGACCGGGATCACCTCCTGGGTGTACGTGGCTGTGGAGCCCGAAAAACTGTTGGCGTCACACGGGCCTGAGTAGTTCGATCCCGCAGAACACACTGTCTTGCTAATATCGGCAGGCCCATCGACGGTGACTGTCACGTTGGTGAGTGGCACGTCCCAGCCCGAGCCGATCACTATCCAGTTCAACTCATCCATTCCCGAACTCGCCACATCCGGATTGATAATTCCGCTGACCGTATAGGACACAACGTACGTTTGTGTACCGGAGACTGTCTGGTTCGGATCCCCGATCTGCAACTGGATGTTGTTTGATTGTTGAGTGGTCTTGAGATTCACCGGAGCACCGGTCGGTGACGACACACGGAAGTCGCTGTAGGAGATGACACGGTCGTGGGAAGAGTCGTACCCCTGACGAGTGATGAAATAGACGTATATCCCGTGCGCGGGTGTTGCGAAGTTCCTGTCGATGGTCTGTGTGACAGTCGCCGTACCCGAATTGTCGAGGGTGGCTTCGACGTCGAACCGGGTGATCGTGTCTGATCCAGCAGCGTGGGCAGGGGATGCCACCAAGCCCAAACCCACCATCACAACAGACGCCACAAGGGCAGAAAGGAATCGCCTCATGGTTTCCAGTGTACGGTGTGGCTCGGACAATTTTCTGGCACCCCATAAATTCGCGCCCCGCAGGAGTTCTGACGGGGCGCGAATTGGTGGGAGGGAGGAATGCTTATTCCCGTCGAGTCGCCATCCTGATAACCACCAGAAGTGTGAACGAGATCACGATGAACAACAGGCCGAGACCGGCGATCATCACTGCGACTCCGAAGGCCATGATGGACACCAACAGTGAGGCTTCGAGGAAGGAGGCCGTCTGGGCCGTGTTTCGAGCGCTGTACGTCTTCGCATCGGCGGATGACAAGGGATCTCCCTTCTTGTGAACCTGTCCGTCGGTGGTTGTCGCTTCGGTGACATCGGCGTTGTACGTCTTGCCGTCAGAGGTGGCGATCAGTGGCAGTTGGCCGAACGTCTTGCCCCCGGTGATGGCGTTGAGGTGATGCTGAATCACCTGGATCTGCGCATACGCTGTGATGGGACCGCGGATCTCCTGGTTGGCGTACGGACCAGGATCATCGGGATCCTTGACGCTGACCGTGGCATGCTGCGAAGTCAACTGGACTGATACCCCTATATACAGTCCAATCCCGCCGAGGAGCATGAGCACGCCGACGATGCCCACGATCACCGACAGCGTCTTCGGTGTCTGGGGATTTTGTTTGGATACGGTGGCCATAGAAATATGCCTTTCTTCAGGTTGTTGGTTGACGCCGTACGGCGCAGACTGCGTACCCACCTCGACGGCGAAGCTGCCGGAACCGGCACTACTGAATCCAGTCGCTGGGAGGCAGCAGTCCTATAAACTCTTTTAGACAACTAATAATATAGTCCTAAATTGTTCACCACTGCAAGGAATTTTGCATGGTACGATCACACGAGGAAAGGCCATTACCACCAAGACGGGTGGTGATAGCCCACTCTGCGGGCGAATCATGGCACAGCGATGCAGTCGTGTTTACAATGAGGGGCGAGCACCTCTCATTGCGCTCCGACGACACCTCGCCTATCGCCACGACACCCCACTGACGGGAGCGACCAGCCATGACGACTGACATCAAGGGGAACAGTGATCCCCACACGCGCGTACTTCCTGCGCGCACCGGCATCTCCCTGACCACCGGTGACGAACCCACGTTCCCAGACGCCGTGGATGACATCCTGGAGCAGTGGGCGCTCCAACGACCGGACCTGAACCTGTCAGCGATGAGCGTCCTGGCCCGGATCGCCAGGCTGGTGCCGGTGATCAATGAACGTTTGGCGGAGTCCTTTGGGGACTCGGGGCTGGACTTCCCCTCCTTCGACGTGCTGTCCGCGCTGCGCCGCAGCGGTGAGCCGTACGAACAAACGCCCAGCCAGTTGGCGGAATCCATGATGGTCACCGCCGGCGCCGTCACCCAGCGGTTGGTCCGGCTCGAAGAACAAGGATTGGTCACCCGTACGCACAACAAGACCGACCGGCGCAAAGTCATCGTCGCGCTGACCTGGCGCGGCGTCAGGGTCATCGACAACGCACTGGTCCAACACGCTCGTCAGGAGGAGGCCATCTTGTCCCTCTTCACTGACGAAGAACGCGCCCAGTTCACCGGATACCTGCGACGCTTGTTAGTTTTCCTCTCCTCGCCTGACCACAAGGGCTAACCACGGCTTGTCCGAGGGCCTCGCTACACTATTGGGCATGACCCCAGAATCGGCGTACGGGCGCCCCCCTGGCCCGCGACGCGCACTCACCCAGGACCCCTGGTGGAAAACAGCCGTTTTCTACCAGATCTACCCGCGCAGCTTCCAGGATTCCAATGGGGATGGCATCGGAGACATACCCGGCATCATCTCCCGGCTGGACGAGATCGCGGCCTTGGGCGTGACGGCCGTGTGGTTGTCCCCGCTGTACTGCTCGCCTGACGCTGACAATGGGTACGACATTTCCGACTACTGTGACATTGACCCTCGATACGGGACCTTGCAGGACTTCGACGCCTTGGTTGCAGCCGCCGGGCAGCGGGGGATCCGCATCGTGATGGACCTTGTCATCAACCACACCTCGGACGAGCACCCGTGGTTCCAGGCCAGCCGGGCGCGCATTGAGCCGTACACGGACTATTACATCTGGCGTCCGGGAAGCTCTGCGGAGGGTAAGCCCAACAACTGGACCGGTTTCTTCACGGGTTCGGCCTGGACATGGGACGAGCGACGCGGAGAGTACTACCTTCACCTCTTCAACGAGAAACAACCTGACTTGAACTATCACAATCCGGCGGTCATCGCTCAGATCAAACAGATCATGCGTTTCTGGCTCGACCGTGGGGTGGCCGGGTTCCGGTGTGACGTCATTTCTCTGCTCTACAAGACTTCCCTCGACGACGGGAAGGGGCTGGCGATCCTGCGAGGACTGGAGCATTACAAGGCCCAACCCGGCACCCATGAGATCCTCCAGGAGTTGCGCCGCGAAGTTCTGGACCCGTACGACGCCTTCACTGTGGGTGAGACGGTCATGGTCACCCTGCAGGAGGCCAAGGACCTCTCCGACCCCGATCGCGGCGAACTCGATCTGGTCTTCTACTTCGACCATCTGGAGGTCGACCGCCTCTTCGCGCGCTACGGTCCCAAGCCATTCCGGGCCTCCACCCTACTCAGCCGACTGACGACGTGGCAGCAGGGCCTGGACTGGAACGCCGTCTACCTGGAGAACCACGACCAACCGCGCATCGTCTCCCACTACGGTGATGACAAGCAGTTTTGGTCCCGCAGTGCGAAGTTGTTCGCCATCTTGCTCCTGACCTTGCGAGGCACGCCGTTCATCTTCCAAGGCCAGGAGATCGGCATGACCAATGGCGATTTCTCATCGTTAGACGACCTCGACGATGTCGAAAGCCGGACCATGGACACCCTCTTGCGCCGGGCGATGATTCCTCAGAAAGTACGGTGGTGGCTGATCCGTTCTGCCTCCCGCGACAACGCCCGTACTCCGTATCAATGGAAGGGGTCACTGCCCGGAGCGGGCTTCACCACCGGGGAGCCCTGGCTGGGGGTCAACTTCAACGCCGTGTGGCTGAACCACGCCAGCCAGGCCGCCGACCCGTCCTCGGTGTTGAGTTTCTACCGCAAGATGATCCGGCTGCGCGCGTCGTCGGACACCTGGAGCCGGGGCGGATTCGAGCCCGTGTACGCCGACGACCACGTCATGGCCTACCGGCGTACCCCCGTCCAGGACCCGAACGCGGAACGGCCCAACCACCCAGACCCGGCGTACACCGTCTGGCTCAACCTGTCCGGAAAGACCCGCCGCCTGAAGGAACCCTGGCTGACCTCCATGGTGGCCGAAGCTGGCAGTGACGCCGCCACGACCCAGAACCCCGTGCAACCCCCAATATGCGTAGCCTCCAACACCGGAAGACGCACCCTCGGCGGCATCCTCCTCCCCTGGGAAGCAGTAGTCATCCGCTCCGGCTGGGCCCGCCCATGGGCGGCCGGACAGAAGCCATCAATATAGTCACAGGTGTCTTTCATCCCGGTTCCGCTCGCGACGCAAGCGATCGGTGGACCAAGGCTTGGCCCGTATCTCCACCTTTCTACCCTTGGAAGAAAAGGATAATGACGGTTTGCCCGAATCTGTGTTGGGAGGATCGCGCCTCACCTCAATCATGTTGTGCAGTTCCAACTGTGCCAATGCCTGGCGAACAACACTCGCTTTGCACACAACACCCTCTCGTGCATAGAAGTCGGCAATGACCTCATCGACATCTGTGAACCTCATCAGTTCCCTCGTGATCGCCTCCACCTGGTCCTGCACGGTTCCTGGGTCTGTGATCTCTCCTTCGACATCTTGATCAAAGAGCATGGCCTGCTTATAACTATCGATATGGATGGCGAGGTTGTCCGTACGAGTCATCATATTGTCAGCCATGAGAATACAGCCGGCAGGATGCTGGCTCGCGAAAACCATCCTGTACTTCGGTCGTTGCCGCTCTTGTCGCCGGATGGGCATTGAGAGCACATAGCGATAGGTCTGGCTCAAATGCTCTCTGTACAGTGCAGAGAACCGAATTTCTGCTTGTCGGCCATCAAGCTGTCCTCGCTTGAAATCATCGATTACGGGCTGCCAATAGTCCCCACCTGCGACGGCGTTGAGTGAGTCGACCGACCTGCTCGTTGCATCCCACTCCTCATCGAACTCATCATCGCGCAAGTCCTCGTCGTTGTCGTAGCGGACCTTGAAAGCCTGACACCCCGCCCGCAGAAATCCGAAAGAGTTCAGATTGATGAGCAATTCGATGCTGTTCAACCTCAGCGATGGATCGGAAAATCCAGTGATCAGGTCACACCCGAGATCGCGGATCCCGTACGGGTCGATGTAAAGAAAAACATTCTTTCCTGCCATCCCCCGGACCACTGCGTACGCGTCCCGCTCAAAACGACCATTAATCACCGTGAAGGTGATCGAAGGGAAGCATGCTCGTTCGTGACCGGTGGCCACACGCTGAAGGTCATCGGACCACCGGGATTCGATGAAATGAAGGCTGATGTCTGTGTTCCCACTCTTCCCATCCACGATGCATCGACGAGCTGCATCAAGTGCGATGAGTGGAGACCCTGGCTTTCCGTCGTCAAACTCACCACGTCCAGCAAAGCAGTCAATGTATCGGACAGGTTTATTGGTGGCCAACAACTTCTGAAAATACGGCCTCAGGTAGCAGGCCAGTAGATCGTCCTTGACCTCTGACCAGGGTTTCTTCTCTGTGAAAAAAGCATTCTGATCCTTAGCCATGCCGCGCCACCTGCTCGGGATAGTCGTCCCAGATGCGCCCATCCAGAAGTCTTCCCTCGATCTTGGGTGAACGTCCTCCCCACTGCTTGAAGTAGAACGGAACTTGGTGAACCTGACAGTTATCCCTGATCGCTCGGGCCCAATCAATATGCATCGGCCGAGCGCTGGTTCCTGACTCGCCTCCAGCAATCACCCAGTCAATGCCCTCCAAACTCAACCAAGACAAATTGCCAAGCAACGGCTCACATGACAGAAACTTCACTGCGGCAGGAATCTGACGCAAGTCCTCCACTCTGTGCGCGACAGCCATGTCCTCCACCGAAGCCCCGAGCCACAGATTGCTTGGCCAGTCGATCGATGCTCCGATCTTCCTGGCCCGGGCCACTCTCTTAGTCAGGATCTGGTACGTGTGCTGCGGTGTCTCACGAATCACCTCGATGAGTTGCCTGATGAAGCCCACGTCGACTCTGGCATGGAACAAATCAGACATGGAATTCACGAACACCATTCGCCGACCAGTCCAAGTCTTCGGGGCATTCAAAGCTTCAGGATGGATCATCACACCGAATCCAGGCCCTGACGTTCTCGGATCACCATCTGTTTGGTACTGAGGCATTCCCATGGCCTTCAAACGCCGGGCCATGGTCAAGGCATAACAGTGATCACACCCGGATGAGATACGGTCACAACCCGTGACTGGGTTCCACGTGATGTCGGTCCACGAAATGCTGGTCTTTTTCATGATTGCAGCCTGCCATAGGGCTCCGACATTCAGACTGAGCATCGCCGCCCGCAACAAAAACATACGAATGTCATCTCACCCGGGATTGCACGACGGGCGGTCCACAGAGAACGGCCGGACACGACAGTGCCCGGGACTCGCGTGGAGTCCCGGGCACTTGACATGTTCTTAGTTCGACGTCCAGCTCTGGAACAGAGTTGTCAGCATCTGCATAAGCGTCGGCAACAGGCTATGGAACAGGTTGTTGTAGAAAGTTGTGAAGTCCATGGTTTCCCCTCCTCTCCTCACTTAGACAGTACGATTTGATCTTCCCACATTGGAGGTCAAACGCCCCCAATTTGGAGGTCAATTCCCCCCTCTCCGGATATCATACAGAATCCGGGGACACCCTACAACGGCCTTCCTGAGAGTCTTTAAGAATAGTTGTTTTTAGGGACGGTGGTACGATCGGGAGTTATGACGATTCCGGATGAATCACGCGATCTTCAGAACCGTCCCGACACCGCGTCGATCGCGGTCAGTGGCACCATTCCGGGGGGGCCCGGCACGTGGCTCGCACAAGCACTGATCACGGGACTGTGTGTCGTGGCGGCCATCGTCGCCGGGGTGATCGTGGCCCCACGAAGCCTGACACCAAAGCCGCTGGATGATGTGGCGCCAGCGACCTCCGCGGAGATCCGCGCCTCCCTTGACACAGTGTCCTCCTCACTGGACTCAGCTGGGCAGGCGGTCAGCCATGCACTGGGAACCAGCCCGGCGCCAGACAATGACACGACTGCCCCTGCTGACCAGGCGGGAACATCCAGTGGCCTCGCCGCCATCAGTGGTCAAACAGCAGCAGCCGGCGACCAAACACCAGCAGCCAACGACCAGACAGCGGCACCCAGCAACCAAACACCGGCGGTCGGCGACCAGACACCGGCGACCAGTGGCGAAACTCCGCCGGCCACCGACCAAACAACGGCACCCAGCAATCCAACACAGGCGCCCACTGATCAGACACCAGCGCCCACCAACCAGACACCGGCAACCACCGACGCGACAACGGACACGCCGGCGGACTCTGACACTCAGGACCCATCTACCCTCATCGACAACACGGTGCCCACCGAAACCACCCCCACGGATGGACAACAGGCGTACTCGTCGACCTGGCTGACGGCTGACACGATTGCGGTGACGGCGGTGAGCCAGGACCAAGACACCTGCCGCGCGATGGTGGATTCGGCTCTCGCACTGCTCGACCCGGCGCAGACCAAGGTCGGGATGTCGGATCAGACGAACACTTCAACGAAACCGGCGATCGTCTCGCTGGGTACGGCCACCGCGATGCCCGGCTCGCTGAACCAGTGCGCCGACCAACTCGACAAGGCTGTGTCTAATATGAATGCGGCGCTGGAGGCGGCCAAGAATGCCGCGGCCGAGCAGGCCGCAACCCAGCAGAACCAGTTGGCCCGCAGCGATCTGCAAACGATGATCACCTTGTCCCAGAGGTCGACCTCCAACGCGACCGGCAAGGCGATCGACGAAAGTTTGCTGACCACTTTGTCCACCCAGGTGGACTCGGCCACCTCGATGCTGGCAACCACCGTTCCGACCTCGGGATGGAAGAGCACCGACGACCAACTGAGCCAGATCCTGGCGGCCACCAACGCGTTGGCGGCAGCGGCAACGGCTGTCGACACCGCCGTCGCGGCGATCCACGTCTACACGGGGAAAAACGGGGACTTGGACCCGGCCACACTCTGCCCGGTTCCGTACGACCCTAAACAACTCTTGCGCTGCGACGCCGAGGCAGCCTGGATGAAGCTCGACGCGGTCTACAAGCAAGTGTGGGGAGAAGACATTCCGATCGACCTGTCGTACCGAACCTATGACGAACAGGTACAGATGAAGGCCATCTACGGTGCTGGCGCGGCCACCCCCGGATACTCCAATCATGGCTGGGGAATCGCAGTTGACTTGCCTGATTACCGTGAGACAGAACAGGGAAAGCAGTGGAACTACGGGGAACCGAAGTACGAATGGATGAAGGCGAATGGCCCCAAGTACGGCTGGAGCAACCCGGCGTGGGCTGTTGAGGGTGGCTCCGGCCCACATGAACCCTGGCACTTCGAGTACCACAAGTGATGGGCCGATTTTCGGGCACAACAAAGGGCTGGGTCGTTGACCTGACCCAGCCCATATTGTGGCCTTGAAGACTTAGATGAGTCCTATCCGAAGATCGACGGCAATGACAGCCCCCCTGACGGCAATGACGGGATCGACGGCAATACCGAGGTCGAGCTACCGAACAGCCCGCTGAGCAACTGCATCAGCGTCGGAAGCAATTGCGAAAACAGGCTTTGAAATGATGTTAACAGAGATGAAAAATCCATCATCTCCTCCTCTCCTTGGGTGAAGTGAAAAGGGCATTTGTCCCCCTCCGATTGCAATCTTACTGTTGCCTTTGATAGCTCTATACCGAGATGGGAAATCTTTAGGAAACGGGCCCACTTTCTTATCCAGACAGTGTCCATTCTTAAAATGTCGCCCGGTATCTGAGCGCTTGCGAATGTCATCTATAGTTATCCTGGGAAAGGAGCCCCCTAATGAAGAAGGTGCTGATTGCGAATCGCGGCGAGATCGCGGTACGTGTGATTCGGGCGTGCGCATCCTACGGGCTGGAGTCCGTGGCCGTGTACTCTGACACGGATGCCGATGCCCAGCATGTACGGCTGGCGGATTCGGCGTACTGTCTGGAGGGACGTACGGCCCTGGAAACCTACCTTGACCAGGAGAAAATACTGGCGGCCGCTCAAGCATCGGGGGCTGACGCGATCCACCCTGGATATGGCTTCCTGTCCGAGCGAGCTGAGTTCGCCCAGGCAGTCGAGGACGCCGGTTTGACCTGGATCGGCCCGACTCCGGAGAACATCGCCCTGCTCGGTGACAAGGTCGCCGCACGCCAGATCGCCCAGAAGGTCGGCGCGCCCCTGGTTCCCGGCACACCAGGCCCGGTCGCGGGCGTCGACGAGGTACGCGCCTTCGCCGACGAGCACGGCTACCCCATCGCGATCAAGGCTTCTTTCGGCGGTGGCGGACGCGGGCTCAAAGTCGTGTACAAGGCCGAGGAACTGGAACGCCGGTTCGAGTCGGCCGTCTCTGAGGCCATCTCGGCCTTCGGTCGCGGTGAATGCTATGTCGAGCGTTTCGTCGACCGCCCCCGTCACGTCGAAACCCAAATCCTGGGCGACGGCAAGGGCCGTGTTGTCGTTTGCGGCACCCGCGACTGCTCGCTACAACGCCGGCACCAGAAGGTCCTGGAAGAAGCACCGGCTCCGTTCCTGACCGACGACCAGTTCAACCGCCTGGTGGCAGCATCCCGGGCCATCGGCGAAGCCGTCAACTACCGTGGCGTGGGCACTTGTGAATTCATGCTCGGCTCGGATGGCCTGCTGTCATTCCTCGAAGTCAACACGCGTATCCAGGTGGAACACCCGATCACCGAACGGACCACCGGGCTCGATCTGGTCATCTGGCAGTTCAAGGTCGCGGAAGGCCAGGGCATCGACGAACTGCCCGATGTCGTGCCGTCCCACGGCCATGCGATCGAATTCCGCATCAACGCCGAAGACCCGGGGCGTAACTTCCTGCCCCAATCCGGCCACATGTCACGCTTCGACGTTCCCGGCGGCCCCTTCACCCGCGTCGACGCGGGCGTGGGCGCCGAGGGCACCATCTACCCGGATTTCGACTCCATGATCGCCAAGATCATCGTGTGGGGCAACGACCGTGACGAGTCCATCGCTCACGGTCGCCAGGCCATGAAAGAGTGCGTCATCGAAGGGATTCCCACCCTGGTGCCCTTCCACCGCCGGGTCCTGCTCGAACCAGGATTTGCGGCTCAGACTCCCGAAGACTTCACCATCCACACCAACTGGATCGAAACCGAATGCGACTGGCTGGAGGAGTTGGCCCAGCCCATGCCGGCCGGCGTCCATGCCGACGACATCGTACGCGAATGGTTCGAGGTGGATGGCAAGTGGATTCGTCTGGGCTTCCCGGTCTCACTGCTGGGATCGGGTGGCGGAGCCCCCGTGGCCAAGAAGGGCACTGCGGAGGCGGCCCAGGCCGGCCTCACCGCAGCCATGAACGGAATCTTATCCAAGTGGGCTGTGGCATCCGGCGACACCGTCGAGGCGGGCCAGAACGTCGGCACCCTGGAAGCGATGAAGATGGAGATGCCTGTCCTGGCCGACCGGGGCGGAGTCTTCGAACCGCTGGTGGCCGAGGGATCAACCGTCAAGGAAGGCCAGCCGATCTGCACGATCGCGTGACGAGCACTGTCAGGCTAAGGCAACGGATCTAGCCACAATTCCTGCTCCGACCACGACCACCAGGGCCGCGATCATCAGCCATTGCGTACGGTTGCGCGACTGCGACTGCGGGACCAGTGCCCACACCAGAGCCAGCAGCACACCGCCTGCCAGACCGCCCATGTGCGCCTGCCAGGATATTCCCCCGCCGATGAAGGTGATCAAGACGTTGAGTGCCAACCACATCAGCAGTTGTTTCATGTCCTGCTTCTGGCGCCAGAAGATGATCAGCAGGGCTCCCATGAGGCCGAACAGCGAGCCTGACCCGCCGTACGATGTGGACGCAGGATCGCTCAGCCAGCAGACGGCCAGGGATCCGAACAGCCCGGCCACCATATAGGTCACCAGGAAACGGACCCGCCCGAGGTACGATTCCAGCGTCGGTCCGAGGAACCACAAGGTGAGACAGTTCATGGCGATGTGCATGATCGTCACCTGTGTGAAGATCGACGTGAACACCTGCCACCAGGCGCCGGTGGCGACCCCGGCCATCCAGGTCCCATCGCCCATCATCTGGCAAGAGGACTGGGTCACACCTGGATAGTATTGCGCAGGATTGTCTGTTGCCAGGCAGATCCCCTGCGGGATCAGACCCAGGAACTCCACCAGCTTGGTTTGCAGATTCACGAAACCTGCCAACTGGATCGCTCCCCACACGACCACGTTGATCGCGATCAGGATGATCGAGGTCTGGCGCGGGTTGCGGGACACCGCGCCGCCGAACACACCTTGGTTCTGCCGCGTGGCACGGGTGTGGCGCTTCACGCACTCCTGGCACTGGAACCCGACCGGGGCCGGCACCATGCACTCACCGCAGATGGGCCTGCCACACCGTCTGCACGTGATCATGGTCGGCCGATCGGGGTGGCGGTAGCAACTCATTGTCGCAGGTGTCTGGCTCACAGCGTCCAGTCTAAATGAGGACGGCGCGGCATGTCGCACGAGTCAGAGTCCAGCATCGGCGCGATGGTTGTGGCCTTCACGTAGAATGGTGCGAAGTTGTTTCCAGGAGGATGTTCATGGACGGGTTCGAGACTTTTGCGCAGGTCGATCTGAGCCTGCTCGAAAGCAACCTTGATGCGATCCGCCACCACGTGGAGTTCCGGAAGATCCTGTTGCCGATCAAGGCGAACGCGTACGGACACGGCCTGACCCAGCACGCGGGTGTGACCCCGACCGCCCCGTTGGCCCAGTTCCTCCAGGAACACTGCGTGGTCGACTGGTTCGGGGTGGCGACGGTGGACGAAGGGGTACGCCTGCGCTCTTCCGGGATCACACTGCCGATCCTCAAACTCTCCCCTGTCCAGACTCACGAGCTGACACGGGCCATCGACGCTGAGCTGGTGCTGACGGTGGTCGATCCGGTCACCATCTGGGCGGCCAGCGCGGCAGCCGAGACCATGGGCACCCGGGTGGACGTGCATCTGAAGGTGGACACCGGCATGCGCCGCATCGGTTGCCCGCCGCAGTTGGCCCCCCGGCTCGCGGAGTTGATCGAAGAGTCGGCGTACTTGAATCTCCAAGGGGTCTACACCCATTTCGCCGCCTCGGAGAATCCCCTGGAAGACGACTTCACGGCTCGCCAGATCCGGCAGTTCCGCGAAGCCCTGACCGGGATCGAGGAGGCGCTCGGGCGGGGAATCGACCTGAAGCACGCCGCGAATTCAGGGGCGATCGAGCGGCACCCGGACGCCTGGTTCGACATGGTGCGCCCGGGGATTTTGGCGTACGGCTACCCCCAGGCGGGGGACCCTCCGCTGACCGTTCAGCCCATATTGTCATTGATCAGTCATGTGTCGTTCGTCAAGACAGTACGGGCAGGTGAGACGGTCAGCTACGGGCGCACGTGGGTGGCTCCGCGCGACACGAGGATTGCCACGGTGGCGATCGGGTACGGCGATGGCTATCCGAGGGCGCTGTCCAACAAGGCGGAAGTGCTCATCCAGGGACGGCGCTATCCGCAGATCGGGACGGTGTGTATGGACCAGATGATGGTCGATCTCGGCCCCGACTCACAGATCGGGGTCGGCGAGGAAGTCACACTGATCGGGCGGGATTCGGGGGAAACCATCAGCGCGCAGGATCTGGCGGTCCTGACGGGCACCATCTCGTACGAAATCCTCTGCGGGATCAGCGAACGGGTGGCACGGGTTTATATCGGGTGAGGCTGACCTGGTTCGTCAGGTTCCTCCACCCATCCGGCCAGGTTGGTGCGCACGACCTTTGACAGCGTGGAAATGAAGGCGGGATCGTCGTTGAGGCAGGGGATCCGGACGAATTTTCCGGTGTGGCCAGTGGCGTTGAAGTAGGCCTCGCGGTTGAGGATGCCAATTTCTTCCAGGGTTTCCAGGCAGTCGGCTGCGAAGCCGGGGCAGACCACGTCGACCCGGGGGACACCGGCCAGGCCGAGTTTGGCGACCGTGTCGATTGTTGCCGGGGTGAGCCAGTCGGAAGGGCCGAACTTCGACTGAAAAGTCATCCGGCAAGCGGTTTCGTCTAGACCCAGGCGTGTCCGGAGGGCCTGGGTGGTGGCTTCGCATTCGGTGGGATAGGGGTCCCCGGCTTCGGCCATCGCCACCGGGATTCCGTGGTACGACAGCAGGAGGACATCGCCATTGCTGAAGTCTGGGCGGCCCTCGGATTGCCAGGTTGCTTCGATACGGCGGGCCAAGGCTTCGATGTACATCGGGTGAGTCGGGAAAGAACGGACAAACCGCAACTCTAGTTGGTCACGGGAGGCCAGCATGTACCGCGCCACGGCGTCGTACACACTGCCGACGGTGGTCTGGGAATAGTGCGGATAGGCGGGGGCGATCAGGACCTGGCGAATCCCGTCGGCGCGCAGTTGATCGAGGACGCAGGCAATGCTTGGTTGTCCGTATCTCATCGCAGCCTCGACACGTGCGTCGACGCCCTCCTGTGCCAAGGCGGCTGACAGGGCGGCCACCTGGTCGCGGGTGTGGATGAGCAGGGCCGAGCCTTGGTCGTACCACACGGATGCGTACTTGTCGGCTGAGACCCGGGAGCGGCGCGGCAGGATGAAGGCTTCGAGGATCGCCCGCCAGGCCACCGGGTTCATCTCGACGATGCGCCGGTCGGTCAGGAATTCGCGCAGGTATCGACGCACGTCACGCGGGGTGGGGGTGTCGGGGGTTCCCAGAGCCACCCACACGACGGCGATCTTTGACACAGTGGCCTCTCAGTCAGTGCCTCCCGGCACAGTCACCGGTTCGGCTGCGGAGCAGACATATGGTTTGTTGACCATCAGCTCTGGATGAGTACAAATATCTCCGACTTTGTCATCGTACACGTGGACGTTCGTCAACGCGGGACCGTTGACGGTGACGGGGTTGCCCAGGCCAGTTTTGGACACAAAGGTGGTCGTGTACGTCCAGGTCACCGTGGCGCCTGCGACCACACTTCCACCGTCAGGGATCAGTGTGCACTGACTCGGGCTGATGTCCTCGGCTGCCACGCCGTCGGGACACGTCCAACCCTTTTTCACCACTTGGAGGTCACCCACCAGGGTGTATTCGTACTTGCCAACCAGCGTTCCGGCCACGACCCCATTGATGGTCACCGACACGTCGACGGTGCCAGGAGCATGGGCAGGGATGGCGCCACAGGTCAGGACGAGACCCGAGCGCACCGTCACACCATAGGCTTGGACCGGGTCACCCCCTTCTTCGGCGCCGAAGGTCAGCAACGTGGGTGGTACACGGGTTTCCACACCGGACAGGATGCCGAACATGGTGCCGTTGACATCGTCGTACTTGCTCAGCCCCTGGGTGTCGGGGTTGAACCAGCCGTACACGGTCTTGTCGTGCTCCGTCCAGGCGGCAGGGCGCGATCCTGAAGGCCCACCGGTGGTGATCACCTGGTTGGGCAGGCCCAAGGCGTCGAGCAGGGTCACGAAGTGGGTGCCCGTCACTGTGCATCGGCCACCCCCGGTCATCGGCCCCACCGACGGAATGAGGGAGGTCACGGTCGGTGGATTGGATCGATACGTGTATTTCAGACCCGAGACGGTGTTGGCGATTCCCATCGTGTCATGCCATTTGACGGTGACCGAGGCCTCACCTCCTCCATCGCCTCCGAACATAGACTGCGGTATCGTGCACGTGGCGTGCGCGCTTGTCAAGACAGTGGCGTCGGTGCAATCCACAGTCACCGTCTCGCCCATGCCGTTATTACCTGTGAAAGTCACGGCAAACGGTGGGTTTTGTGGGTCTGTTACCGGCTTGGAGAGCCCGCCTGGGCCTGCGATGGTTCCGGCAAAAGAACCTGAGGCACTGACCCAATTAGAGTTGCCGTAAAATTTCCGGTCAACGTTGTTGTACATTCCGTATTTTTGACTGACTGGATCCCACGCCGGTACACCGTCAAACAACAGTTGCCGATCCTGCAGCAATTTGTTGGTTCCGGACTCATACACCGCTGGATTCTCAATCATGAATGAATAGACTCTGCCGGTGAAGAAGCTTTGCTGGTGGCTTCCTAACCGTATTGATGCTCCCTCTTCACCGATCTGAAAAGTCGGTCCAGTGCCACCTTTCATGGATATTTGCCCATTACCGGCAAGAACCGTGACAATTTGGTCCTTCTTAACCAAGTTGTACAGCACGCTGCTCAGTGGCGTCGTCGAGGTGGGAACACTATAAACCAGAGTCGGGTAGACACCGACCGAATTAGCTGGAGTGTCACTGTCACTCGGGTTGACGACCATGTAGGCGCTCGGGATATTCGGCGAAGAAGAACCTGGCGTAGTGCCCCAGATCGCTTGCTGCTGGATAATTGTGGTGAGACTGAATGTTGTAGTCACGATGGTGTTCTTGTAGAAGGGAACGCCCGTATCAATGTATGCATCCAAGCTATTGCCGGCGAGCCTGCCGAACTGTATGTAATCAACCCGCTCGTAACCGTTCATGTCAGTCGGGTAGCCCAGGTCAGTGCCTATGATGTCCAGCACTCCGCCACCTTTGACGGGGCCCGAGTCAGGTGAGATGGTGACACCGGCATCAGCACTGGCGGGTGGGTTCACACTGACCCACACCCCGTTGGCGGTGATAAGCAAGCCTGAAATCATGAGGAATAATACCATCGCACGGTACGTATGACCAGATAATCTTCTCGCCCATGACGGCTTCATGAGGAACCTTCCTTGCTGGTAACACTGGTGTTTTTAGCCTGAATCGGGTATTCGGGCAGTCATACAATGATGCCAGGCAGATTCCAAGATCCCAAGGGATGCTGGACTGAAAAAAGGCTGGGTCCTCTTATCGCAGACGTATCGGCTCGGCTGCCGAGCAGACATATGGTTTGTTGACCAACATCTGCCGAAGAGTACAGATGTCTCCGACTTTGTCATCATGCACGGTGACATTGGTTAATGCTGGGCCATCGATGGAGACGGGGTTGCCCAGCGCATTCTTCGCCACAAAGGTGGTCGTGTACGTAAAGGTCACCATCGTGTCTGCGACGACCGTCCCCCTGTTGGGGATCAAGGTGCAGTCATCCGGACCGATGTCTGACGTGGCCACACCGACAGGACACAGCCAGGCCTTCTTCACCACCTGAAGGTCACCCACCAGGGTGTATTCGTACTTGCCAACCAGTGTTCCTGCCCTGACTGAATTGATGGTCACCGATACGTCAACCGGGCCCGGCGCATGGGCGGGGATGGCGTCACACGTCAACACCAGACCCGATCGCACCGTCACACCGGCGGCATTCACGGGGTCCCCCCCGGCTTCGGCACCGAAGGTCAGCAGCGTGGGAGGCACATGGGTTTCCACACCGGACAAAATGCCGAACATGGTGCCGTCGTTGTCGTCGTACTTGCTCAATCCCTGGGTCTCCGGGTTGAACCAGCCGTACACGGTCTGGTCGTGCTCCGTCCAGGCAGCAGGGCGCGACCCTGGAGGCCCACCGGTGGTGATCACCTGGTTGGGCAGGCCCAGGGCATCGAGCAGGGTGACGAAGTGGGTGCCCGTCACCGTGCATCCGCCACCTCCGGTCATCGGCCCCGTGGAGGGGACCAGGGAGGTCACGGTCGGTGGATTGGGACGGTACGTGTAGGTCAGATTCGAGACGGTGTGGGTGGCCCCCGTCGCGCCCTGCCAGGTGACGGTGACTTCTGCCACGCCTCCCCCATCACCTCCGAACATGGACGGTGGCACCACGCAGGTCCCGTGCCCGCTTGTCACGACCTTGGGGTCGGCGCACGGCACTGAGACCTTTTCGCCCAGACCGTTCGTACCCGTGAAAGTCACGGCAAACGGTGGTTTATCTGGGTCCTTCTGGGGAGCACCAGATCCGTCTGGGCCGGTGATGGTTCCGACGAACATAGAACCGTTATGACTCGAATTCCCGAAGAACTCCTGGGAGACGCGGTCGTACATCCCGTAGGTCCTGGTGGCCGGATTCCACGCCGGAACACCGTCGAATTGCACCTTCCGTGGCGTGGTCACCTGGGTGGCAGGATTGTACGATTCGGGAACCTCGATGACGAAGGCATAGACCCGGCCGCTGAAAAAACTCGCATTGTGGCTACCCAGCCGGACGGGCTCCCCTTCGTCCGCGACTCCCACGACTGCTGCTTCGGCATTCTTGACCGCGATCCGTCCATTGCCGGCCACCAGGGTGACGATTTCGTCCTTCTGGACCTTGGTGTTCAAGGTGAAAGTCGATGGTCTGTTGTTGTTGTTCGGGTCGCGC